>Ga0257161_1000160_pt1 | contig 18169 bp, 17 predicted proteins | sample NR01A_FD_185954 | JGI IMG/M metagenome (GOLD analysis project Ga0257161, IMG submission 185954) | Soil microbial communities from H.J. Andrews Experimental Forest, Oregon, United States - NR-01-A | ecosystem: Environmental > Terrestrial > Soil > Temperate forest > Bulk soil | place: USA: Oregon... | reverse complement strand
ATATCGAACGGCTTGCCGATCTCGTTCGCACCCGCATTGTGAAAGGCCAGCCATGACGGCGATGTTCGTGACGGCCACCGGCACCGACATCGGCAAGACCTTCGTGACGTGCGGCATGATCACAGAGTTGCGCGCCCGCGGGCGAGCCGTGGATGCGTTCAAGCCGATCGTCACCGGGTTCGATGCGCATGCCGCCCACGTGAGCGACACCGGCCGTCTGGTGGCCGCGCTCGGGCGGCCGCTGACGCCGAACGAGATCGCGCAGGTGTCGCCGTTCCGGCTGCGCGCGCCGCTGTCGCCCGATATCGCGGCCCGTATCGAACGCACAAGCATCGATTTCAAGGCGGTCAACACCTTCTGCCGCAACGCCATCGGCCGCCGCAAAGACGCGCTCATCATCGAGGGCATCGGCGGCATCATGGTTCCGCTCGACGGACGCCACACGGTGCTCGACTGGATGATCGAAATCGGCCTGCCGGCGATCCTCGTCGCCGGCAGCTACGTGGGGACCCTGAGCCACACCCTGTCGGCCCTTGATGTGCTCGCCCGCCACAAGCTCAAGGTCGCCGCCGTGGTGGTGAGCGAGACCCCGGGCAGCGCCGCGACACTCGCCGATACCGCCGACACCATCCGCCGCTTTACCGCGAACGCCGACGTATTTGCGCTGCCACGCCTGCCGGAAGGAACCCACGATCACCCGGTCATTGCAGCGATCGCGGATTTGATGTGAGCGTGAGCGCTACCGAAGCGCTCACACCCATCCGAGCACGACGACCGTTTCCAACACGCTTTCAAGATTAAGCAGGGCGTGGAGCAGAATGACGAGCGTGGTCGAGCCGGAATACAAACGTACATAGCCGAGCAATACGCCGAGCCCGAACACGAGGCTCGCGCCGAACCAGTCGTATTGGATGTGCAGCAGCGACCAGATCAGCGAGATTGCGAGGATTCCGGGTAGCGCGTCGCGCGGTTCGCGCACGAAGCCGCGGAACAGAAAACCGCGGAACAAGAGTTCCTCACCCACGGGCGCCACCACGATCAGGGCGAACCACAGGGAAATGAGCGCACCCTCCGCCTGGGCCGAGCGGTGGATCTGAAGTTGAAACGCCGGCACCAGTTCGCGTCCGAATGCGAGCGTCAGCAGGTCGGCGGCAATGATCACCGCCGCGAGCCCGGCGACCGCGACAATCACGTCGCGCCGGCGCGGCAAATTGAGTGCAAAATACTCCAGCAGATCTTCGCCGGTCATCCGGGCGGCAAGCCCGAGCGTGACGATCTGGACCGGATTGCCGACCAGCAGGGAAACGGCCACCGCGGCGCCGTCATAGGCGCCGCGCGACGGATCGGCGCCCAGCGCAGCCGTCATCGCGTCGTTGCCGACGGCGAGGCCAAACACGAACGCGAGCACCGCGAAGCCAAGCGTCGCCGCAATGCCCCAGATTTTCATTTATTGCGGCCTTCGATCCAGGCGGCGATGCGGTCGCGCTCCTCATCGGTCATGCCGGTCTGATTGCCGAGTGGCATGGCGCGGTCGACGACCACCTGGGTCATGATCCTTGCAGCGTTCGCGGCGATTTGCGGGATGGTCTCCAGCAGCACGCCGGCCGGCGCCTTGGCGAACGCCTCATGGGTCGGCTCAGCCGCATGGCACGCGACGCAGTGGGCGCGCATCAGCGCGAGAATTTCCGCGTCCGCGGGCATTGGCGGCGCCTGGGCGAAGGCCGCGGTCGCAAACCCCGTGAGGGTCGCCGTGACCAGGGCCACGCCTACGTAAAGGCGGCCGAGGTGTTGCGGTGTTGACACGATTTTGCTTTCCGCCTTTGCCCACGCGGTCCATCGGCGCGATTGCGGAACAGAGGCAAAGCCGGACGGCGTGGGCAAAGGCGCGCGGGGCCGGTGCATCATACCATCGGCTGTACCCGGCGCCTTTGCCCACCCTACGCGCGGCGGCACATTCAAGCGTGTCATGAGCACGACGCCCGGAACCACCCGCCCGCTCAGGTCAACAGAATCGATGCTCCGGTGGTGCCCCGCGATTCCAGATCGCGGTGCGCCTGCTGGGCATCCTTTAGGGGGTACCTCTGGTTGACCGGGATTTTCACCTTGCCGCTCGAAATCACATCGAAGGTCTCGGCCGCGAGTTTGAGCAGATCCTCGCGTTTCGCCGCATAGTGGTTGAGCGTCGGCCGCGTCGCAAAGAGAGAGCCCTTGGTCTGCAGCAGGTTGATGTTGAAGGCGTCGACCGGCCCGGACGAGCTGCCGAAGCTCACGAACATGCCGAGCGGACGCAGGCAATCGAGCGACGCCGGAAACGTGGTCTTGCCGACGCCATCATAAACCACGTCGCACAGCGCCCCGCCGGTGATCTCCTTGACCCTGGCGACGAAATCCTCGTCCCGGTAGAGGATCGTGTGATGGCAGCCGTTGGCCTTGGCGAGCTCTGCTTTGTCCTTGCTGCCCACCGTGCCGATGACGGTCGCCCCCAAGGCATTGGCCCATTGGCTGGCGATGAGCCCGACGCCGCCCGCAGCGGCGTGGATCAGGACCGTGTTGCCTTTCTGCACCTCGAACGTGCGGCGCAACAAATAGCAGACCGTCATGCCCTTGAGCATAGTGGCGGCGGCCTGTTCATAGGTGACCGCCGCCGGAAGCTTCACGGCCCGCGCGGCCGGCAGGTTCCGCTCGGCCGCATAGGCGCCGAGCGGCACCACATAGCCGACGCGGTCGCCGACCTTGAGGTCGGTGACGCCGTCGCCGAGCGCGATCACCTCGCCGGCGCCTTCATTGCCGGACACGAACGGAAGGCCGACCGGCGACGGATACATGCCCATGCGGAAATAGGTGTCGATGAAATTGATGCCGGCGGCATGCTGCCGGAGCCTGACCTGCCCGGCGCTCGGGGGCGGAATGTCGATATCCTCGTAGGTCAGCACCTCGGGGCCACCGTGCTTGTGCACACGTACTGCCGCAACCATGAAACTCTCCCTTTTCGCATCATCCCTGGCGGGTCGGCGGCGATCATATGTAGTCGCCGCCAGGACGCAAGGGAGGGATCACCGTCCCCCCGCCACCCGCAGCACCGCCCCCGTGGTGAACGACGACTGCTCCGAGAGCAGGAAAACCACCGCCCGCGCCACCTCCTCCATGGTGCCGGGACGCCCCATCGGCACCGCTTTGGTGATGTGCTCCAGCCGCCCTGGCGGATGGATTCCGGTGGCGATCGGGCCGGGCTCGACCACATTGGAGCGAATGCCCTCCTGCGCGAGTTCCCGCGCGAGACCGAGGGACAGGCTTTCGATCGCGCCCTTGGAGGCCGCATACATCACGTACTCGCCGGCGCCGCCCAGCGTCGCCATGGCGGAGGAGATGAACACCATGGCGCCCCCTGCCCCGCCCTGCTTGGCCGAGATGCGGGCAACGGCCGCGCGGGCGCAAAGGAAAGCGCCGAACACGTTGATGTCGAGAACCTCGCGCGCGGCCTTCGCCGGGAGCGCGTCGATCCGCGACAACGGCCCCGTTATGCCGGTGTTGCAAACCAGATGGGTCAGGCGGCCGAGCCTCCCGTCAATGGTCGCGAACAGGCGCTCGACGTCGGCCTCGATCGCCACATCGGCCTGAATTGCCACCGCACGCCGGCCGGCCTTCTCGATGTCGGCCACCATCGCGTCGGCGGCCGCCTGGTCGCGCAGATAGTTCACCGCCACGTCGTAGCCTGCGGCGGCGGCGAGCCGGGCGGTCGCGGCCCCGATGCCGCGGCTCGCGCCGGTGACGAGGACGATCTTGGCGGTGGAAGTCATTTCAGGCCCTGTTTCGACGCCCGCGCCGGCGCCGCGCCGTCAAGATGTTGAACGCCTCGACCGCTGCCGCGAACGCCATGGCGAAGTAGACATAGCCGCGCGGAATGTGGACGTCGAATCCGTCCGCCACCAGGGCGACGCCGATCAGCAGCAGGAACGCCAGCGCCAGCGTCTTGGTGGTCGGGTGAGCGGCGATGAAGCCCGCGACCGGCCCCGAGGCCGCATACATGACGGCGACCGCGATCAGCACCGCCGCGATCATGATGCGGATGTCCTGCGCCATGCCGATCGCCGTGACGATGGAATCGATCGAGAAGATCACGTCGATGAGGACGATCTGGCTAATCACCAGCGCCATCGAGTCGCGCGCCGGAAGCGCGCTGGCCGAACCGCCCGCACGGTTCGCCCCCTCCAATTGACTCTCGATCTGGGCATGCAGCTCATGGGTCGCCTTGGCGATGAGGAACAGGCCGCCGAAGATGAGAATGAGGTCGTGCCAGGAAAACTGATTATCCCATAGGGTGAAGACAATGGCGGAAAGCCCGAGCAGCGAGGTGAGCGCAAACAGTAGTGCGATCCGGAAGATGGCCGCGAGCGCGAGGCCAAGGCGGCGCGCCGTCTCGCCACGCCGCGCATCGAGGCGAGAGACCAGGACCGAGATGAAGACGACATTGTCGATCCCGAGCACGATTTCGAGCGCCGTCAGGCTCACCAGCGCCGCCCAGGCATCAAGGCTGGTCAGAAGTTGCCACATTGTCCGTACGGCAAGGACAGGACCTCCGCCGCCCGAGCGTCTCCCCGAGCATCACTTACTGGGGCGCCGAGAGGGGGATGTGATGGGGGCAGCGCCGTGCATGCTACGGTGCCATTGGCGGCCAATGGGTTCGCGCCACGCTAGGCCTCGCGGCCCATAGCGGGACGAAGCCGACCTTGGTGCGGGCCTCGTTTCGTTTTCGGGTGCTTAGTTACAGTCACAGTGTAACCGGGAAGCTCAATCTCGCCTTTGGCATGAGCTACTGCTTCTTTGAGCCCTGCGATGATCCGCCGGCCAAGAGGGCTATGCTTTGAGCGCTTCGATGAACCCGCGGATTTCGGTTTTGTCGTCATCGGTGAGGTCCTCTTTCTCGCCCTTAGCATAAACGTCAAGGAGATAGATCACATCTCCGGTAGCTAAGAAATAGTAGATACTTCGAGCTCCGCCAGACATCGATCGCTATGACAAGCCAAAGTCTCAAGCCATTATTGGACTGCCCGATGACCGAATACTCCGAACCCGAACGATTCGCATCCGCGCGAATTCCCACGTACACCGCCGCTACTGCGGTGATCGGCGGCGGCCCCGCCGGCCTGGTGGCGGCGCTTGCGCTTGCGCATTTCGGGGTGCCCACAGTGCTGGTCGCGCCCCCGCCCGGCCGTGCCGACAACCGCACGACGGCCCTGATGAGGCCATCGGTCAAGGCGCTCGAGGCGCTAGGCGTGTGGTCGTCCTGCCGCGATCATGCGGCGCCGCTGCGGGTGATGCGGATCGCGGACGATACCGGACGGCTGTGGCGTGCGCCCGAGGTGCGGTTTGAGGCGGCCGAGATCGGTCTCGAAGCATTTGCCTGGAACATCGAGAATACGCATTTGGTGGCGGCCCTGTGGGACCGCGTCACCACCATGCCATCCCTCACCCACCTGCCGACCGCGGCGCAATCGGTCAGCATCGGTCAGTGGGGCGTGACCGCCACCCTGGCGGATGGCGCCACGCTCGATTGCCGGATCGCGGTCGGGGCCGACGGACGCAACTCGATTTGCCGCACCGCGGCCGGCATCTCCTTGGACAGCCGCACTTACCCGCAAACGGCGCTTACCTTCACGCTCGCCCATACGCGCCCGCACCACGACATATCGACCGAATTCCATACAGCCGGGGGGCCGTTCACGCTCGTTCCTCTGCCCGGCCTGCGCTCAAGCCTCGTGTGCGTAGTCGCCGACGACGAAGCGGAGCGCCTCTGCGCGCTCGCTCCCGAAGCGCTCGATGCCGAGATCGAGCGCCGCTCCCATTCGATCCTCGGCAAGATGCATATCGAGCCCGGATATGGCGTGTTTCCCGTGTCGATCGCGACGGCAAGTCGATTCGCCGCCGATCGGATTGCACTGGTCGGCGAGGCCGCCCACCTGTTTCCGCCAATCGGCGCCCAAGGCCTGAACCTCGGCGTGCGCGACGCCGTCGCCATTGCGGAGATCGCCGGCGATATTCACCGCCGCGGCGGCGATATTGCGGACGCCATCACTCCATACGACCGCCGCCGCCGTTCCGACATCGCCAGCCGTTCCATCGCGGTCGATCTACTCAACCGCTCTCTGCTGTCGGATTTTCTCGCCGTGCAAAGCCTGCGCGGCCTTACTCTCTACGCCCTCGACCGCATCGGCCCGCTGCGCCGCGCCGCGATGCGGGAAGGCGTCGCGCCGCGCGCCGGATTGCCGGCGCTGATGCGGGGAGAGGATTCGTAGGGTGGGCACGCTTCGCTTCGCTTTGCCCACTCTACCGCAACAGGGCTCCTTAAATCATCCCGTCGTGGTCGCCCGGCCGCAGTGTCGACACCGCATGCGGCGCCTGGCGAAATCCTCGGTCGATCGGAACCGGCAGGGCCGGCATCGCCGTCCCCTTCGCGCTGACGACCTGGTGGGCAAACAGGCCGCGGCCGACGAAATGCGGATCGAGGACGGCGTGTTCGAGGTCTGTCACGATGGTGACGCAGCAATCGGCGGCGGCAAACACCGGCGCCCACTCCTGCGCAGTCCGCCTGGCGATGATGCCGGCGACCGCCGCTGTCGTCGCCGCGGCGTCGACGCGATCGTCTACGAGCGGCGCCGCGAGCCCGATGGCTACGCAGAAGGCGAGCCAGAATTTCTGTTCAAGTGCCGCACAGGCGACGAGCTTGCCGTCGCTGGTCGGATAGAGCTGATAGCGCGGCGAGCCGCCGGTCAGGCGCCCCGTGCCCGGCGCCGGGAAGCGATGCTCCGCGAAACCGGATGCCAGCGCGTGCCAGGCGAAGGTGAACATCGCATCCGCCATGGCGATGTCGATGAAACAGCCCTCCCCGGTGGCGTCGCGGCGGCGCAGGCCGAGGAGAATGTTCATCACCGCCGGCATCGCGCCACCGCCGATATCCCCGACGAGCGCGGGCGGCACGGTCGGACGATCCGCCGGGCCGGGAGAAAGCGCGAGGAGCCCGGTGGCAGCGATATAGTTGAGATCGTGGCCGGCCTCGTGGCGGCGCGGGCCGTCCCGGCCGTAGCCCGTAATGGCGCAATAGACGACCCGAGGATTCATGGCTTTGACGGCTTCGTAGCCAAGCCCGAGCCGCGCCATCACGCCAGGGCGGAATTGCTCGACCACCACGTCGCATCCTGCAAGAAGCGGCGCAAGCCGTGCGCCGGCGTCGGCAGCCTTGAGATCGAGCACGATGCTCTTCTTGCCACGATTGAGCAGGGCATAGACGGCGCTCTCGCCGTCGATATATGGCGGATGACGTCGCAACTCCTCGCCGCCCGGACGCTCGATCTTGACGACCTCGGCGCCCGCCTCAGCCAGCATCAAGGTGGCCAGTGGACCCGGCAGCAGCGTGGTGAAATCCAGAACCGTGATACCGGAAAGCGGCTGCATTATTGCGGCACCTTTTTGGATCATCAGTGCGGCCGTTGCGGTTTCTGGCAAGTCGCAAGTTTATGCGTCGATTTGCCATGTGGCGGCGCTTGGATCAAACGCGGACATCCTATTCACAAGCTGACGAGCGGGACCTGATGGATACGCGCATACGCGGGATTACGGCGCGTTGCAATAAAACCGAATCATCTCTCCAGCGTCACGCCCGCGCATGTCCCGGCCATGACTCGGACAAATGGTTTTCAACGTGACCGGAAACGCGCACTAAACTACGAACATTGACAGGAAGCGGGGGCAACCATGCAACGCAAAGTGATGATCTCGTGCGCGGTCACGGGGTCAGCTGACACACCGGGGAAGAACCCGGCGGTTCCGGTGACACCGCAGCAAATCGCGCAATCCGCCATTGACGCCGCCAAGGCAGGGGCCGCCATCGTGCATATTCATGTGCGCGATCCGCTGACGACGCGGCCCAGCATGGACGGCGCACTCTATCGCGAGGTGGTGGACCGCATCCGGACGAGCGGCGTCGACGTTCTCATCAACCTCACCACTGGTCCGGGCGGGCGCTTCGCGCCGGGCGCCGACGATCCCCTCAAGCCAGGCCCGGCGACCAACCTGAAATCGCCGGCCCAGCGCGTCGAACACGTCCTCGCGCTGCGCCCCGACATCTGCAGCCTGGACATGGGCAGCATGAACATGGGCGGCCACGTCTTCATCAATTCGCCGTCCTACCTCGAAGCCATGGCCATCGCGATCCGCGACGCCGACGTGCTGCCCGAGCTCGAGGTGTTCGAGGCCGGTCACCTGCTGCTCGCCAAGCGCATGATCGAGACCGGCCATATCAAGGCGCCCGGCATGTTTCAGATCTGCCTCGGCATCGCCTGGGGGCAACCGGCGACGCCGGAAGCCATGGCCTATATGCGCAGCCTCCTGCCGAAGGAATCTCCGTGGTTCGCGTTCGGCATATCGCTTTACCAGTTTCCGATGGTGGCGCAGGCCGTGCTGCTCGGCGGCCATGTGCGGGTCGGGCTGGAGGACAACATCTACCTCGGCAAAGGTCAACTGGCGCCAAGCAACGCCGCCTTGGTCGAGAAGGCCGCCAGGATCATCGAGCTGCTCGGCGACAGTGCCGCAACACCGGCCGAGGCGCGGACGATGTTGGCGCGTTAGAGCGCGGCCTGATGAGATCGAATCGCCTCTCCAAATTGCGGCTTGGGCTCAGCCCACGCGCACCCCACGGACGGCAATCCGCGTTCAAGCGACAAGCGCGTTCTGCATCTCGACACTGTCGGAAGCCCGCGGCCGACTGCCCGATCCCCCATCAACCTGGTGACGACGTGACGCTTTTTGCGGCTTGGCGCAGCAAAAGCGTTCAACTAGCTTTTGAAATGCTCGTTAAGGACACGTCCGTAATTCAGTGAATCACAGTCTTGTCATGCCCCGCGAAATCGGATGTTTCCGATTTCGCTCGCCTCATAGCTGCCGAAGTCGGCCAAGGTCGGCTTCGGGTGAAAGCGGGGCATCCAGTAACCCACAACGAATCAGGTGGTTACTGGAGCGCCCGCCTTCGCGGGCGATGACGTGTCGGTGATGCGATTATTTCCTGACGCATCCTAACCCCGGGATCGCCCATGAAACTGCCGCGTCAATTCTTCAAGCCGCTTGCCATCGGGGCGCCCGCTCCCCTGCGCAATCTCCCGGTGCGGCTTGAGCGCATGATCCATTTCGTGCCGCCGCACCTGGAGAAGCTGCGCCAGAAGGTTCCAGACCTCATCCGCCAGGTCGACGTCGTGCTCGGCAATCTGGAGGACGCCATTCCGGCCGACGCCAAAGAGGCGGCGCGGCGCGGCTTCATCGAGATGGCCAAAGGACACGACTATGGCTCGACTGGACTATGGACCCGGATCAATGCGCTTAATTCTCCCTGGGCGCTCGATGATATCGTCGAGATCGTCGCCGCCGTCGGCACTAAGCTCGACGTCATCATGCTGCCCAAGGTCGAGGGTGCGTGGGATATCCATTATCTCGACCAGCTCTTGGCCCAGCTCGAAGCCCGCCATCATGTTTCAAGGCCGATCCTGATCCACGCCATTCTCGAAACGGCCGAAGGCGTGAACAACGTCGAGACGATCGCAGCGGCCTCCCCGCGCATGCACGGCATCAGCCTCGGCCCGGCGGACCTTGCGGCCTCGCGCGCGATGAAAACAACGCGGGTGGGCGGTGGGCATCCCGACTATGTCGTGCTCGCTGACGCCAAAGCCGGCGGTGGGCCGGATGGCGGCGTTCGCGCGATCTTCCAGCAGGACCTGTGGCACTACACGATCGCCAAGATGGTGGACGCCTGCGCGGCCGCCGGCATCAAGCCGTTCTATGGTCCGTTTGGCGATTTTTCCGACCCGGCGGCCTGCGAGGCGCAATTTCGCAATTCGTTCCTGATGGGCTGTGCTGGCGCATGGTCGCTGCATCCCACCCAGGTCGAGATCGCCAAGCGGGTCTTCTCGCCCGATCTGGCCGAAGTCGCGTTTGCCAAAAAAATCCTCGCCGCGATGCCGGACGGCAGCGGTGCGGTGATGATCGACGGCAAGATGCAGGACGATGCAACCTGGAAGCAAGCCAGGGTAGTGGTCGATCTCGCCCGCCTGGTGGCTGCCAAGGATCCGGCCATGGCAACATTGTACGGGTTGTGATTTGCAACAAAATTTGACTTACTGAACGAGCATTCAGCAGAATGGCGGCGGAGCGCCACAATTCAGGAGTATCGTGGGCGCAATGGATGGCTACCATGAGTAAAATTCGGCGCGCAAAATATGCCATCGGCCAAGTGGTGCGGCACCGCGTCTATCCGTTCCGCGGCGTGGTGTTCGACATCGACCCGCTCTTCAGCAATACGGAGGAGTGGTACCAGTCGATTCCCTCCGAGGTGCGTCCCCACAAGGATCAGCCCTATTACCATTTGTTCGCCGAGAACGCCGAAACCGAATACGTCGCCTATGTATCCGAGCAGAACTTGCTGCCCGACGATTCCGGCGAGCCGCTGCGACACCCGCAGGTCGCAGAGATTTTCGTCCGCGACGACGAGGGCGGCTACCGGCCGCGCAATTCGGTGTTGAACTGAGGGCGCCGAGTAATTCGAACCTCGTCCCGACAGTCAGTGACCTCTGACCTCCACGCGGGGTGAATAGGGCCTGATCATTCTTTGATGCGGGCGGATTGTCCCGCTGGTTGCGTTTCCCGTTACCCTGAAATTTGCGCACGCTCCGAGGACTCCAGCGCGTTTGCTGCCGGGCAGGTCAAGCGCCAAGTCAGGCCCGAGGGCGCATAGTCAAGGTCGACCTTGCCGTCCACGCTGCGCTCCGCCATCGCCTCCATGACGATGGTGCCGAACCCGCGCCGTTTCGGCGCCGAAACGGGCGGCCCCTTGCGCTCGGTCCAGCTCATGGTCAAGGATTTACCGTCGCTGCCCCAGCAGACATCCACGTGACCCGTGTTCGTCGAGAGTGACCCGTATTTCCCGGCGTTCGTGGCGAGCTCGTGGAGCGCGAGCCCGATGGCCTGCGCAGAAGCCGGATTGAGGCGCAGCTTGGGGCCTTGCACAGCGATACGAGAACCGATGAGGTCGGCGAAGGGAGCGAGCTGAGCGCGAACCAGGTCCGCGATCTCAACTCCATTCCATTCATTCCGGACGAGCAGGTTCTGATTGGCTGAAAGCGCCTGGATGCGCTCTGAGAAGCGCTCAATGAAATCTTCAGGACTTCCGGTGACGGTCTGGTGGGCGATCGCGTCGACGACGCTGAGCATGTTCTTGGCCCGATGATTCACCTCGCGCATGAGGAGGTGTTCCTTTTCCTCGCGCTCCTTGCGTTCGGTAATGTCTTGAACGGTGCCGACGATGCTCACGGCCCGGTGCTCACCCCCGGCCCCCTCGAAATACGCAAGCCCGTGACTCTCCACCCAGCGGACCTCGCCGTCTCTCCGCTGAACCCGGTACTCGATCGCTAAGGGCTTCGGATCGGCGGGATCAACCGTCGCCTCGAAGGCCGCCGTAACCCGTTCCATATCGTCCGAATGCACCCGCTTCTTCCCAACCTCGTCGACCGCAACCATCCTGTCTTGGGCAACGTCGAAAATCTCGTTAGCGCGCGCATCCCCGGAGAACACATGGCGGAGTGGATCGTAGTGCCACCACCCGAGCTGGGTTGCATCGAAAGCGAGCTGCAGGCGATCTTTGCTCGCCCGCAGCTCCTCCTCCGCCTGCTTGCGGGCGCCAATGTCTACGATCACGGCCATGCTGCGCAAGGGCCGGCCGGACTGGTCGCGGATGACGTTGGCCGTGACCCGCGCCCAAACCACATTTCCGTCCTTGCGGATATAGCGCTTTTCCACGTCGAAAACCGGTAACTCTCCGACGAGCAGGCGTCGAATCAGCGCGCGATCGCGCTCGCGCTCGTCCGGATGGGTGATGTCGAATGCCGTCCGAGCGAGCAATTCCCCCTCGCTATAGCCCACGAATTTGCACATCGCAGCATTGGCACGGAGGAAACGGCCGGTCTCACACTCGGTTTCGATCTTGCCTACGCTGCTGACGTCAAACATGGCCCGGAACCTCGCTTCGCTCTCGCGGAGAGTGGCTTCTGCCGCCTGTCGCCTGGCGGCGGCGGCTCGAAGCTCTGCCATCAGCGTGTTGACCTCGGCGACGGGAGTTTCGTCCAACGGCAGCGGACCGCCGGCGCCCAAAGCGATTGCGGCGCGAGCCGTGTGACTGACCGAGTGCGCGATAACCCGGCCCAGCCATAAAGCTAAGCCAAGCACCAGCGAAAATGCGAGCATCGCCGTCAAGGCGATGGTCCACCACGTCGTCCGAACCGGAGCGTCGAGCAGAGCCTTGGGCGCCCACGCCGCGGTTTCCCAGCCGGTCAATTCCGACGACGTATATGCCTCCAGCGATGGTTGCCCTTCGGAGTCGGTAAACACGAAGACGCCGGCGGGTTCTGCATGCTGCCACTGCGCTGGCGGGAGCTCCTCGGCGATGGACGCATCCCAGTGTTGGGACGATCCGATGATATGGTGCGCGGCGTCGGAAACCGCCGCCTGCCAACCTGGCGGCAGTGCATCTGCGGCAATCAGGCCTGCGAGGACGCTTTGATTGGTCAACCTGATGAGGGCGTAGCGGTTCTCCCCGTCAATCTGCACGGGCACGATGATGGCGAACTTGAGCTGGCGGCTCCCGGGTTCCATGAACAAGCCGGTGACCTGCGGCTTGCCTGTTGCGAGGGTCCTCTCCGCAAGCTCTGGAACAGCCGTCTTTCCAAAGGGAGCCGAGGTATTGACGAGCTGCCGCATGTTGCGATCGATGAGCATGATTTCGCTGCCCTGGCGCATGGCTAGCGAGGCCTGGTGCTCGAACGCGACGAAGTCACCTCGGCGCAGCGATGGCGCGGCAGCCAATGCCTGCAGTTTCTTGATCTCGCCGATGATCTCACGGTCAACTTCCGCAGATAACGTACGTGCCTCGCTCATCAGGTCCTTCCGGACCTGATTGAGCTGCGCATCGGTGATGCGAAATCCCGTGTACGCGGCAAGCAGCAGGAGCGGTGTAATGATCGCCCATGCGAGCATGATCAGCAGATGCCACAAGGGCCGTGGCTTCTGGAGCGCCGGCATCGTTCCGATCCCCAAAATGATCCCGCCGGCGACGCAGAGCATGCCAAGGATGGACGGCAGGGGGGGCGTCCGCACCGGGCTGGAGAGCGCAGGGACGCCGGCCAGGTAGGTGAGCAGGGCGAACGCCGACATGATGCCACCAAGGCCAGCGAGCATGAGTGCAGCGAAGTGCTGCTTTTCGAAGCGGCTGAGCGCGAGTGCGCTGCCTACGAGCGCGATCACGATCGGCATGCTGACCATCATCCGCGAGGAGGCCGGCCCAGGTTCCAGCACCGCACCCTCGGCACCAGCCAGGCATTGATGCCGAAATCGACGCCGAGCAGAGTGAGCGCAGCGACGGTCGTTACGGCCAAGCCGACCGCGACCGCAAAGCGCGACGCCTTGCTGGGACGCATAAGCGCGAGGCCGAGCACCATGAGGCACAACGCCGTCATGGGTCTCGTGCGTGGGAAACCCGAGACCCAGCTCGACAGCAAAGGTAGCGATACCCACCAGCCGATGTACGCCGCAGCGCCAATTGTCACCGCGGCAAAGCCGGCAACTTGACTCGCGCGTTGTCTGTTCAGGTTGCCAGCCTGACCAACGAATAGCGTCACGTAGGCTCCAGAAAGTCAAAACCGCAACCGGCAGGCCCGCAGGTATGGACGAGCCTGTCCGGCGTGCTTTCCACATAGGTATTGCGTGGAACGGAGCTATGTCTTTGCAAAAATTTCCGTCGGAGCCGGAACAAATTGGGCTGATTGGGAGTTGACTTATTTAAGTTCGATTTTTCCTCCCCCTGAAATTTGCTCACGCTCCCGAGGCTCCAGCGCGTTCGCGGCCGGGCAGGTCAGGCGCCAGGTGAGGCCTGAGGGCGCATAATCGAGGTCGACCTTGCCGTCCACGCTGCGCTCCGCCATCGTTTCCATGACAATGGTGCCGAACCCGCGCCGCTGCGGCGCAGACACGGGCGGCCCCGCCCGCTCGGTCCAGCTCATGGTGAGGGTGTCTCCGTCGATCCCCCAGCTCACGTCGACACCACCCCCATCCGTCGACAGCGACCCGTATTTCCCGGCATTGGTGGCGAGCTCATGGAGCGCGAGCCCGATCGCTTGCGCGGAAGCCGGATTCAGGCGCAGCTTGGGGCCGTGCATGGCGATACGCGAGCCAATGAGATCGGCGAAGTGGGCGAGCTGGGCGCGAACCAGGTCCTCGATCTCCACCCCATTCCATTCGTTGCGCACCAGCAGGTCCTGATTGGCCGAAAGCGCCTGGATGCGCTCGGAGAAGCGTTCGACGAAATCTTCGGGATTTTTGGTGGCGGTCTGGTGAGCGATGGCGTCGACGACGCTGAGCATGTTCTTGGCGCGATGATTGATTTCGCGCATCAGGAGGTGCTCCTTTTCCTCGCGCTCCTTGCGTTCGGTGATGTCCTGGATGGTGCCGCCGAAGCTCACGGCCCGGCGCTCAGGCCCGGCGCCTGCGAAATACGCAAGCCCCAGCGTCTCCACCCAGCGGATTTCGCCGTCCGCCCGCCGGAGCCGGAACTCGGTCGCGGAGCGCTTCGGATCGACTGGATCGAGCGATGCCTCGATGGCCGCCAAGACCTTTTCCACGTCATCCGGATGCACCCGCTTCATGACCTCCTCGATAGGCGCCTCATTCTTGGCAAAGTCGACAATTTCCTGAGCGCGCGCATCCCCGGAGAACACACGGTGGCGCGGATCGTACTGCCACGACCCGAGCTGGGCTGCGTTGAGGGCAAGCTGGAGACGATCTTTGCTCGCTTTCAGGTCCTCCTCTGCCCGCTTGCGCGCGTTGAGGTCCTGGATCACGGCCATGTGGCGCAATGGCCGGCCGGACGCATCGCGGATGACGTTCACCGTCGTCCGTGCCCAGACGGCCTCTCCGTCTTTGCGGACGTAGCGCTTTTCCACGTCGAAATCTGACTCGCCTGCGTCCAGGCGTTTACACAACTCGTGGTCGAGCTCGAGGTCGTCGGGATACGTGATGTCGTACACCGACCGGGCGAGCAATTCCGCCTCGCTGTAGCCCACGAACTTGCACATCGCGGCGTTGGCGCGGAGGAAACGGCCGCTTCCGGGCTCAACCTCGATCTTGCCTACACTGCTGACGTCGAACATGGCGCGGAACGTCGCTTCGCTCTCGCGCAGCGAATCCTCTGCCGCCTTTCGCCGGGCGGCGGCCCCGCGAAGCTGTGCCATCAGCGTGTTGACCTCGGCGACCGGGGTTTGGTCCAACGGCATCGGACGTCCCTCTCCCAAGGCGATAGCAGCGCGCGCCGTTTGGCCGACAGAACGTGCGATAATCCGGCCAAGCCATAAGGCCAAGGCAACCACCAGCGCTATCGCCAGCAACGCGGTCACGCCGAGGGCCCACCATAATGCCCGAACCGGAGCCTCAAGCAGAGCCTTGGGCTCCCATACGGCGATTTCCCAGCCGGTCAATTCCGACCGTGCGTAGGCCTCCAGCGATGGCCGCCCTTCGGAGTCGATAAATTCGAACACGCCGTCGCGTCCTGCCCGGCGCCACTGCGCCGGTGGCAGCTCCTTCCCGATGACTGCATCTTCCCGGTCGGACTGCGCGATGATGTCGTGTGCGGCGTCGGCAACCACCGCATGCCAACCTGCCGGCAGCTCATCTGCCGCGACCAGGCGTTCGAGAGTGCGCTGATCAAGCGACCGCACGAGGGCGTAGCGGTTCTCGCCGCCGATCTCTACGGGCACGATGACGCCGAACATAGGCTGATGCGTCACGGGGCCCATGAACAGGCCGGTGACTTGCGGCTTACCCGTCGCGAAAGCCCTTTCCGCAGGTTCCGGAATAGCCGCCTTTTGCATCGGCGTGCCGAAGGGCACCGAGGTATTCACGACCTGTCGCACGTCGCGATCGATGAGCATGATGTTGCCGCTTTGGCGCAACGTAAGCGAGGCCTCGGCCTGGCGCTGAAACTCGGCGAAGTCGCCTTGGCGCAGCGACGGCGAGGCCGCCAACGCTTGCAATCTCTCGACCTCGCCGATGATTTCACGGTCAACGGCCGCCGACAAAGTACGTGCCTCGCTCATCAGATCATTGAGGGCGCGGCGGACCTGCGCGCCGGCGATGCTAAGTCCCGCATATGCGCCGAACAGCAGCAGCGGCGCAATGATCGCGCATCCGAGCACGATCTGCAGATGCCACAGCGGCCGCGGCTTGTGGAGCGCAGGCATCGTTCCGATCCGCAAGATGATCCCGCCGGCGATGCAAAGTTGCCCAACGACGGTCGGCAGTGCGGGCGGTTCGATTGACGTTGACGCGGAGAGCGGATCGAGGCCGGTCAAGTAGATGTTGAGCAGGGCGAACACCGCCCCCGTGCCGGTAAGGCCGGCGAGTGCGGTCGCGGCGAAGTGATGCCCTTCAAGGCGACTGAGCGCGAGCGCGACGCCCGCAAGCCCGAGCGACACTGCCATTGCGTTTGTGCCAGGCACCGCAGCCTGCGGCACCAGCCAGCGGTTAATGCCGAAATCTATACCCAACAGATCAAGCGCGGCGAGGGCCGCCACCGTGAGACCGATCACGACGGCGAAGCGCACGTACGTGCCTGGGTGCATGAGCGCCAGCCCGAGGGCCAGGAGGCACACGGCCGTCACGGGTTTCATGGCGGGCAAACCCGCCCCCCAGCTCGACAGCAGCGGCAGCCCGACCCACCAGCCAATAAACGCCGCAGCCGCAATCGCCACCACGGCAAAGCCAGCAGCTTGACTCGCGCGTTGTCTTCTCAGGCTGCCTAACACAGCGTCACGTAGGCTCCAGAAAGTCAAAACCGCAGCCGGCAGGCGCTCGCGGATCGACGGTTGAACCGGTCCGGCGACGTTTTTGAATATAAGCAGTTGCGCAAACGGGGCTATGCCCCTGTAACGTTATTGTCGATACCGATGCGGCTGGAGGCGACCGGGAGTTTTCTCCAGCAAGGACGAGAGCAGCTACCGGCCACGCAGTTCGGTGTTGAACCGCTGGCGCGACGACCTCAGATGAGGGGCGAATAAGTCCTGATCATCCTTCAGTGCGGAGCGACGGATCGCGCCGTCAGTTGGATTTTCGCCTTCGCCTGAGTTTTGCTCACGCTCCCGGGGCTCCAGCGCGTTCGCGGCTGAGCAGGTCAGGCGCCAGACGAGGCCTGAGGGCGCATAATCGAGGTCGACTTTGCCATCCACGCTGCGTTCCGCCATCATTTCCATGACGATGGTGCCGAACCCGCGCCGTTTTGGCGCGCATACGGGCGGCCCCTCGTGCTCGCTCCAGCTCATGGTAAGGGTGTCGCCGTCGATACCCCAGCGGATATCGACGCGGCCCGCATCCGTCGAGAGCGCCCCGTATTTTCCGGCATTGGTGGCGAGTTCGTGGAGCGCGAGCCCGATGGCTTGCGCGGCAGCGGCCTTCAGGCGCAGCCTGGGACCATGCACGGCGATGCGAGAACCGATGAGATCGGCGAAATGTGCGAGCTGGGCGCCGGCCAGGGTCCGCGATCTCGACCCCGTTCCATTCATTACGCACGAGCAGGTCCTGATTGGCCGAAAGCGCCTGAATGCGCTCGGAGAAGCGCTCGATGAAGTCTTCAGGATTCCTGGTGGCCGTCTGATGAGCGATGGCGTCCACGACGCTGAGCATGTTCTTGGCGCGATGATTGATTTCGCGCATGAGGAGGTGCTCTTTTTCCTCGCGCTCCTTGCGTTCGGTAATGTCCTGGACGGTGCCGACGAAGCTCACGACCTGTCGCTCGGGCCCGGCGCCCTCACAATAGGCAAGCCCGCGACTCTCCACCCAACGGACCTCGCCGTCTCGCCGCCGGAGCCGGTACTCATTCGCGTAGGGCTTCGGATCGGCGGGATCGAGCGCCGTCTCGCGGACCGCCCAAAACCTTTCCACGTCGTCCGGATGCACCCGCTTCACGAGCTCTTCGATCGCCGCCTCGTTCTCTGCGATGTCGAAATCGAAAATCTCCCTGGCGCGCGCGTCCCCTGAGAGCACGCGGCGGAGCGGATCGTACCGGAACGACCCAAGCCGGGCTGCATCGAGG
>Ga0257161_1000159_pt1 | contig 18183 bp, 34 predicted proteins | sample NR01A_FD_185954 | JGI IMG/M metagenome (GOLD analysis project Ga0257161, IMG submission 185954) | Soil microbial communities from H.J. Andrews Experimental Forest, Oregon, United States - NR-01-A | ecosystem: Environmental > Terrestrial > Soil > Temperate forest > Bulk soil | place: USA: Oregon... | reverse complement strand
CCAAGGGCAGCGGGTCGTGTTCGCTCGCGATCTCATCAACACCTTGCGGCGGCGGGAGCTCGATGCCGCCGCCGCCAAGCTCTCGACCGAGACTGGCTTGGCGCACCGCCCCTCGGCTGAAGGCGAGCATGTCGCCGGTATCTTTCGTCAGCGTGTGACGCTGGCATCGGGCCGGTTCGCCATGATCGATGACGGGCTCGGATTCCAGCTTGTGCCGTGGCGGCCGGCGCTAGAGCAGCACCTTGGCCGGCACGTCTCCGGCGTCATGACGCCGGGAGGCGGCGTCGAATGGAGCTTCGGGCGCAAGCGTGGGTTAGGCCTCTGACCGCTCGGCGAATTAGAAATGGTCGCGATGCGCGGCAAAGCACGGAGCGAATTGGACTGTGTGGACCCCGGTTATCCACATCGCCACGTGATACGCGTATTGCTCGTGATAGAGTGCAACGGAGCGAGAGCGCCGCAGATTCGGGGCTCTTTTTGTTTTGAGGCAGCGACCGATGGTCGGCAGCTGCAGTGGATAGGGAAGAGAGATGGCGAAAACTACGAAACTGCGTTCCTGGACGAAGGAAGACGTCCGGACTTTGAAGACGCTGGCGCGTGAGAAGGTAAAGACCAGCGTGATCGCTCGCAAACTTAAGCGGAGTGTGGGGGCGACGTATCAGCAAGCCTCCAAACACGGCGTGAAGCTGGGAACATCCCAACGGAAGAAAAAGGCATGACGGACCTGCACGCCGGAAAGTGGCGGGGCAGGATGACCGCACGGCCATGAGGCCGTGCGACAGGTTATGCTCGGCGTCGGACTCCGAGCCGAGTTGGCGTGCCGCAAGAAACGACTCAGAGGGACTGGGCGCGCTGATTTGGTGCTACTCGTACTACTGATGGCGAATGCGTTGGGCCGGGAATCCCCACTCGTGGGGCAACTTCGCCGGAGCTTGGGCGAGCGGCCGGTCAAGTTTGTATTTCTCACAATCAAGAATCCGGGGAGACGAAGGCCCGTCCAAATTGAACGGCGCATTGCCGACAGACCGGAGGCTGACTTGTCGTGTCGTATCAAACCCTCACGCGTCGTGGCTACGGCCGGGGCTGAACTGCTCTGGTTGTCGGGACGGTTTGCCATGATCGACGATAGGCGCTGCTTCCAGCTTGTGTCATCGCGGCCCGCATTGGAGCAGCACCTCGGCCGGCACGTCTCCGGCGTCATGATGCCGGGAGGCGGCGTCGAGTGGAGTTTCGGCCGCAAGCGCAAGTTGGCGCACTGGTCGCTCCGCAACATCAGTATTCCTTCGCTAACATGCGCGGCAGTACGATGTTCGGCAGATCGGTATTGAATTCCGGATAGGGGGCACAATCCTTCGAGTTGGGTTCATCCGTTCGAAGGCTATGCGATGTCCGCCACCAAGATTCTCTGGGGTCAGATCACCGTCGTTGTCGCCATCGTGCTCATCACCGTTTGGGCGGCGACGCAATGGACCGCGTGGCGATTGGGCTACCAACCGCAACTTGGTCAGCCGTGGTTCGAGCTTTGGCGCGGCGCTCCGGTCTACCTGCCCCCGGGCGGCGGCACTTCAAGACCGAAATCGGCCATGCGGGTGCGCACCTTCGGATCGGCCATGGTGGTGATCGCCGCGTCATTGAGCCTGGCGACGATGTCCTTCGGCGTGCCCTTCGGCACCCAAAGCCCGTACCAAACGGAAATATGGAGCCCGGGCGCGCCGGCTTCGTCGACGGTTGGAATCTCAGGTAACGACGGAAGTCGGGTTTTGGCGGTGACGGCATAGGCCTTGATCGTCCCCGCACGCACCTGTGCCATGGAGTTTGACGCCCGATCTAGGATCAGGTCGATCTGGCCGGCAACCAGATCATTCATGGCTGGGCCAGTCCCGCGATACGGGACCATGGTAAAACGCGTACCTGTGATCTTCTGGAAATAAATCTCGGCGATATGCGATGCTGAACCTGCACCAGCAGTGCCCGCCGCAGCCTTGGGTTCGTTCGCCTTCAGCCAGGCGATGAATTCTTTGAGATTAGCCGCCGGTACATTCTTCTTGGACACGATCAACTGGGGGTTGGCCGGAATTAGTCCAAGCAACGATGGTACGTCGCTCACCCTGCCGCCGCGGCCAGGACGCTCCGAAGGCAGGAAACGCGCTTAACCTCACCTACGCGCCCTGAACTCGACCGGCGCGCATTGGACCCCGAGCCGCGAACTGGTAGATTTCCGTCGAAACCAAAAAGTCCGTTGCCGGAGGACAGGCCTATGAGACGACGCGATTTTGTCGGAGGGCTCGGCGTGGCGGCGGCATGGCCGTTCGCCACGCGGGGGCAGCAGCCCGAACGGATGCGCCGCGTCGGCGTACTGATTTTCTCAGCCGAGGACGATCCGGTGACTGCGACACGAAGCGGGGCGTTGCGAGACGGCCTGCAAAAATTGGGCTGGACTGAGGGCGTCAATCTTCAGATCGATTATCGCTTCGGCGCCGCCGATCCGGCTCGGCTCCATTCGCATGCTGAGGAATTGGTGCGGCTCTCCCCGGATGTGATCGTCGCCGGCGCGGCCCCAGCGACGAGAGCGGTGCAGCAGCTGACGCAAACGATCCCGATCGTTTTCGTGGAGGCCACCAACGAAGTTGGCTTTGGTCTCACTGGAAACCTCGCGCGTTCAGCGGCCAATGCCACGGGAATCACAAATTTGTATCTTGCCATGCAAGGGAGGAAGGGAATTCTAATGAAGCGCCCGATGGCGAAGAAGACGAAGAAGTCGCGACCATGGTCGAAGGAGGACATCCGGATGCTCAAGACCATGGTGCGCGAGAAGACAAAGACAAGCGTTGTCGCCCGTAAGCTCAAACGCACGCCGACCGCGACGCGGCAAAAGGCGGCTGCGCTCGGTGTGAAACTGGCAGGAGCATCTCAACGGAAGAAAAGGGCGTAACGGCCGAATGAGTTCGACGAGCGGTGATCGAAGTGCACAAATTCAACGTCGGGCAGCTCGTGCAATTCCACCCTGATCGAAACGAACAGGGCGGCGCAGCACGCGGACCTTACGAAGTCACCAAACGGTTGCCGCACAATGGCCGCGAATACGAATACCGGATCAAAAGCCAGCGCGAAGAGCACGAACGCATTGCCAGGGAAAATCAGCTAAGTAGCGCATGACCGCCGCCAAGCCGCGCGCCGGACGGCAAAGGCGCTCGACGAAGCCATACCATGACTGCCATCAGACTCATCGGCGAGCATCACAACTCAAATCGCAGCCCCACGGTGCTGACGATCGGCGATGAAGAAGCGGCGCGCAACAGCCCGCACATCGTCACGCTTGAGCATGCGCGCAATCTTGTCGCCCACGGTGTCGCGGAATGGATAGGCGAGTTGCCCGCAGAGCAGGACGATCCGATGCCTGTTCGGTAAGGCCCGGCCGTCTGCCGGACCCGGGGCGGGGTGTTGTCAGGAGGCCGGGGCCGCGTGCAGGATGTGACGCCAAACCCACACGCGCAGGACAAACGCCGGTCGGCGGCGGCGTGTTCCTGATCGCCGACCGGATGTCCAGGTATCGAATCAATGCCGGCCCCGCGATCGTGCTGGAGAGCGCCGTCGATCGGCGCGGGTGGGCCGGAGCGGATTGTTGGGATGTGACCGGTTGCTTCGGCGCGGATCCGCGATTTGGCGGCCCGCGCCACGGGCTGGCGTGCCCGCGGCGCGCGCCCACACCAACCCCACATCATGCCGCGCGCCCTGGCAACAGTTTCGTTCTGTCTTCGCTCGAAGGCTTAAAGCCCGAAGCTTAGTGTCGGCTGGCCGGCGGTCAGGCGTAGCCCGTCTTCCTGGATGGCGACATGCTCGCCATCCGAGAAGGCGAGGACCAGCCCCATGCTGAAATGCCATTCGTCGGTATTACCGAGGCCGCCGCTCCACGGCGTCCAGCTCAGCACCACGCTGCCGCCCGGCTTGACGGTGGAGATGTCCGCCTGGTTGAGAACCTGGAGGTCGAACGGGCCATTGACAGTGTTATTGTCGAACAATCCAAAGGAATCGACCGCCTTGGCGATGATCTGGTCGGAGCTGTCACGAACGGAGATATCGAGACTGCTTTCCTTTCGTTTGTCGTCGTCGCCGGTCTGGAAGGTTATCTTTGCGGATGTAAGTGTGGGCATGTCCGTGGACTCCCTGTTGAGCAAGACGCCGAAGGGGGGCGCTGCTGACGAACGAATGTACGATTGGCTGTCGCTGTAGAATGTGACCTGAATCACTGTCGGAACCGAAATTGTTGCCGCCCACCGAGGCCGCGCACTTTCTCGGCTGCGACTGCGACGTGGTACGGCCATTTGCTCTTGAGGTCGGCGCGGGTGATCTCGCCCTTGCGCCGGGTCATTAGCCTGGCCGCCTTACACCGTCATCGGCGCCTCGGCCGGTGGCGCCGATTAAATCTTCCCCGTGTGTGATCTGTGTCACATTCGGGTCGGCAAAGAATTGCAATTGTGGCGGCGCCCACAACCAAAGGGGGACAACATGAAATTGATAACCGCCGGAGCGCTTGCACTTGCGCTCGCGGCAAACCTCGCTCAACCGCGCACAGCGCTGGCGTGGGGCGACGACGGCCACAAGGTGGTAGCCCTGATCGCTCAGTCCTTCCTGGACACCGATGTCCGCAAGCGGGTGAATGCCTTGCTCGCGGCCGACACGGACTCCTTGACGGCTCACGACATCGCCAGCGCGGCGACTTGGGCCGACAAGTTTCGAGATTCCAATACCGGCGGTGCACGGCAAAAGACGAGCCAGTGGCATTTCGTCGACATCGAGATTAGTGCACCCAACCTCGACAAGGCCTGCTTCAATCATCCGTCCATCCCTGCGGGCACCGTCGCATCCGATGGTCCGGCCGCCGACTGCGTGGTCGACAAGATTCAAGAGTTCGCAGCGGAGCTGGCAAATCCTGCCACCGACCAAGAAGAACAGGTCGTAGCGCTCAAGTTTCTCCTCCACTTCGTCGGCGACATTCATCAGCCGCTGCACTCATCGGACGACAACGACCGCGGCGGCAACAACAAGAAGGTTTCGGCCGCCGGGTTTCGAGCCGGAAACCTTCATCACTTCTGGGATACAGAGTTCGTCGACCAGTTGGAGACGAACCCGACAAGCATCGCTTCCGACCTGATCGGGCACATCTCCAAAGATCAGGTCAATACTTGGCAGGCAGGCTCGCCGGCAGATTGGGCCATGGAATCCTTCCAGGTCGCCAAATCCGACACGTACGGACTGCTTCCCGAACCTTCCGCGCGCAAGAGCTACCGCCTGACGGATGAGTACATCACGACCGCCACGGACGACGTTGCCCAGCAGCTTAGCAAGGCCGGCGTGCGCCTCGCGTTCGTTCTGAACAAGGCACTTCGAAAGTAATGAACGACTGACGGCGGGTCTCACTTCCCCGCTTGATCGTCTCGGGACGGCGCGGCTGGCTTCACAATGGCCGGTAGTTGCGACCACCAGGCTCGCTGTCCCGCCGCTCTATCCAGTTCGGAATGGCCGTAGCGCCAAGCTTGCCGCACTTGGTGCACCGCATGCGCGGGCCGAAGGACGGCACCGAAATGTCATCCGGCCACGCGTCGACGTTGATCTCGGTGTGGTAGCCGCAGGCGCTGCGCGTGACGAACAGCCCGCGCACGCCGTTCTGGCGCATGTTGCCGAGCGTCATAGGACGAATCGGTTCATCCGGCTTGGTCATCGCCGCTGCACTGCCATTAGCTTTTTTGCCGGCTGCTTGAATTCCTTCGCCGCTATCTCGATGGCCTCGAGTTCGTCAACCGCCTCGATTTCGCCAACCCATTGGCGCTTCGCGGCGAGCTTGTAGACGTGCCATTTTGTTTTTGTCGGCTGTGGTGGTTGCGGCTTGCGGGACATAGCCGACAGTATTGGCCGCAAGGTAAGTACGTTCAACACCGGCCGGCAGCGCCGGCAACCCGTCAGCTGGTTCCGCTCAGCCCGTGACCTCAGAGCAGCCAACAAGGTGCACTCGACGCGTTGCCGGCAGCGCAACAACGAATCTTCGGCCGGTGGTGTTCCTGGTCGGCACTAGTCGTCCCACGCGCGTCGATCTTTGAGTGCCGTGCGACCGGCGTCCGTGATCGTGACGAGGTTGATTTTGATCGTTTCTTCGTCGCTTCTCAGGGTGTCAGTCACTTTTGTAACAAGCTCGGCCAGCACAAGCCTTGTCAGCATCTCCTGCTTGAATCCATAGGCGATGAGAACCGGCTCTTCGGCGGTTCCGTTCGGACACCTGGCGAGGATGGTTAATGCCTTGCGGGCTTGGGTGCTGAGACGGCGCGTCATGCCGCCAGTTTCGGCCGCAAGGCGAGTGTATTCAACACTCGCTGACACGCGTCAATTGTGGCGGCTGCCGTTCACGCCAATGAACAATATGAAAATCGTTGCGGGTTTGCTTATTTATAGAGTTAATGTATACTGACTTACCTCGTCCGTTACCTCAAAGGTCACTGCGCCACTGCCTGCTCCCTCTGTGAGAGCTAGTCCTTTCTGTTCCTCGACTGCAAAATTAAAGTACTTTCCATACAGTGTCGATGCGATCACTACATCCGAGGATGGGTCATATTGTTTTAGGGTGTCTATCAATTCAGATACCGTCATTACTCACTCTCCCCGTCTAGTAGTCAGGGAAGTACTCTTGAAGGAGCCTCTTTGCCACCCTTCGCTCATCGGCCGTTCCATTTCTGGACATCTGCTCTAGATCAAGCAAGAGCTGCTCTGCTTCCTTTACGCGACGCAATCCCTTTTGAACTGTATCATTCTTATCTCTCTCCATGTCCTAAATGCTCCTCTATCTATTTGCTGCTCTTCGCCACGTTTTCTTTATTGCTAGCCAAAACGCCCGCCATGCAACTAACGTTAGTATCAAGCTTACTGGCCCAAGATACTTGGTTGATAAATAGCCATTGTAAAAAGACGGATAGAAGCTCCTGACCAACTCGAAAGACGTGTTAATAATTAATACCGACACGATAGGGATTGCTATACAGCCTAGCAATACAAATAGTATTAGCAACGTCTTTGACATTTTGCCTCTTATCTCTGTCGAACGTTGCTCCTACTTCTCCAGCTCTTGTTTCTCGGTGATCTCCAATATGTAAGACAGCCTACCGATCAGCCGTGTCTTTTCCTCTTGCGAGAGTTCTCTCCACATTGGGGATTGAAAGCAATCTTCTAGGACGTCCAGACATTCATCGACTGCCTTAACGTCGAATGGACCGATTTTCATGGAAGCTTCCGCCTGTTGTTCCGTCCGTCGCGCCGCGTCATCGCCGCGCCACCGCATACAGGCGCCAGGCCTCGGTCTTGAATTCTTGAGCGCCCTTCTCGATAGCGGCCTGCTTGTCCGGCGCTTCGACGGTGCCCAGCCATACAGCCTTCTCGGCGACCTGGTAGATGTTCCAGCTAGTCGGTGTCGGCTGTTTGGACTTGCGTGGCATGCCGGCAAGTATCGGCCGCCGGCTATGTAGGTTCAACGGGCTCAAGCACCCCGGCCTACGCCCCCACCACCATTGCGCGCCAGTCAAGCAGCTGATGTAGTTTGTCGTCAGGCACAGCGATGACGAACTCGTGGCGATCCCATATGGCCGGATGTGCTGAATCACTCCGCCTAGTGCGGCTACCTGCCGCCTGATGCGGACATCCATCTCGGGTCCCGCGCTGCAGATTGAGAGTGCTGCCATTTCGCCGAAGCTCCTTGTGGCGGGACTGCCCACGTCACGAAGGCGCTAATTCTGATTCAAATTCGTTGCCGTTGCAGTATTCCACGACGGAAAAGCTGTGGGAAGATCGAGTGGAGAGGCAACGGCTCGCTCCCAATCCAATCTCGCGGAGGGATGGGATCCGCCTCGCTGGCGAGCTTGGGTGATCTCGCCCTTACGTTTCATGTCCTGAAGGGTCGGCGCCGCAGCGCCACGGCGAGTGCCAGCCTGCCGGCATTCGTGATGTTGAGGCGTCGCACCTGAATCACGCGGGCGCCGGCACGCACCGTACAGATCGCCCCGGTCGCGAGGCCATTGCGCGTCAGCCCGGCGAGCAATGCAGCCGGAAAGCCGTGGGCGAGCAAGATCGCTTCTGTGGCTCCGGTCGGTCCCGAGGTGGCGAGCATTTCCAGGGCGCGGCGCCCTTCTACGCTTAGGCGACGGGTGGAAGGGGCGGGCGGTTTCTTGTCGGGAGTGCTTTCAGGCATGGGGCAGCGCGAACCGAAATGCCCCCGCCCCCCGATTGCTGGCGCATGATAACGTGGAGCGCCGTGCTCTCGATGGCGGCATCGCGCCGCCCTGTGCCCGGTCTGGCCCTCATGGAAGGGTTGATCAGCAAGCGTGACACGAGTGGGCACTGAGAAAAGCGGCCGAGGCCTTGTAGGGCATGGCGACCACCGCCTGATCGCCGGCGACCTTCGTACAGTTGTCGGATAAGCCTGAAAGTTCGATAGTGGGTTACCTCCTCTCCCCATCCACTAGGAGGTCGACCTTGGGCCCCGCTTCACTCATCCGGCGCGGGGCCTTTCTATTGCGGGAGAGGGGCGGTCACCGCCGGCTGCCTCATCGTCGCGGGCGACCTTGGTCCCATAGTCAGACCGACCCTTTGAGTCTGATAGTAAGGCGCGGCCTCCATTCCCACTCCTCGCACCCCTGGAAGTCGCGCATGGGGGCCCCGCTCTACCCCTGGGCGGGGCCTTTCTTAGGTCGGGGCGGCCTACTTCACCCTTGTAATTACCCTGGCGCCGGTCAATGCGATCCGCGAAGCATGCCTGTTGCGATTTCGCCCAATCCTGATGACGACTGCCGCCGCGATGCTTGCCGGCGTGCCGTTGATGCTCGGCACAGGCACCGGCTCGGAACTGCGCCAGCCGCTCGGCTACGCCATGGTGGGCGGACTTGCGTTCAGCCAGATCCTGACGCTCTACACGACCCCCGTGGTGTATCTCTACCTCGACCGCCTGCAGGCCTGGCTCATGGGTAAGCCGGAACGGCGCCTGGAAGAATTTAAAGGTGTCCATGTCGCAGCCGCAGAGTAGGAAGGTGGCGACCCATCGTAGGTGCCCCTCTCCCCGCTTGCGGCTATCGGATCCTCCGCTCCATTGGAGCATTTCTGAGGTACAGCAGTCGAGATGCCAATTCAGTAGCAAAGGGCTGATACTGACCCATCGCGACATTGGCCGCCAAAATTGCTGTACCGCACAACGCGGCTATGATCCAATGTGCGTGCGCGGTCCTTCGGCGGCACAATTTGCACATTCCGCGAAGCTCCCATCCGTGATGGGCGATGATATCGCGCTCAGGGAGGGAGGCGTGTGAACCGTATCTTCAAGGCAGCCATCGCCACACTCGTCAGTGCTCTCGTGATAGGGCTCGCCATCGCTTACGTGCTGCGGTGCATGAGTCTGATGATGACCCTGGCTGTGGACCCAATCCAGACGCATCCGCCGAAATATTCACTTGGCACATAACTCGGCATAAGCTTGCGTTTGGCGGCGTGCCTAGCGGTGAATGCTGCGGTGCTGATTCACCCAAGCCAACGGACGTACCGGCAAGACGTGTCCTCCGATCGCTATTGGCGACAACAAGGCGGCGAGGCAGCAACATGAAAGCCATTGCACGCGTTATTTGTCTGACGGTGGTTCTTTGTATCGGTGCAATGGCGCCCGGCGCTGCGGGTGAGAACTGGACGCTTATTCACGATATTGCACTCCTGAGCAAATCGCCGAGTGGTCGCGGGCTCAAAGACGAGACCGTCACCGCCGATCTCTATCGGCCGAACGTCGAGGGGCGAGTGCCGGCAGCGGTGATCATCAATTCCAGCGGCGGGGTGTCCGCGCAGACGGACCACTTTTACGCGCGTCTCCTGGCTGAGCACGGGGTAGCGGCACTGGTCGTCGACAGCTTTCGCCCGCGTGGCGTGCGCGAAACCATGAGCAACCAGCGGCTCGTGAACCAATCGCAATCGGCGGCTGATGCTGTTGGCGGATTTCGTTGGCTTGTCGGCCAGCCCTGGGCGGACCGCGACCGAATCATCGTGCTCGGCATGTCACGCGGCGGGTCGGCAGCGCTGGACACGGCCGTCGACGCCTATCGAATTAATTTTCTGCAGGCACGCGACGTCAAGTTCGCCGCCCACGTTGCAATCTCTCCTGCTTGCATGACCCAGAACGAGAATGCACGCTCCACCGGAGCCCCGATCTTTTTCCAGCTTTCGGAGCTCGATGACCTCGATCCCATCCAGCCCTGTCTGGAGTACATGGAGCGGATGCGTGCCGCGGGCAACCGGAACCTGCGGCTGGCGGTCTATTCCGGTGTCTATCATGGCAAGGAGAATGTGGGCGGCCTAGCGCAGGAAGGCGGCCGGCATACGCCCGAGTGCCGCTTCTTTTTCACATCGGAGCGACACTTGATCGACCGCAAGAACAAGAAGCAGGTGCCGCCGGGAACGGAGTGGGACTATATCTATCGGGCGTGTGCCACCACCGGTCCTTTCACTCTCGGCGGCGATCCGCGCGTGAAAGCACAGGCCGCTGCCGACCTCCTGCAGTTCCTGCGCGACATCGACATCACCGCGGACATGGAAGCACGCACAGCCGTCCCGGACTGCACGACCATTCCAGAAGGAATCTACCTGCGGAATTGCGTGCGCGCGCGAGCCGGGTGGACTGGCGACATGGTGGCGCTTGGGCGTGCCTACCGTTACCCCGATCGTGTCCGACGTGACGATGCGGTGGCAGCGGCGCTGTTCAAGCTGGCGGCACAGCGCGACCATCCACAGGCGATGTGGGAGCTCGCCGTCATGCACCGGGAGGGTGCGGGCTTGGCGCGCGATCTTGACGCCGGCTTGTCACTGCTGCGGTCCGCCGCGGCCGCCGGCTACCCGCCTGCGATAAATTCAATGGGAGTCTGGGCGCGCGATGGCGTTGGACAACCGCGCAGCGATACCGAAGCGGTCAAGTGGTTTCGCGAGGCCGCCGATCTGCTCAACGATTACGCGATGTACAATCTCGGACGCATGTACTGGCTGGGACGCGGCGGGCTGGCGGTCGACCGCGTCGAGGCAGTGAAGCTCTATCGTGCCGCAGTCTATTACGAGAATCCGTGGGGCCGTCTTTATCTCGCTGAGGCATTGGAAAAAGGCGAGGGCACGGAGCGCGACACCGCGCAAGCACTCGAGCTCTACCGCGCCGTTGCGGGGCAAGACCGCGAACCTGGGGCCCAGCGCTTGGCTCGTGAGGCGCTCACCCGGCTCGGCTCCGTCGCGCCCGATTCGGCCGCGCCGTCCGTTCCGCGCTGAAATGTAAGGTCACTTCCGGTCTTGGCCCATGATTGCCTTTATGGTTGAACGCCCCGCCACGGCAGCTATCGACGGGCTTGCAGATTAAGTGCGAGCTGAGCTGTGAAGCCGGTGTCCACCGTCATCGGCCGAGAGTACGCAAACGAACCTTCGACCGGGGAGCGGGCCGAGGCAGCGACGGAAATAGCGAGAAAGCGCGATTTGACGCGGGCTTTCTCGCTTGTCCGGGAATGTGACAACGTGACTCGTCTCGCATGACCGATGCGACCTGCATGATAAGCGCATCCGTTCAATGAGAGGATGCACCGTCATGCGAAAATATCTCCGCAACACGTTGACTGGCGCCGCGCTGCTCGCCGGCACAATGCTCGGGATCACGGGGGGCTTCGCCGGCGGCGTCCCATCGATCCCGCCGACGCCTCCGTTCAATGATGGGTCGCAGATCGTCTCGACGCTTAATCAGTTTATTCAAAGTCTAAACGGCGTGCCGTCTGCGATCGCGCCGGCGCCGGGGGTTGTCGCGCTTGGCCAGTTCTGCGCTGCCAATGCAGCGGGCACTTCGCTCACATGCAATGGGCAGCGCGGGACGGCGATATTTCAGGGTCAAGCGTCGCTTGCAGCCGGCGGCGGATGCATCACCTGCTGTCCTGGGTGCTCTCGGTGTGCGAGGCGGTCCGGCACTATCCGGACACGTGCCTCGTCACCGACACGGAGGGCGCGCGGCTGCTAGTGGACAGCCTGGGGCTCCCGTTCCGCCACGTCGACCTTCGGCTCGACGCGCTGCACCCGGCCTGCGACGACGAATGGTGGGTGCTCGGCAAGCTTACCGCCTACGCGGCGCAGACCGCGCCGTTCATCCATCTCGACAACGACGTCGTCCTGTGGAATGCCCTGCCCTCCGCGGTCACCGCCGCACCCGTCTTCGCCCAGAATCCTGAGAACGTTCCGCCTCGAGGACCAGTCGCTCTACCGGCTCGAGCCGTTTCTCGCCGGCATCGCGCGGTTCGGCGGCTGGCTGCCGCCCGAATGGCTGTGGTATGCCGTGGAGCGGCGCACCTGCGCCATGTGCTGCGGCATATTCGGCGGCCATGATCTCGGCTTCATCCGCCATTACGCGGAGAGCGCGATCGAGGTGATCCGCCACCCCGCCAACCGGGCGGTCTGGCCGACCCTCGGTGTGCGCGACAACATCCTGGTCGAGCAGTACTTCCTCGCCGCCTGCCTGGCGTATCTCGGGCAGGCGGCATCCTCGCCCCATCGCGGTCTGAAGGCGGCCTGCCTGTTCCCGTCGTCGCTCGAGGCGTTCGATCCAGCCTGGGCAACGAAAGTCGGCTACACCCATCTGATCGGCGACGCGAAGAGCAACCATCACATTGCGGGCCGCCTGGAAGCGCGCGTACAATCGGATTATCCTGGCTTCTATGAAAGATGCATCATCCATCTCAACGGATGAGGACCGCCCATGCCTCCTCCCGATCAATCGCGGCTGCTCGCGCTCGCGAAGAAATGTCACGATCAGCTCGTCGCGATCGAGGCCGCTAACACGCGGATCATTGAGCGCGGCCGCGCGCGCCCGGATGGCCTATGGGGGAGGATGCTCAACGAGACCTACAACCCGATCTGCCGGTCGTGCTACGAGCGCCGCCGAGGCAACAGGCCCGCCGATGCCTTTCTCGACATGATCTGCCCCGACACTGACCTGAAGGTCGTGTGCGACCGCAAATGGGAGCTCGGCGAGACGCTGGAGACTTATCGCAAGCGTCTCGGCGAGTTCGTGCCGCCGCCCGCCGAGCACGACGAACTCGAGCTGCTGATCCGCCGATCAGTCACCCAGGAGGACCACTCGCCGACCGAGCTCGATGGCGCCGTCAAGCAGTCGATCGCCGCCGCGAAGCGGGTCATCGAAGTCTCTCCACCAGCAATGCCTAGCGCTACTTTTCGGCCTGCTGAGACCAGTGAGCCGACGCGGACGAACAGCCAGGAAGCGATTCAAGACGTAGTCGTGCTGGTCCATGGCATACGTGATTTTGCTCTCTGGCAAGCTACTATTCGTCCAACACTCCAGCGAGCAGGGTTTGCGGCAGAGCCGACAAATTATGGTCGCTTCAGTCTCGTCAAGTTCCTGGCCCCTGTGCCATTTTTTCGTCGATGGGCAATTAACGAAGTGTGGGAGCAGATCAGGATTGTAAAGCAACAATACCCCGGTGCACGAATGTAATTTATTGCGCACAGCTTCGGGACATACGTTGTGGCACATCTCATTAAGCGCAACTTTGACTTGGGAGCGCACCGGATAGTCTTTTGCGGAAGTGTTGTTTCGTATCGATTTCGATTTCAGGATTATCAAGGCCGGTTTGAAGGTTCGATTCTTAACGAGGTCGGTACTCGGGATATCTGGCCCGCAATAGCGCAGAGTGTAACCTGGGGCTACGGAAGTGCTGGCACATATGGCTTTCGTCGACCGCTCGTACACGACCGATGGCACAATGGCGCCGGGCACGGCTATTTTCTGCGGCCAGATTTTTGCGAAAAGTTTTGGATTCCTTATCTAAGATCCGGAACGATCGTGGATGCTGACCATAATCCGGAGTCCCCCAGGTTGTGGGTAAGGTTGGTTTCGGTTTTCAAGATAAAGTACGTGCTGTTGATCGCTATTGCTTGCTTGATCTATTTCACCGGCGGAACAGGTTTGATGCCAAAGAATGCAGTCGGGTCTCAGCAGGGCAGACGATTGGGCGCCAACATTGCCGCGTGCTTCGCCAATCCCGGAGGATACGCGAGTTGGCATGTTGCTTTCAGCTCACAGCCTCCGGCCGCGCGAGTGCGAGTTGCTCAATTAATTCAGACCGAGCGCGATCCTTGGCTGGAGAGGCAGGAAGGTGTCCAGCACTTAGCTGTGGCAACTCCGGCCTGCGCAATTCTTTCACAGAATAGATATCGAGCGGTCTTCGAGTTGAATGGAGAACGTCGGTTTCAGAACTTCATCGTCACTGGACCTCAGGTAGTTGTAGAGGCGAAATTCAATGGACCTGTGAAGTTGCGCTAAATTTTGGTTACCCTCTAAACGTGAAGTACGTCACTTACCTCCGGCAAAGATCCACCGGGCGTGGTCCTTTTCCTCCTCGGATCAGGTCACGATTTGATTGCATGGGGGCGTCCCGAGTTCATCAGGCTGCTCGGTGGTGCCGCCCGAGGAAGGTCGGCCCGGTGCAGCCGTGCGGCCCTGCGTCTGAAAGCAATTCGAGCGCGCGGCGTTGGTTCGCGTCGACTTCGGGTCTGTTCGGCATGTTTGCAGTCTAATCGCCTCGAATTAGCGGCGAATTAGGAAGCAGGCACGTGCCACGCCCGTTCCGAACATCACAACTCCGGCAGTATGGCCTCTCACCCCTCCTCCCGCGGAAGCTTCGCCAGCAAATGCGGCCTCAGTTCCGAGCGACAATGCCGCGTATTTCGTCGTCGACGGCATCCGCTGCACACCGATAGTTACGCGGTTGGTCGACGTTCGCTGCGCCGGCTTGCTCGCCACCACAACGCCACCTGCCCAACCACGTAGACCGCCGCCCAAAGAACGATAAACTCCGGCGTTATTCGCAGCAGGCGCTCCAGGTAGGCAAACTCGCCGAGCCCTCCCGTCGTTGCAATGAGCGCGAGCCCCGAAGCGTAGTGCAACAGAGCCAGAACTCGGGTGAGTCTGCGCCACTTCGCGCGGCCGGACGGCGCAACCAAAGCCCCAAATATTGCCCAGACAACCGGCGCGCCGCCAACGAACGCCGCGTAGAAGCCGGCTTCCCCGAAGAAGCGCAAGACTCCAAGCGGCGCAGACGACAGGTAGAAAGGAACGAGGCTGCCGTGGCCTGCGCCCGCCGCGCCCAATGACAGAAACGAAAGAATGGATCCGTACGCAAACCCGACGACTGCCCCAACAATCGCTCTCCCTGATTCTGGGGTGACTCTCATGCTTGAATGTCCAATGGACTTATATCACCCGGTAAACGCTCGCCCAGCCGATGCCGAGCACCCCAAGGCGCTCGGCACGACGTGCCGCGCGCCTGCAATCGGGTGTTGCGCAGTGTTGCACGGAAGACACGCCCCGCTCGCTTCCTTTGTCATGCACGTTGAGAAGCTGACAGACAACAAATAAATCCCCCGCGCTTACGTGGTTATTTCCACCAACGACCGGAACTTCGAAGGTGGAAACAAAGGGAGCGAGATATGAACAAAACCCTGGTGCTGGCCGCGAGCGCGGCTGTTGCGCTTGCCTCGTTTGTGGCTGCATCGGATGCCGATGCCCGACATATGCGAGGATTCTACAGGTACTACGGACACGCTCGGGTGTGCATTCCGCGAAGGTCCTATGAGGACCCCATGTTCGCTCCGAACGCCCCGCCTTCGTGCTCCTACGATAATCCGGGCCTGCCAGACTTTCAGCTTGGATCGCGGGGTTGATGCCTTAAAGCTGAGCATCGATGACGCCGGGCGGTCCGCGCTGCCCGGCTTTTCATTCATCGAAACGACATCGTCAAGCGCCGCGAGCGATCATGCATGTCACTCCCACCAGAAATCCTTGAACCGGTTCGGTGCCAAAGCGGTGTAGACCGCCGTCGACGTTATCGATCGATCCCCCAACCATCCCTGGATTGCTCGGGGTATCGTGCCCCTTGTTGGCGTCTCATTTATGGAAAACCCACCTTGTTGAGACGTATTTTGTGTCTCACGTGACCGACTCGTAAGGGTTTTACCCAAACAAGACATCCGAATCTAAGAACGGTCCTCACTGGGCGACGCCGTTGCAGACAATTCCGTTCGGTCGTGAAGAGCCAAGAGTGGCACAGTCGAGCGCGCTTCATAGGCTGCGCCAGGCCGCTTCAATGTTGTTGCCATCTGGATCGAGGACGAACGCCGCGAAGTAGCCGGGCCGACGAAGTCCGGGCTTTCCGTTGTCCGTTCCCCCTGCCGAAAGGGCCGCATCGTAAAAGGCTCTGACAGCGGCTTCATCAGATGCGCTGAAAGCGAGATGGAAATATCCGGTCAAACGCTGTTGCGGCTGGTCCGCTGCCCCTGCCCCTATCCAAAGAAAACTACCAGTACCAGGTATCATAAATACCGCAGCGCGCCATTGGGGCTGGTCTTGGGTCTTTCGGATGCCCAACGGCGCGAGGCAAGCTTCATAAAAGGGCAAGCTCTTGTCGGCGTCCTTGATGATAATGCCAAGGTGGTCAAACACTGCGGCCTCTCCATTGTTAGCGGAGTCTGAAGATTACCGAAGGGCCGGGAGCGCTAGTCACTTTGCCGCGCCTCCACGCCCGCGCTTCTCGGCGGCGGCAAGCCCGAGCTGGACCAGGCGCGCGATCGCCTGCGAGCGCTGACACTCATTGTCCACGGCCCATTTCTCGACCTTCACTAACACCTCTACGGGCAATCGCGTCGTGACGGCCGGATCGTGTCCGGTCGCCGGTCTGCCGCGTCCTCTTTTTTTTGTGTGCACAGATATTGACTTCGCCATATAATCCGTGTACACAAAATACAGAACGAAGGCAAGGAGGACTACGGTGTACCACCAGAAAAACCCGGTAGCCGAGGGAGCTGCGAAGCGGCGGCAGGAGTGGGAGGCCCAGAGGCTGGCAGAGGTGAGGGAGCTGGTAGAGGCCGGAATCCTCACTGAGGAGGAGGGGAAAGATCGGGGGCTCTAAGTCCTCACCCTAACCGCAGTTCCTGCCGCTCACGGACGGCACGGGCGGCGGTCTTAACCGCCGAGAGCGGCTCCTGGAGGCGTTGGAGCGCCAGCCGGGAGCCTCACCCAAGACAAGGAGCTAGACCTGTGTCTCCGGCTAAGTCGAAACTTACCATAACTGTCCGAATTCCTATCCGAACTCGATTCATGGGCCGCAGCCCATGATCTTCCCCGCAGCGTGGCCGTCCGCGTTCTCATCCTTCGCGGACTCATGCCGGCTCACGTGGTCCCCGAGTTCGCTGAAGCAGCCGAGTAGAAGAGAGGACCCCATGGGCAAAAACGCAAAATCCCCGAAACTCGCTCCCCGTCACGGTCTCGTGCTCGATGCCGACCAGGCGGAAATCCTTGCCGAGATTGCCACTCTGGTTTGGTACTCGGATGGCTTCACTTACACAAAGGACATGATGGCGCTGAACAAGTGGATCGCCATCATGTCCACCCCCGCCGTCCGCCGCGCCTGCTTGGCTCAAGCAGCAGCCCGCGAAGCAATCCGCTGATCAAGAACTGGCCTCTTCCGAGGGGCCAGCCTCCCCAGAAAAGCAATTGGCCCCGGCAAGCCGCTGCCAGGGCCAATGATGACCAAAGACCTGCCGGAGGGGCGTGGGGAGGGCAGGGCATTGATCGAGCCGCAGACAACACGAGCCAGAGGTAACCGTCTGTCCGTTGCTCGACGCGGCAGCGGAGATCATCTGGGGAATAAACTCATAGCGTTAAGAACTGGTATCCGGCTTAGCTTCACCTTCGTGCCGCCGCCGCCGTCGACACAATGGCAAGCGGATCACAGCACAGCACCATCGCCAGTATCAGCGAGAGGATGGCTTGTTCCATCTTTCCCGCCGAGGAGCTGCGCCACATACATGAACGGCGTCGCCTCGACCTTGACTGCATGCCGCCGCTGAGTGGCGGGGCGGGTTCGGGCAGCTTATCCCCCGATAGCTGCTGTGCCGGGAGGATGGCGGTGACGGCAGAGTTGGGCCATAACCAGACTCATGCACCGCGGCAAAAAACCTACTCGATCACCGTCGGCGCAGCGTACTTTGGCGCGGATTGGAGCTTCCTCCGAATCTTTGCTGGGTGGAGGTGGACTGCGCCAAGATTACTGAATGGAAGGAATTCCGTCTTTTCTGAGAGAA
>Ga0257161_1000158_pt1 | contig 18255 bp, 12 predicted proteins | sample NR01A_FD_185954 | JGI IMG/M metagenome (GOLD analysis project Ga0257161, IMG submission 185954) | Soil microbial communities from H.J. Andrews Experimental Forest, Oregon, United States - NR-01-A | ecosystem: Environmental > Terrestrial > Soil > Temperate forest > Bulk soil | place: USA: Oregon... | reverse complement strand
AGGGCCGTTTGGCTTAGCGTTCTTGCGTCCGGCGTCCTCGAACCGGCTGGTGCTCGTGGCCAGCGGCACCGGCTTTGCGCCGATCTGGTCGATTGCAGTTGCCGCGATCCGAGAGCATCAGCGCCGTCGTATTGTCATGGTGGTCGGCGCACGCGCGGTCGAATCCCTGTACATGATGAACGCCCTTTGCATTCTGGCGCGTTATCCGAACGTGACGATCATTCCGGTTGTCGAAACACCCCAGAACCTCTCCCCCATGATCCGCGTCGGCAGCGTCGCCCATTACGTTCCGGAATTGTCGCCAGAGGATACAATCCACGCCTGCGGACCGCCGCGGCTTGTGGAGACTGTGAGCCGAATGGCTGCCGCGGCCGATGCATCATGTTACTGCGTTCCGTTCGCACCTCAACCTGCCAAAGGGAACGCACTGTCGCGCGCGCTCGGTTGGTTCAACGACGTGAAGCAATCTCTGATCCTCGCCGAGAGAACAGACCGCCGCGCGGCTCCTCGAAGGTCTCCGGTTCGCGAACATATGGCGTAGCCAATCGGTAATCTGGTCGAAAAGATACCTTATTCGCTCAGGAGGTCTCCAATCGGCATAATAAGGTCACAGCGGAACTCATCTGCAGTTTTGCCGCTTTGATCTTCGACGCGGTGGTAACAAGCGCTGTTTCCAAACTGCCTATTTTCGAATTTTCCATTGCGGTCCTGAACCAATTCAGCGCGAATCCTTCTGCCTAGAAAATTATATAATGTCTTGGCCTTCGCCGCGTTGCAGGAAAAGATGATGACCGAGCCGCCGCTTTCCACCGAATCTGAAGCAATGGCTTCGGCAATGCAGTCGCCCACGCCTGCCAAAGTCAATGTTTGCGCATTTATTTGGGCATGACTTGAAGTAGCTAGGAATACCATACAAGAGACCACTGACAGCCTGCGCATATATACCTCCAACCGGCGGCTGAAGCCCCTCCTCGCCCGGAAGCCGGGGAGGGAGGGGAGGAGCTTGCCGTACCCTGCTACGCCGTGCCGTATTTCGTCTCCACCTCGATGCCGACGCTCTCAAGAAAGGCGGTTGGCAGAATTCCGCCAACGCACACGATGACCGCGTCGTTCCTGATTTGCATTCCCCGCCCATTCTGCTCGATCTCGACGTCGTGGCGACCGATCTTCTTGACATTGGATTGAAGCAAGACGGTGAGGCGACCGGACCTGCGCGCAGCTTCCACTTCCTCCCGATTCTTGACCTTAGCGCGCGAGAATGCATCGCTTCGGTGGGACAGAGTGACGATGGTGCCAGGTTGCTTGGCTAAGCTCACAGCAGCTTCAAGGGCGCTGTCGCCGCCGCCGACCACGAGAACATGCTGCTTGCGGTATTGCTGGGGGTCGATCATGCGATAAACCACTTTGGCTTGGTCTTCGCCTTCGACATCGAGTTTGCGCGGCGTTCCGCGCCGGCCGATGGCAAGCAACACGGACGCGGTCAGGTAGGAGCCGCGCGTCGTCCGGACCTCGATTGCGCCGCCGCGTTGAGCAATAGTCTTGACCTCCTCGCCGTATTTGATCTTGAGGCGCGTCTTGCGAGCGATGTCTTTCCAAACCTTGAGAAGCTTTTCCTTGCTCACCGTTTTGAATTTGAGCGTGCCGCCCAGGGGCAGAGTGGCAGGCGAGGTCATAACGACCTTGCCGCGCGGGAAATGCGCAACGGTGCCGCCGAAGCTTTCCTGCTCGATCGTCAAAAAACGAAGCCTGTGCTTGATCGCTGCAAGGCTCGCCGAAAATCCTGCCGGCCCGGCGCCAATGATGATCACATCATAAGCCTGGGAAAGTCGACGTCCGGACAGTTTTCGTATGGATTCGATGGCTTGGCTCCCCTGCTCGATCGCGTTGCGAATGAGGCCCATGCCGCCAAGCTCGCCGGCAATGAAGATCCCGGGAACGTTTGTTTGAAAATCTGGCCTGACATGAGGAATGTCAACACCTCGGCGCTCCGTGCCGAAAACAAGCGTGATTGCGCCATAGGGGCAAGCCTCACGGCAGGCGCCGTGGCCGATGCAATGGGTGGGTTCGACGAGTTCAACCTTCCCGTTGATCATTCCGAGAATGTCGCCCTCCGGACAGGCGCCGACACAGGCGCCACAGCCTAGACATTTCGCCGGGTCAACTGTGGGATGAAGCGATGCCGGCTCGAGAAGCCCGGCTTCGGCTGCCGCCTCTCGGGCCGCCCGGCTTCGCGCCTCAAAGCGCCTGCGCGACGCGATATAGAGGGCCCAGATGACCCCGATTGCCACGACATATACGGCAATGACCGGAGTAAAGCTCATCGGATGATGGTCTTGCTTTCAGTTAAGCTGCCAATGGGGCTCATGCCGATCCTTATTATTTCAGCAACTGCACAATTTCCGCGTGTCCCGAGGCGATCGCGACATCAACCGCAGTGTCGCGTTTCCTATTTCTGAGCGTTCGATCGGCCCCGGCGTTCAAGAGCGCCTTAACGATATCGGCCCGCCCCTCGTGAGAAGCGATCATGAGCGCGTTGTACCCAACGTTGTTTCGCACGTCGGGTCGCACGTGGCGTTTGAGTAGCCGATCAACGATCTCGTTCATGCCGGATTTCGCGGCGAGTATGAGTGGTGTATTTCCCGCCATCGTGCGCGCCTCGAGATCTGCCTGGTCTCCGATCAGCAGTCGTGCCGCGTCGCCGTTGCCGTTTTCAAGCGCTCTCAACAGCGGCGTTCGACCTTCGTTATCGGCGACGCGCTGGTCGGCGTTGTGCTTCAGGAGCGCAAATATGCCGCCGGTGTTTCCGCGGTCGACCGCGAACCACATGGCGGTCCGCCGCCCTTCATCAACTGCATCAACTTGTGCTCCCTCCGCGATCAGCAATTCCATCAGGTCGCTTGGACAGGCGGCGGCAGCCGCCATAAGCAGCGTCATGCCGTGATCAAAAGCCGCATGCACATCAGCGCGGCGATCGATGAGCAATTTCACAACCTGTTGATGACAGTGGCGCGTGGCGAGCGTCAACGCAGTGTCGCCGCGGCGCGTCCTGGCGGCTAAGTCTGCTCCTCTGCGAAGCAAAGCGGCGACGATATCGCCATGGCCTCCGGCCGCCGCAAGCAAAAGCGGCCGTTCGCCAAAGTGATTTTCCGCATTCACCTCCGCACCTGCCGACAGAACCACGTTCACCGCATCAATCTTGCCTGCAGACGCAGCGCGCAGCAGAGCCGTGTTGCCGTCGTCGTCCCTAGCCGAGATGTCTGCGCCGGACGAAATCAATCTTTTCATGGCGTCGGTCTGACCGCGCCAAGCAGCGTCCAATATCTCCGCAGCCTCGTTTCGCGGAGCGGTCGCGCGGCCGCGCTGCCATGACGTTTCAATTCTTGCGGGTCGAGGCGGCGTTTCATGTGCAGGCGCCGCTTCGTTTGCGTGTGCTTCGACCGTGCGGCGCGCCGAGATTTCCGCGAGAAGCTTGGCGGCTTCGTCGTATTGCTGGTCAGCCGCCCTCCGCAGCCAGACTTTGGCAGAGCCAACATCCGGCGCCGCTCCGCGCCCGGCCAGATACATTCTGGCGAGGTTGAATTGTGCGCTGGCATGGTTTTGTTCAGCGGCGGCCTTCATCCATTTGAAGGCCAAGAGATCGTCCTGAGGTACGCCGCGTCCAATCCGATAGAGCGAGGCCAGCCGGTATTGTGCTTCCGGGTTTCGAGACTCCGCGAACTTGCGAAGCGCGATCGCGGCGCGGCCGAACTCTGCCGCACGAACGGCGTGATCGATTGTATTCAAAATAGCGGTTTCGTCGCCGGTGACCTGTGCGAACGACGCGGCACTGTCTGCAACAAGTGCGGCGACAAGCGCCACCGCACGCAACAACCAGTGCGTGGATATGGATCTGGGTGAAGCCATGTGCTGGTGTCGACCCGAGCTCTCCACGGTAATGAAGCACCAAGCTTGCACGATGCCGTATGCGCCAGACAGGACCGACGCCTGCCCCGATGTCACAGCGCGATTCTTCGCATCTGATTGCGGCAGAATCTTAGAGCAGCGGCGTCCGTACGACGAATTGAGGAGTGGCGCTAACGCGTCATAAAACGGTCAGTCTTTGTTCAATCTGTCGCCCCCCTGAGAAGATCGGATCACCGCAATTCGCGCCTAAAAGAGGCGCGCCTACCGAACCAGCGCGTGGTCACCCGTCAGAGCGAATGATGACCGATTCAGCAATTTCAGAATTGCTCGTCGAAAATTTCACCACGCGGCCCGACCCTAATGGCCATCGGGCCGCGGCCCCGGCATCCCGACCCCGGGTGCGCACGGCAATATCTCGCCCCTCCACGTCCGCAACAGCGGATGCTGGTCGCACTCCCACGCATCGCTGGCCGAACATTATCCCAAAAATGTTCACCGTCGCCGTTGTTCTCGCGCTTTGGATCGGTTGGCTCAACCGTGACGACAATGGCCTGACACCAGTCAGTGGCGCCGGTTATTGGCTCGGAATTGCAGGGAGCAGCCTTATGCTGCTCTTGCTGCTGTACCCGTTAAGAAAACGCATGCGATCGTTGCGAGCACTTGGGACGGTCACCTTCTGGTTTCAGGCTCACATGATCCTTGGCGTCCTCGGACCTGTGTTGGTTCTATGGCACGCAAATTTCAGGCTCGGCTCGATCAACTCCGGCGTCGCGCTCGTGACGATGCTTGTCGTTGCGGTAAGTGGCATCATCGGCCGGTATCTTCACAGCAAAATCCACCTTCGGATGCACGGGCGCAAAGCGGAGGCTCAGGAGGTCCTGGCCGATGCCGACGAATTGAGGGGATTTATCGGCACGAATCCCCACGTGGCCGATCGCATGATCGCACAACTGAACGACTTTGCGCAGCTTGGTACGGCCGCCCCCAAGGGCGTTCTCCGCGGGCTTGTCTTGCTGTCGGTGATCGGCTGGCGCGGATCCGTCGTTCGTATGCGATTGATTGCCCATGCCCGGCAGGTGATCGCGGTCGAAGGCAAGCGGCGCGGGCGGTCGCAGGGGATTCAGAGCCAGCAGCTTGCCGGGGTAACAAACTTTGTCACACAACATATTGGCGCAGCCAAGAAGGCTGCGACCTTTGCATTTTACGAGCGTCTCTTCGGGCTTTGGCACATTTTTCACGTGCCCTTGTTCGTTCTTCTCGTTATCGTGGCAATCATTCACGTCTTCGCATCGCATTTCTTTTGAGTAGAGGCTCGCTGTTGAGCCGGAAACTCACACATGCGCTGGCGATCGGAGTCATTATGGCGGCCGCCGTAATGCCGGCCGTGCGATCGCAAAACCTGTTCGAGCGGCTTGTCACTCCCGGGCCGGTCGTCGGCGCACATGCCAAGCTTGAAAAGGACTGCAGCAACTGCCACGAGCCGTTTTCACGGCAGTCGCAAACGCGGCTATGCCTGGCCTGCCACAAAGAGACCGCTGCCGATCGCCAATCGTCCAAGGGATTTCACGGGCTTCAAACCGATGCGGCGAAACAGGAATGCACCCATTGTCACACCGATCACAAGGGCCGAGATGCCGACATCGTCCTGCTTGACCGAGAGACATTTAATCACGCGTCTACGAATTTCCAACTTCGGGACGCCCACAAGACTGCGCAATGCAACGGCTGTCACGCACAAAATGTCAAGTTTCGCGACGCCCCCGGGCGCTGCTTCGATTGTCATAAGACAAATGATCCGCATAAGGGGCGTCTGGGGCAAACGTGCGACAATTGCCATGGCGAGATCACATGGAATCGCACAAAGGCGTTTGATCACGATAAGACCGGGTTTCCGCTGCAGGGTGCGCACCGCGATGTTACGTGCTCCGCGTGCCATGTTGGCGAACGCTACAAGGGAATCGGCACAGCGTGCGTCGCTTGCCACAGAATTCAGGACGTCCATGGCGAACGGTACGGCGCGAAGTGCGCAACGTGCCACGACCAGAACAAGTGGACCGCGATCCGCTTTAATCACGATAAGGACACGAAATTCCCGCTCAGGGCCGCCCATGCAACGGTCAAGTGCGATACCTGCCACACTGGTGATCTCTACCGCGACAAACTGGCGACCACGTGTGTCTCTTGCCATCGCACCGATGATCCGCACAGCGGCCAGCTTGGCGTTCGCTGCGAGCGATGCCATGGCGAGGACAAATGGCGCCAAATCGCATCCTTCGATCATGACGTCACGCGATTTCCGCTGATCGGATACCACGCCGTCGCGACATGCGAGGAATGCCATCGCTCCATGCGGTTTAAGGATACGCCGCTGGTGTGCGCCTCCTGCCACAGGGACCGGCGCCATGAGGGGCGGCTAGGGGCCGACTGTGCGCTCTGCCACAACCCGAATGGTTGGGCGCGATGGCGCTTCGATCACGACACTCAGACACGCTACCCGTTGACCGGGGCACACCGCGGCGTCAATTGCCATGCCTGCCACGTTATCAAGAACATTACCAAGATTACGCTGGAGACCGATTGCTACGGGTGCCACCGTCAGGATGACGCGCATCGCGGCGCGCTCGGTCGGACTTGCGAACGTTGTCACGTAACGAGTTCGTTCAAACAGGTGAGTAAGCGGTAGGGACAGCGCCGAGCCTACCCAAATGTGGCGGAGAATAGCTGGTCCAAATGAAGGACTCTCCAATTGACGCGCCGACGTATGCCGCTAATTGCGGCGCCAGTTTTTTGTTGCCGGGTTTGCCGTCAGTAAATTCTAAAATAGAACGTGGCAACACCGCTTCCGCCATGGTGATATACCGTTGAGCTGGATTCAGCGGCGACGCGGATTATACCTTTCGCTCTTCCGCAAAACATCCAGGTCACATGAATATCGTTGCAACGGCACACCAGGGCCGCGCCAACGAAATCTTGCCTATATTCGGACGCTGCCGGTTTGTTCGGAATAAGTCGCCACGCCTCCCGTTTGCAATTTTCTGCCGAACATCGCCGTGAAATGGTCCGATCAGATGCGTGAAGTGGTCCGAATCCTGTGCGACCAATCATCGTGACTGAAGCTTGGTAAACTTGGGCGATCTCGGCACTTTGGTCGCGAAATCCCGACGGCGAGTCCAATGATGCGAGGGGGTCACGCATCATTGGCGCTTTCGTGACCACGACTTCTCGAGTGTCGGCGGTGCAGCCTGGCCACTGCGTAGGGGATGGCGAATGCATTCATCAGTATCAACTCTCGGCGATGCGAATGGCAGACGACTGTTCGCATCGGTGCCCGGACAAGACGTGCGCGCGCAGCGCCTGACCCGACCGGCCGTCGATCCCATCACGAGCCCGGCGCATACCAGCTAAGTCCGAAATCACGAAAAGGCGGAAGAGGTTGGTGCCGACGTTTGCGCGCCCGTCGTCTCCCTTAATGCCGACGGAAGGGAGAACCCGAAGAGCGCGATCAAGAGTCGACTCCGTTTCTCAATTCACTTTGGGACGGCAGAGCTTGACGCGGTGAGCAGATCATTACGGGCAGCGTGGGGTAGACGGGATGATCTCGTTGAGACCGGTAAGTCTGATGTTGCCGGTCGTCGCGGCAGTAGTCTTGCGCATTGCGGTGCCGGCGTATGCGCAAAACGCGGCGACCTCAAAATTCGATCACAATCCGACCGGATTTCCGCTCACCGGAACGCATGTCAGCGTTCCTTGCGCGTCGTGCCACATCAACGCGCGTTATAAGACCACGCCGCGGGCATGCTTTGGTTGCCACAACGGCATGACCGCGCCGGGCGCAGCATCGGTGCTGTCGCATCCGGTGACAACGAATTATTGCGAAGGCTGCCACCAGACGACGACGTGGCGGGATTATCGATTCATCGATCATGTCCAGGCGCTCGGACCTTGCGCCAATTGCCACAACAACAAGATCGCCGCCGGCAAGACACCGAACCACCCTATCACCAACGCAGCCTGCAACACCTGTCATTTCAATACGGTGACGTTCAAGGGCGGGATATTGCCGCCCAATACGCCGCAAGCCCCCGCAGCGACCGCAAAGACAACCAGCACGACTGCAACCCCGCCGGCAACGGCGACGGAGCCGCCCAACATCAGACCGTCAAAGTCGCCAGGCGCCCAGACACCATCAAGTACGTTCAGCGCCTCGACAAAACCGAGCCACGCGGGTCTCGTCAGCGGCTGCGCGACCTGCCACAACGGCGTCGCCGCGGCCGGCAAGCCCTCGAACCACGTCATCGCCACTGCGCCCTGTGAGACTTGCCACAAGAGCTCGGTAACGTTCGCTGGAGCCCGCATGAACCACACCGGGCTCGTCGCGAATTGCGCCAGATGTCATGGCGGCTCGATCGCTAGCGGCAAGCCGGCAAAACACATCGTCACGAATGCCCCGTGCGAGAGTTGCCACAAGAGTACGCTGACCTTTGCGGGCGCCCGGGTCGATCACGCCAGCCTGAGCGGGGCGTGCATCAGTTGTCACAACGGCGTCGCAGCCGAGGGCAGGCCACCCCGTCATCTCCTCACGACCTTACCTTGCGACACCTGTCACCGGACCGCGTTTTGGACGCCGGTGACATACCGGCACACATCGCCAGCCTACGTGAATCATGGCTTCGGGACCAGTTGCAACAGCTGCCATGCCGCGAACGGCCAGACCGCCGCGTGGAAATTCCCAGCGTTCAGGCCCAACTGCGCCGGATGCCACGTCGACAAATATCGCCCGATGGCGCACGTCAAGTTCGAGCGGCCCGTGAAGGTCTACTACACGGTCGCGGAACTGCGTGACTGCACGGGCTCCTGCCACACCTATGCCGACAACACGCAGCGATCCATCGTGATGCGTAATTTCAGCCGGCACCGCCCTCTCGGAGGCGGATGGTGACGGTCCGCAACGTTCATCGTCCGCTTGTGACACTTGTTCTGGTGGGGGCAACGCTGCTCGTGTTGCGAGCCGCCTGGGCTCAGACAGCCCCGAACGCCGGGGCGCCAAACACGGCGAAAACTCGACGTGCTGGCACGACTTCCGATTCAGACCTGCGCGTTGTCGCCGCCTCAATGGACGAAGGCCGAGCGGCCCTCAAACGCAGCAGCTTTCGCGAAGCGATCCAGCTCTTCACGAAGGCTCTCGAATATCCGGAGAACCAGTACAGCGCCGAAGCCCGGGAGCTCCTGGGTGTTGCGCGTCAGAGAAGCGGCCAGCTTGCGCAAGCGCGGGCCGCATACGAGGATTATCTTCGCCGCTATCCAGGCGGCGAAGGCAGCGAGCGCATAAAACAGCGGCTCGCCGGTATCTTAACGGCGCAGGATGAGGCAAGCGCGCCGCTTCGCGTCCCGGCTACGGGGCCGGTCGGTGCGCTGCCGGTCGGTAAATTCTCGCCGACTCATGAGACGACCTGGACCCTCGTGGGCGGCGTGTCGTCGTTCTATATTCATGACGATGCAAACACCACCGCCCGCGACACCTCGCTGGCGCCCAATCCAGCGGCGAATGTCGATGATCATTCCGTTCATCAGAACGAAATACTCACCACTGTCGATTTGCAGGCGACCTGGAATAACGACAAGACGTCGGGAAAAATCCGTTTTAGCGGCGGCGAAGAGCATCGGTTTTCAACCAATCAGAATGGCCCAACCGGCGATCAGAAGGATCAGATTGGCGTTTCGCAGGCCAGCCTCGATTTGGTGATAAAGGATTGGAATCTGCGCACCGTCGCCGGCCGCCAGACCTACAATGGCGACGGCGTATTTGGTCGCTTCGATGGCGCTGTGTTCAGCTGGCAGGCTCTTCCCATCTTGAGGTTTGATGCTGTCGCCGGATCGCCGGCAAACAGCCGCTACAACTTGCCGTTCACGGCCGAACGGTATTTCTATGGAGGGGGCGTGGGTGTGGGGCCACTGTTTGGTGGGTTGGAAGCGTCGATCTATTACAACGAGGAGCGCGGTCGATGGCTGGTTGACCGCGAGGCCGTGGGCGCCGACATCCGCTACTCTGACCCAACCAAATTCGCTTTCGCCAACGTCGACTACGATCTGCGCTTTCAGCACCTCAACGAGGCGGTCCTGTCGGGGTCGTGGACCTTGCCTAACACGGCGACCATCTATGGCGGCGCCGACTACCGCAGGGTCCCTTTTCTCTCGAACTGGAATGTCCTGCTCAATCAGCCGTTCGGCACTCTCTACGATTTCCTTAAGAATCAGGTCGCGATAGGCCAGGGTCTGACCAACGCCCAGGTGGAAGAGCTCGCCCTCGATCAGACGCCGCTATACAGATCAGCCATGATTGGCTTCTCGCACCCGCTCTCGGACAAACTTCAGTTCAGTGCGGATGCCACGTATGTGAACTTGAGCCGGACGATCTCACCGCTTGGGCTTGATCCGACTTTGGCGGCGCTTGCCGCGGGCAACGAGTATTACGCTACGGCACAATTCATCAGCACCAACATCTTCAAGGACGGCGATATGTATATCGGCGCCTTGCACTACGCGCAGCAGGAAACAAACACTCAGTATGTTCTTGACTTCAACACAAGGTACCCAGTCATCAATGACTTGATGCTGGCCCCGCGCCTGCGGCTCGGTTACTCCGTATTTAGCGGCACTGATCTCAGGCAGTACACCGTGATGCCGTCGCTCTTGATCGACTATAATTGGAGCCCCAATCTCACATTTGAGGCCGAGGTTGGCACACAGTGGACGCGCTCTGTCCAGCCGGGCATCAAGACCAGCGACACCGAGCTTTTTGCAACAATCGGCTTCCGTTACAATTTCGCTATTGACGGCACAACGCTGCCCGATCGCAGCAAGCCGCCAACGCCAGCGGCGGCCGCGATCTGCCGGTATACGGTTCGCCCCGATGGCAGTTGCACGACGCCCTCGTCGGCCCGCCAATGAACGGTTCAGAGGTCGGCGAACTCGCAGACGGCGAACCGTCTCCTCTACAAAATTGCCGGCGTACGGGGAACTACGGCCGCAGAACGGCGGCGGCTCGACGAGCTACTCAATGAGAGGAGTTCAACATGACGTTGTGGCTCATTCTGACGATCATGACTGCGGCCGCAGCAATTTGGGCGTCGGCGCCGTTGATTCGACGGTTTGACCGCTCTCAGGCGGAATCTGTCAGCGACATCGAGATCTATCGCGACCAATTGCAAGAGGTCGAGCATGAGCTGCGGCAGGGCCTGATTGACGATACTCAGGCGGAGATGGCCAGGGTCGAAATCAAGAGGCGCATTCTGGCGGCCGATAGCTCGCAGCGAGCTGTCACGCCGAAGCTGTCCGGGGGCGAGCGGAATTTTGCCATCATGTGCGTGGCGGGAATCGTGGTTTTGGGTTCGGTCGGTCTTTACGCGGTAACTGGAAGTCCTGAGCTCGCCTCATGGCGGGCCCCGTATGGGGAGGAATATAGGGAGGTGGCGCAACGAGGTTTCACTGCATTTTCTTCGGATTCATCGGCACAGAAGGGTTTTGCTGCAGCGTCGCAGACGCGCATATCAGAAAGCGACGGAGAACCCCTGACACATGCGGGCCTTCCCTCGGTCGACGAGATGATCCAACGCCTCGCTGCTCGGCTGATGCGAAATCCCAAAGACACCGAGGGCTGGCGAACACTTGGCTGGTCTTATTTGAACATTGGTCGGTTCCAGGAAGCGGCTGACGCCTATGCAAGAGCGGTCGAGCTTGGTCCCGATATCGCCGAACTCAGAGGCGATCGCATCGAAGCGCTGGTTGCAGCTGCAGATGGCATCGTCACGTCTGAGGCAAAGACTGCAATCGAAGATACCCTAAAGCTCGATCCGAAAAATGTTCAGGCACGATTCTTTCTGGGTTTGGCCGAGGAACAGGAAGGCGACAGGGCTTCAGCCCTCGCCGAATGGACTGAACTACTGAAGGATGCCGATTCTGATGAGCCGTGGGCGGTGGACCTCAAGAACAGAATCAGCGAGCTGAGACGTAATATGGGCATCGATGGTGGTTCGCGTCCGGCGGAGCCGAAGTCAGCGATCGTCGGAGGAATGCGCGGAATAATGAGAGCACAAGGCGGATCTCAGACGCCTCGGGAAGTTGAGGACGGACCGAGCCCGGAGGACGTGCAGGCCGCGCAGGCCATGCCGCCGGCGGATCGCTCCCTCATGATAAGAGAAATGGTCGAAGGTCTTGCCAATCGCCTGGAACAATCACCGCGCGACGCGGACGGGTGGATCAAGCTGATCCGATCGCGCATGGTGCTTGGCGAAAGCAGGCTTGCAAAGCAGGCGCTCGCGCGTGGTCTCAACGTGTTTGCTGATCATGCGGGAGAGCGAGATCGGATTGCTGCGGCGGCGCAACAGCTGGGGCTGAATCAATAGCCTGTGCCTCGCAGCCATTTGGCGATAAAGCCCGACACGGCGGAAGCTTACGTTCAGCTCTGGCCTGTCGCATTCCCGGTCAGTCAGGGTTTTTCGCATGTGGGAGACTGCCGGCTGACATTGAAGCCGGTCTGTTCGGCTTTTCTTCGTCGCCCGCCTTGGGTAGATGACGCGAACATATACATCTATGGGTTGCGGACATCGCCGGGCCTACTGAAGCCAGCCGGCCGCGCCCGGCGCGGTCGCTTGATAGTTCTCGGCACAGAAAATGCTCCAAAGAGCTCGGCTCGTTTACTGAGCAGCAATTCGCGTCGCCTACCCCGCAAATATCGACACCTAAAGGAGGGCCTTTCATGCATAGCCGCAGGATGTCCGAAACTGTCCTGTCGATCACCAGACACTTGCTAGCCGGCGCAAGCGTCCTCGCGACTGCACTCTTCGCCGGTCCATCGTTCGCCGACCATGACGCACGGCCCGTGAAGGTCATGATCATCAACATGTTCGGCGGCGCCCCCTTCCCGTTCTCCGAGGCGTCGGCTTTCACCGGCAATCTCGGGTTGACGGAATCTATACCCGTTCGAGGCCTGTCGCCCGACTATCCCGACATTCTGTGCAACGCCGACGATGTGTGCCAGATGGTCGCCGGCGAGGGTCACGCGAACGTGGCTGCATCGACCATGGCCTTGATCCTCAGCGACAAGTTCGACTTGCGCCACACGTACTTCCTGATCGCAGGCATTGCGGGGATCGATCCTCACGTGGGGACAACCGGCTCGGCGGCGTGGGCGCGCTATCTCATCGACTACGGCATTTCATGGGAGATCGACGCGCGCGAGATTCCAGGAAGCGCCGCCGATCCGACCACTCCGGCGTGGCCTTATGGATACCTCGCAATCTTTCCCACCGATACGACCGTGCAGCCCTGGAACTCGTTGCCCGGTATCCCCACCCCGTATCACAGCGAGATGTATCAGCTGAACGAAGCATTGCTGCAGAAAATCCTCTCGTTGACCAGCAAGGTGGATCTCACGGGCAACGACAACGCGACTGCCCAGGCCTATCGAGGACACTATGCCGAGGCGAAGGCCAAGGCCCCACCCAGCGTCATTCAGTGCGACACGATGGCGGGCGACACCTGGTTTCACGGCATCAAGCTGGGCGAGCGGGCGACGGCGTGGACGACGCTGTGGACGGGCGGTAAAGGGACCTATTGCACCACGCAACAGGAGGATAATGCCACCTACATGGCCCTCAGTCGCGGGGCCATCTCGGGGCTCGTGGATCTCAACCGCGTTGCCGTGCTGCGGACCGCGTCGAACTTTGACCGTCCCTATCCGGGTGAGTCGGCCTGGCACTCGCTCTGCGGTTGTGGCCCTGAGGGGAGTTCGGGCGGCTTCGTGCCCTCCATAAGCAATCTATGGGCGGCTGCCGCGCCGTTCATCAAGGATGTCGTCACCCACTGGGACAAGTGGAAGCACGGCGTCCCGAAGTAGTCTTTGCCGGCGGAATTGGGATTCTCAGCGGTCGATCTCGCCCAACACGAGGTCGATCGCGCCAGCGTCGGCGCGAAGCGAGCGCGCCTCGGAAATGCAGATGGCCGCGCCGAGATTCATTGGCGCGGGGCCCGCTGTTATGCTACACTTTGTAACATTACACCCACGACTGATCCATAAATGAGCGAGAGCCTGCAATGAGCGAAAGCATGCCGGACCTGGGCGGCCTCGAGCGCGAGGTGATGCAACTGATCTGGGCCAATGGTCGCCTCACTGCAGAGACCGTACGCGAGAAACTGGCGCGGCGCCTCAAGGAATCGACGGTTCGCACCGTGCTGCGGCGGCTGGAGGAGAAGGGTTACGTCGTCCATGCGGTCGAGGGCCGGACCTTTGTCTACCGGGCGACTCACCCGCGCGGCAGGGTTGCGGCCAAGGCCGTCCAACGGATTGTCGATTGGTTCTGCAACGGATCAGTGGAGGAGGTTCTGGTCGGCATGGTGGACAGCGCCATGATCGACCAGCGGCAGCTGCGCATGCTGGCCGACAAGGTCGCGAAGACCAGGGGAGAAAAACCGTAATGGTGGGCCTGCTGCTGGAATCGGCACTTCGGTCGCTGGCGCTCGGCGGTGCCGTATGGCTCGGCTTGACGCTCCTGCGCGTGCGGAACCCGCACGCCCATATGACCGCATGGATCGTCGTGCTGGTCGCCTCCCTGTCAATGCCGATCCTGATGCACCGTCTTAGCGTCACCATACCGGCTGCTCCGCCGGCTTTGCATGTGATCGAGTCCATACCGGCACTCTCAAGCCCTCTGGAAGCGCCCCATGTTCCGGCGCTCCCGGAGCAAGGTCCGCTCGCCTTGCCGCCTGCGGAAGAGCCTGCCGGCGTCCATCCGCCGCGCCAGGTGATGCCAGTCCCGGTCGACCGGCGAAGCCTTGGTCGGCCAGCCTTCGATTGGCGCGCCTTTGCCACAGCCATCTACCTGCTCGTCGCCGGCGCGCTGCTGCTGCGGCTCTTCACCGGCCTCCTGTTGAGCTGGCGCATGGCCCGCGCCGCGCGGCCAATTCACGAAAGCTGGGCTGGCAATGCTGACGTACGCGTGAGCGATCTCGTCGGCGTGCCGGTCACGTTCGGAACGACCGTTCTGTTGCCTGTCGAATACGTCGATTGGAGCGAGGCGAAGCGTCAGGCCGTGCTGTCGCACGAGGGATCCCACGTCGCGCATGGCGATTTTTATGTGCTGTTGCTGGCGGCGTTCAACCGCGCTGTGTTCTGGTTCAGCCCGTTCGCGTGGTGGCAGCTCGTCCGGCTAACGGAGCTTGCGGAAATCATCAGCGACGACGCCGCGCTCGAAATGCTGGACGACCGGTCATCCTATGCCGGAATTCTGCTCGACATTGCTGGCAGGCTTCAGCGGGCCCCCGTTGCCATCGCGATGGCGCGGGCCTGTACGGTGCGCAAGCGGGTGGAGCGAATTCTTGCCGGGACGGCCGCGCCGGTTCGCATGGGTTGGCGAAAACGCGCGCTGGTCGCGGCCGCGCTTGCTCCCGCGGTGATCATCTCCGAAGGCGCCATCGTACTCAGCGCGTCGAAGCCGCCTGCCGAATCTGTAGCAGCTGCGCCGAGCGCGTCCGCTGCGCAGACCGATGTACTTGCGGTCGCGCCGTCGATACCAGCGGCGGAGCACCTGTCGGCGGCGACCAGCGCGCCGTTCCTCGACCGCTATGTCGGCCACTATGAGGCAGATCCGAAGGTGCTTCCGGACTTGGTGCTGACGGTCACGCGCGAAGGCGATCACCTGTTCGTGCGCCGCACCGGCGAGGTCAAGCTCGAAGTGTTTCCCGAAAGCGATCGGGCCTTCTTCTACGGCGTGATCGATCAGCGCATCTCGTTTCGAGGCGACGGCCCCGCGCAGGTGATGGTCCTGCACCAGAACGGCGTGGAGATCGAGGCGACGCGGGTCGACGCCGCGGCGGCGAAACGGGCGGCGGAGCTGTTCGACGAGCGCGTCGCCGATCAGGCGAGGCCGCGCACGGCGATCGATGTGGACCCGAGCCTGTTCGATCGCTATGTCGGTTACTATGAGCTTGCCCCGCGGTCCATCATCACCGTCACGCGTGAGGGCGACAAGCTGTTCGTGCAGGCGACCGGCGGCCTGAAGCGGCGATTGTTGGCGGCCAGTGAGGGCGAGCTTTTCTACGAGTTCATCGCGGCCCAGTTCACTTTCATTGCCGACAGAGAGGGGCGCGCGACCGCGCTGGTGCTGCATCAGAACGGCCGGGAGTTGCCCTCGCGCCGCGTCGACGAGGCGCGGGCCAAAGAGACCGAGGCAAGGGCCCAGGAGGTGACCAATCGGCGCGCCGATCAGGAGCGGCCGCGCACGGCCGTTGCGATCGATCCCAGGCTGTATGATCGCTATGCCGGGCTCTACCAACGTGGGCCCAATTCGATCTTCACCGTCACGCGCGAGGGCGATCGGCTGTTCGCGCAGCTGACCGGGCAGCAGAAGCTCGAATTGTTTCCTGAGAGCGATCGGGAATTCTTCTACAAGGCGGTGGCCGCACAGATCACCTTCGTGGCGGATGGCGAGCGACCGCCGACCGGGCTGATCTTGCATCAGAACGGCGCCGACTTGCGCGCGGCCTGGTTGGCCGGCCTCCCCGGCAGCCATGGGCGGGATGACCAGCCCGATGCGAAAATGCTCGATCGTCATGTGGGCTGGTACGAGCTCGGCCCCCTTCGCGCGCTCGCAGTCAGACGCGAGGGCGATCGTCTGCTCCTGCAGGAGACCGGACGTCCGAAATTCGCGGTGATTGCGCACAGCGATCGCGAATTCGTCTCCACGGACGCAGGCACGTTCGTCATATTCATGTCCGACGCCGCCTTAGGCTCAACCACCGAGCTGCTGCTCCACGAGCCGAGCCCGGGAGCGCGGCGCGCGGTCCGGATCGACGCCGTCCGGGCCCAAGCGATCGCGAGCGCCTTCGCGCGCCGGGTCGCGGCGGCGCCGGACCGGTTCAAGGATCAGGCGCCGGCGGACGGGAGCAAGGCCGCGGTGCTGCGGGCAATCGAGGAGCTGCAGCACGGCGCTCCGCGCTACGAGCGCATGAGCGAACAGTTGGCGGACAACGTGCGCCGCCAAATCTCTCAGCTGCATACCATGACCACAGCGCTTGGCACGGTCGAGTCGGTGTTCTTTCGCGGCGTCGGGCCCGGCGGCTACGACATCTACGGCGCCAAATTCGCCGGCGGTTTTGCCGAATTCAGGATTCTCGTCGACCCGGACGGGAACATCGAGGACATGATCTTTCGACCCAACGGCGATGACACGCCCGGCGGAATGGTGACCTGCGCGCAGGAGCAGACGCTGAGATCATTGCCGCGCACCGCACCGATCCGACTGGGGTTGTATAATAGCAGCGGCGCCGATATTCGCGTGTTCGCGCTCGACTTCGACGGCAGGCGATCACGCTACGTCATGATCGGTGATGATCGATCGGCTCCGATCCTGACTTATATCGGCCATCCCTGGGTCGTCACCGATACCGCGGGGCAATGCCTTGAGATCATCATGCCGGGACAAAGCACGCGCTTCGTCACCATCACTCCCGACGCGCGCGAGCAGGCTGTTCGGTCCGCGCCGCGGCGCCCGAGCCCGATGCCGGGCAGCGAGCAGGCATTGCGCCAATATATCGACAGGCTCGGCCGCGGCGACCCGAACTACGACGGCATGACGCCGGAAGTGGCTGCGGAGACGCGCCAGCAATTGCTGCTCAACCAGGCGATACTGGCCAAGCTCGGAGCCTTGCGGGCGATGTCATTCCGGGGCGTTGGGCAAAGCGGCAACGACATCTACGTCGTCCATTTCGCCAACGGCTCGGCAGAGTGGCGGATCGGCCTGGTCAAGGAGGGCAAGATCGGGCGAATTGCGCTCGGCCCGCAGTATTGACCACGCTACCGGCCGGGCCATTCACCTATATGCGCTTTCACGCGAAGTCGGCCTTGGCCGACTTCGGCAGCTATTAGGCGAGCGAAATCGGAAACATCCGATTTCACGCAAGTCGGCCTTGGCCGACTTCGGCAGCTATTAAGCGAGCGAAATCGGAAACATCCGATTTCGCGGGGCATGACAAGACTGCGATTCACTTAAATCACGGACAAGTCCTTGTCGCGCGCCCGCGGAAACATCTTGCGTCGCACGCGCGTATATGTTACAAAGTGTAACACTACAATACGTAATGCTACTGAGTCGACGCGTTGCTCCGTCCTGGCGGCGTCCGCTCAGCTTGGAGGAAAAGCAATCATGAGCATGACGCGATTTCTCGCCGCGGTAGGCTTCACCCTGAGCCTGATGCTTTTTGCATCTCCGGCCTCAGCCAAAGGCCTTTATTGGTACACCGCGCGTTCCTGTCAGTTTTACCCAGGCGGCGGACACAGAACGCCAGCAGAGACGGCAG
>Ga0257161_1000157_pt1 | contig 18260 bp, 18 predicted proteins | sample NR01A_FD_185954 | JGI IMG/M metagenome (GOLD analysis project Ga0257161, IMG submission 185954) | Soil microbial communities from H.J. Andrews Experimental Forest, Oregon, United States - NR-01-A | ecosystem: Environmental > Terrestrial > Soil > Temperate forest > Bulk soil | place: USA: Oregon... | reverse complement strand
ATCGTCACACACCGGCGTCGTCGCCGGGCTTGTCCCGGCGACCCCGAACGTTGAAGCACGGCGGAAAAACAATCGGGGTGGCCGGGACAAGCCCGGCCAAGACTGCGGAGAGAGGTCGAGTCCTTCAACGCCAGTCTGACCTCTGATACCTCACTCCTGATCCCTACCTAAGGCAAGCGCATAAGAGGCTCGCCCATCCGGATTGTGGCGCCTTCCTTGACGTTATCGCACAGGAAGAAGTCCCGGGGGGCGAACACGATGATGGTCGATCCGTGCTCGAACCAACCCATTTCCTCGCCTTTTCTAAAGTGGGCATCACAGGCAAGGACGTTGGGACCGCGGTACTTGAGGCTGAGCAAGACATCGAGGAAATGCAGGCGAATACTGGCGACGAGGATCGCCGCAACAGGCACCAGGGTCACCACATGACCGGTGGCGCCGAGCGTCGTTCTCAGAATGGCGCGTTCGTTTTTGCAGAACAATTTCTCGACCCGTCGCAGCGCGATCGGATTGACGTTCCAGGTGTCGCCGGAAATGTACGTGACTTGTTCGACCCGGCAATCATGAGGCGCATGGAATCGGTGATACATGCTCGAGGTCAATCTCAGCGTCACGTACCGGCCATGGCGGTGCCGTTCGACCAGATCGCGGTCACGCATCAGATCGTCCAGCGTGTAGGGAAAGCCCTTGATCTGATGGAGGGTGGTGTCTGCGACTGTGCCGCAGGCGCCGATGATGGCGTCACAAGGGCTCACGAGAATCTTCGCGCCGGGGTCGATCGGCCTTTTGCCGTCCTTGAGTTCGCGGATGAAGCAATCGTGCATGCTTCGGAAATGCGTCTTTTTCGCTTCGCTGAGGTCCAGATCAGAAAAAAAGCCCCACAGTGCGATGGACAGATCGCGAACGAGCGGTTGCTCGATCTTGCTGAACCAGCCGGCGAATTGCGTGGCCAATCGGCGAGGAATACGGTTGGTCAGCAGAAAGTTCAGATCCTCCTGCGCGAACAGCCGCAGAATTTGCGATCGCAATGTCATGATTCCGTAATCTCTCGCAGCTAGGCCCCCGCGTGATGGACATAGGCGGCACTGCATTGGCATTTTACGGGCTCGGCGCCAGCGTGGTCGCGGCTTCGCTGGTGGCGTTGAAACGCCGGTTGCAGTTGTCCAAGGCGAAACACGCCTCGCTCACTGGTCACGCACGAATCGCGCGGCGAATAGCCGCTTTGGTGCCGTTCTACGAATACGACGAACGCCGATTCTTCTTCTCCGACAATGCCCCCGCCAAAATCGCCGCGCTGCGCCGGGATGCCTTCATGCGCCTTTCGGCGCTCTATGCCTCGCGCTTTGGCGAAACGGCCCGCCACACCGCGGAGGTCGTCGACACCATCTCCGACCTTCAATTCACCCAGGCCTACCGGGTGCCGTTCCAGTACAGCCGCCTGGTGCGCCAGCATCTCAAGATCGGTACCTTCGTGCGATCGACCGACGGCGTGACGCTTGTCGATCTCGACGGCAACTCCTTCTACGATCTCGGCGGATCGTACGGCGTCAATCTCCTGGGCTATGACTGCTACAAAGGGACGATGGAGCGCGGTCTTGCCCGCGTTCGCGAGCTTGGCGCCGTGCTGGGCCCGTATCACCCGGTCGTCGCAGACAACGTCAAGCGTTTGACGCGAATTTCCGGATTGGACGAAGTTTCGTTCCATATGTCCGGCACCGAAGCCGTGATGCAGGCGGTGCGGCTTGCGCGATATCATACCGGGCGCTCACATTTGGTGCGCTTCTGCGGCGCCTATCATGGCTGGTGGGGCGATGTGCAGCCGGGAATCGGAAATCCGGCGCCGGCACGGGAAACCTACACGCTCAAGGACGTTTCGGAGGACACGCTCCGGGTGCTGCGGACGCGCCGCAACATCGCGTGCGTCCTGGTCAATCCTGTACAGGCGCTGCACCCGAACGCAGCGGCGCCGGCCGACTCGTCCCTGGTGGACGGCGCGAGGCGCACCGGCTTCGACCGGGAGGCCTACGCCGATTGGCTCGAGCGGCTGCGGACGGTGTGCACGGAGCGCAATATCGTCTTGATTTTCGACGAGGTGTTCGTCGGCTTTCGCCTCGCCCCCGGTGGCGCGCAGGAATATTTCGGTGTCCGGGCCGACCTCGTGACATATGGAAAGACCGTGGGCGGAGGATTTCCGATCGGAGTCATCTGCGGCCGCAAGGACCTGATGAAGCGCTTTCGCGACGACCGGCCCGCCGACATCTGCTTTGCCCGCGGCACATTCAATTCGCATCCGGTGGTGATGGGCGCGATGAACGAGTTCCTGCAGCTCCTGGATACGCCGGAGGTCCGCGACCTTTATGGCAATCTCGACGAGCGGTGGAATGATCGCGCCAAGCGCCTGAACATGCGCCTGCGGGAAGAGGCCCTTCCGGTGCAGGTCGCCAACATGTCGTCGATCTGGACGGTCTGCTACACGAAACCCTCGCGCTACAACTGGATGCTGCAATACTACCTGCGTGCCGAGGGCCTGGCGCTGAGCTGGATCGGCACCGGCCGCCTGATTTTCAGCCTCAACTATTCCGACAGCGACTTCGAAGCCGTGGCGGACCGGTTCGTCGCGGCGGCCCGGGCCATGGAGCGCGATGGCTGGTGGTGGTGCAATCCGTCGGCGACGAACAGGTCGATCAAGCGGGATATCTTGAAGGAGATGATTGCGCATCGTTTCGCCAGACTGGCGCGAAAGTCCTTATCGAAGCTTCAGAGCTAGAAGCGTAGGGTGGGCAAGGGCGGCCGAGGCGTGGCGGTGTCGGCACGATTTTGCGTTCCGCCTTTGCCCACGCGGTCAGCCGGCGCCGATAGCTGAGGCGAAGTCAGACGGCGTGGGCAAAGACGCGCCAAGTCTGTGCACCACGCCATCGGCTGTACCCGGCGCCTTTGCCCACCCTACAATTGATCGCGACCCATCAAAATCAAGTCTAGCTCGCTCTCGGAATCTCTTCGGGGTCCTCCTCCTCGTAGTCCTCGTAGCCGGCGGTAAGATGGGGATCAATCAACTCGCCCTGCAGCAGGTAGAACGGCGCCTTGTGGTAAAGCACGATGTCGTGGAACGGGTCGGTCAGGATTTTGGTCGCCCAAACCAGCCCGGTCTGGATATCCTTGAGGAAGAAAAGCTGGACCGTGCGGAACAGCAAGCCGCCGGCGCCGACGACAAGCCAGATTTGCGCGATGTGCCGCACCAGCTCGGCGCCGTCGGCGTGAGCAGAGAAGATGCCGAAATAAGTCGGGTCGAATCGGAGCGGAAGCGGTGACATCGCCCAGATCGCCAGCAGCACGACCTTGCGCCGCAGATTGTAGCCGACCTTGATTTCTTCCTTGTGTTCGTGACTGGCGTCGTTGACGACATCGTAGTCTCTGGGCTCGAAGAAGAAGTGCCCGATTTGCCGGCTGGTCATTGCCAACAGCCAGCCGATCAACGCCGCCATGGCAGGGTCTTTGAATACCATCACATAGGCAAACAGGAAGCTGATGGCGCTTACCAGGTGGAGGGACTGGTTGATCCTGCTGTGATGGTAGTAGCGATGATCGTCCCAGCGTTGCACTCTTAGAGCGTCGATGAAATCCTTCATGATTCTCCCCATTCCACGCCAATCCTTCATTAGTATTGCGATTCTATTGAAGGTACATGACAGGAGAGAAATTCCGCCACAGAAGCGCAAACTGTCGCAGGCCGCTTCGGAAAAACTTCTACCCCGCGGCGCGCATCATGGGCCGGTCCCGCCGGCGTATTGCGGATTCCGAGCGCTTGGCGAAACGGATAAGGGCAAAGTGGCCGAAAGGCGGCATAGCGCGCCGTTCCTCCAGCCGCATGTCATCGGTGCGATCGGCCCAATCCGCATAGCGTTGCCACGAGAACTCGGTGCGCCAGCCGAGTTTTCGCGCCGCCGGGGCGAACCATTTCTCGAGCGCCCGCCGCAACCCGGCTTCCGCGCCCACCCGGCTTACCAGCACGATCTCGCCGCCGGGTTTGAGCACCCGCGCGAACTCATCGAGGGTTGCCTCCGGGTTCGGCACCGTAGTGACAACGTATTGGGCCACCACCACGTCGAAAGATTCGTCAGGAAAAGCAAGATGTTCGGCATCCATGACCCAGAGGCCCTCGACATTGGTCATGGCGAGCGCCGCCACCCGCTCCCGGGCCTTTTGCAGCATAGGTTCGGAGATATCGACGCCGCAAATGCGATTGGCGCGGGAATAGTCAGGTAGCGAGATGCCAGTGCCGACGCCGACCTCAAGAATTCGCCCGCCAATGCGCTCGGCGGCCTCGATAGCCGCCTGGCGGCCGCGCTCGAATACCGCTCCAAACACCAGATCATAAACCGGCGCCCATCGCGCATAGGCTTTCGTGACGGTCTGCTTGTCGAGTTCACTGTACAATGAGTCGGTCATAGATCACTCCTTCCTGCATTCCTTTACCGCCTCTTCCTGCATCCCTTACCACCTCCTTGGCGGCCGCACATCTTTGATTCATATAACCCACGCCGCAGGCGGATCACTCGGACCCCCATGGCTTATGCACATGATCGACCGGCTGTTCCTCCACCAGATGGGCGCAGCCCGCCTTGTGGGCCCAATAGCGCCAGGCGCGGCGGGTTTCGAGCGAATAGGGCTTGTAGCCTAAGTCGCGCGCGGCGATCTCGCCGTCGTGGAGCGGCCTGATCTCGCCCCCGAGACGCAGCGCATTCATCTGAACGCGAGCATTGCGCGGTATGTAGACCGCCATCCGCACCACCTCGATCAGCGATCGTGCCGCCGCGGAAAAGCCGTGCCCGCGCATCAGGGCGACATTGTTGGAACCGAGGCAGCGGGCGAGATCGCGGGCCTGTTCCATGTTGGTGACCAGCATGTTGGTGTCGGGGCCGAACCGGTCCGCCATGTCCCACACCGGGACGTGGGCGCCCATGAAGCTGCCCGAATGGATGACCGGGCGCAGCGCCGTGGTGGAGATTGAGAACGGCAGCACATCCTCCGCATGGGCGTGCACGACGGCCTGCACATCCGGCCGCGCCTCGTAGATGCCGCCATGAATGAACCGCTCGTGATAAAGCGGGCGGCCATCGTGGCGCACCGGCGTGCAATCGAGATTGAACGCGACGATATGATCTTCCTCGACCATCTCGGGCGCGACTGAGGTGGCCAACAGGAACCGCTGCGGATCATCGGGATGGCGCACGCTCACGTGGCCATAGGCGTCCACCACATTCTCGCGGGCCAGGATGCGGTTGGCGACGACGAGGTCGCGCACCAGGGCAGAGATGTCGGTCATGAGGGTCCGTGAGGGGTGAATGGTGGGCCTGAAAGCGGGATTCATTTACATTAAGGCGCGTGCAGATGAAATCGCAGCGACTTCCTTACCGTTTCCGGCGACTGAGGGAAGAGAGCGCCACATTCGTCTGGTGCCGAGGCAAGGCATCGGTTGATCGGCAGAAAACGCTGGCGAGGAAGCCTGAGGAACGGGGCTTCTTTGCAACGAGCGCGCTGAGAAGCGTCGGGCTCTTGCCCTCAATTGACAATGCGTGATCGCCCGACCGGAATCTAAGCGATGCGTTCAAAAACGCCAGACTTTTGAACAGTTGGCTGAACCCTGTTCCTCTCCCTGCCGCTTTCCCGAAGCGGGACTCGCCATCTGTCAACGCACATTGAAGTGCCTCCCCTTCGTCGCGCAGGCCCGCGTACTGTACGTTCGTTCTGAGGCTGGCAAGCGTCCCGATTCCATTGTCCGCTACGGCGAACTCGAAGGAGCCTGGGCGCGAACGAAACACCACAAGCCCCGTGCTCGCGGCCTCGGAATGCTCAATCAAGTTGTCGCGGATCTCGCCCATCGCACCCAACAGGCGGCGCACGATCTGCATTGAAAATCCAGCCGCGAGCGCTGCTTTGTGTGCGCGGACTTGGAACGACGTCCAGCGTTTTTCATCGGACGCCCCGGTTTGTTTGCACCTGAAAGCGCCAAGCCTGTCTTGCGGACATATCCATTCATCCGCTCCCTCCACGGCCGCTCGAAAGAGCGCTTCGCTTCCATCCAGGCGAAGCCAGGGAGCAGCCAAGGGCATCGGGAGAAGGCCGACCCGCGCTAGCTGAAATAGCTCGACCAGCGGTCCGATCTCAGCAGCGACGTGTTTTTCCGTTACCATTTCGAGGCGTCCGCGCGCAGCAGCAAACGCGATCCCATCGAGGGCTGCGAACGTCAGCGGTTGCTCGCGGACATCATCACGCAATGGCGGCCTCCGCGGCCACAAACCGAGAATGGCGGCGCATAATCTCAGAAATCCAGTCGCGCGAGATTTCCCAATTCGTCTCGAAAAGATCGTCGAGCGGCTCGCCGACCGCAGTCGGTGATGGCCACCAGCGGATAGAGTCTCCTTTGATGGCCCGGAGGCGCATCATCGTTTTCAGGAAGGCCGTCGTTTCAAGAAAGTCGCACCGGAGAATGCGGCGCATAGTTGCGAAAGCACCTCTGTACCCCCGCGGACTAGCAGATGGAGCGGGCGGCCGACCGCCGCAGCGAGTTCGCAAAGCCATTTGGCATGCTGGCGCCGACGCGTCGATCGCCCTGCACCGGTCGCGAACTCGTAGCTGAGGTGCGTCACCTCCGAGTGCGCAATGATAAATTCTGCCCACCTGCTGAAGTCTCTCTCCGTGCGGCCGTTTACATGCAGTGCTGCTGGCATGCCGGCTTCCAAAAATTCGTGATGCATCCAAGCAATCCGTTTGATCGCGTGGAGATTGTCCCAGCGCGGTCGGTCGATAAACAAGCTGTAGTTCGGGGTGGTCGCGAGGATCACTCCGCAGTCTTGAGCCGCCCGGATGATCGCTGCTCTCTTGTTTTTTCCCAACTCCCACCAGCGTTCCAGCGGCCGGTCGCGTTGGATGCCGGTGAGAAGCAGAGGTGTCCCTTCCGAAATTTTGAAATAGCGGCACACGTCGGCGTGGGCCCGATATCGAGGATCGCCGGTGCGACGGTCGAACATCCTATAGAGCGAAACACTTGCCGCAGCCGGAGCGAACCGTCTGACGCGGGCCGCCCCATGGAAAACTTCAGGAATAACCGCCGGCAGTATTGGCGGGGTAAGCGAGGGAGCGGAGGGCAGGCGCAGTTCAAAGCCGCCGATCTCCTGCACTCGGATAGCGAACTCCGGATTATTTCGGCAAACTCGATCGCAGCTATTCGGCTTTCCGCAACAAAGGCTCAGGCAATTCCAGATGTTCGTTGCGACCGCAAGGCCATCGCAGATCGGCCTTTCGCGACATCCAATGCATCCAAGTGCGATGCTATGCAGCGCGCTATTGTGCCAAAGTGTGTGCTCGCGAACCCGGCCGAACTGGTCTCCAACCGCCTCTACTTCGGATTCTCGACGCATATCGAAATCTCCGCGATCCCGGCTAATTCATGCACTTCGGAAACGGTGCCCTGTGCTATTCCGCAATTGGCCTCGATCGCGTCGAGCAACTCGGCTGGTGAATTCTCGCACCGAGCGAGTTCGGTATGGCCGCGCGTTGCGACGAGCGCCTTACCAATCTTTTCAACGGTAATCTTCTCACCTTTTTTCAGCGATGCGGCGGCGCTCATCTCTGCATCGAATGATCGCAACTTAGTCGTGGGAAGCCGAGCCAATAGATCGCCGTTCACCAGCTCGAGGCGTCCCCGGTCCCAGCACTTCTTGAAAGTGGGAGTTGCTTTTTCAAGGAAATCCACTCCCATCAAATTACACTCCTGTAAACAAAGCCTTGTACCGCTTTGAACGGCCCTGGCTGACTTCCGCAACCAGTCCCAGCGACGCCAGATTGGTGAGACGGTTGTTCCAAGCAGTGGGACTTTTGACGCGTTCGCTGCCGGCGAACTCCCTCATCAGTTCGCCAGCGTCGGTTTCGCGCCGCTGCTGAACCAAATCGAAGGTCAGACGCTGTTTGGGATCCAACTCTCCTATAAGACTTGTCTCGGCTACTTCGCCGTCCTGAGTCGTACAGGCCATTAGTACGCCCCCACGGCGATGCAGAAGCTCTTCAAGTTCTTCCCTCACATCGGGGTTCGCGTTAGCGACAACGGGGTAATAGTTGGACCTCCGGCTTCGGATAGCGTCGCGGAACGCTAATACGCTCTCTCGCAGAAAGCTTGAAGTCGCCACGCCCACCCAGGCGAAGTTCAAAAGTACCGGGGTGATGACCGGTGGTTCCGCCGCCGTTAATTTCAACATCTCTGCAAAGACCGTGCGCCCACTGGTCGCCCCTGAGAGCACCTCACCCCCGCCGAGTTCAGCCATGTTCAATATCATTTCTATCCTCACGTGACTGGCATGAGGTAGTCTAGCCTTCACCTTTGCGCAAGAGGGCCAGAGCAACTCTTCACAAGAAAAAAGGAGCTTCGCCAGCACTGACGCTGTTGACAATGGGTTCCCGTAAGAGGGCCGGGGTATGGCCGGGCTTGTCCCGGCCACCTCGATTGCGCTTGCTCTGTGCTTCCAAATCGAGGGGCCGGGACCGGCCCGGCGACGACGCACTGGCCCAACTTTACGAAGGTGCTCAAGGCGACCGAAATCAGGCCGCCGCCTACGGCTCCAGCTCGCTGTCCCAATAGAGATAGTCGAGCCAGCTGTCGTGCAGGTAATTCGGCGGGAACAACCGGCCGTTGCGATGCAGGTGGTGCACCGTGGGCTGGAACGGCATCTGGGTCGGGAACATGTGGGCCTCCTGCGGTGTCAGGCTGCCCTTGCGCAGATTGCAGGGCGAGCATGCCGCAACCACATTACTCCACGTGGTCTGCCCGCCGCGCGAACGGGGCAACAGATGATCGAACGTCAGATCGTCGTCGGCGCCGCAATATTGGCAGGAGAAACGGTCGCGCAAGAACACGTTGAATCGGGTGAAGGCCGGATAGCTTGACGGTTTCACAAACCTCTTGAGCGAAACGACGCTGGGCAGCAGCATCTCGAAGCTCGGGCTGCGCACCGCCTTCTCGTAATTGGCGACGATATTCACGCGGTCCAGAAATACCGCCTTGATCGCGTCCTGCCAGCACCACAGCGACAAGGGATAGTAGCTCAACGGACGGAAATCCGCGTTGAGCACCAGGGCTGGCCAACCGTTATGTCCTACATGAGCGTTCACGCCGACGCTCCTCCACCTCGTCCAATCACCCCCCGGTCGGGAAACGCAGTGCGTACACTGACCGAAGCACCTGCCCTCCACTTTATAGGGGCAGGTTACAGGATTGTGAAGCTTGCGCCAAAACCACCTGCACCCATTCGCCTCACCCCCTCCGCATGCGGGGAGCGCAGGGCGGGTTGAGAAAAAGCGAAACTCACCGCAGGCGTTGATCGGTTTCGCTTTCCGCTCAACCCATCCTACCTACTGACCCGTTTTCAGGACCCCTTCGCCCCGAACCGCCTCGCCAGGAATTCACCGCCGTGGCGCAGGCCCTCCTGGTCGATGCCATGGCCTAGTCCGGCCGACAGGTGCCATTCGGTTGGAATGTCGAGCGCCGAGAGATATTGGGCCGATAAAAACAGCGCCTGCGCCGGGATCAGGTCGTCGTGCTCGCCATGTATCAGCAGGATTGGCGGGCGGACCTTGACGTCGCCCGCCACCGCCTCGGGTTCAGCGCCGTCCGGCAATACGAACAGCCCCGAATAGCCGACGACGGCGGCGGGCCGTTCGGCACGCCGCAGCCCCACATGCAGCGCCATCATGCTGCCCTGGCTGAATCCCACCAGGGCCAGCGCACTGCCGGCCAAGTTGTTCCGCTTGAGTTCCTCGCCGATAAAGTGCTGGAGGGCCGTGGCGGCCTTGTTGACGCCGACCCAACGCTCGTTCTTGTCCCGGAAAGTGAGCGGAAACCACTGCCGGCCAGGCGGCGCCTGACCGCACGGCTCGGGCGCGTGAGGGGACACGAAGGCGGCGTCCGGCAGGAGATTTTGCCAGGCGCGTCCGAGTTCGATGAGATCGTTGCCGTCGGCGCCATAACCGTGGAGGAAGATGACGAGCTGGCGGGCCGGCCCGCGGGAGCGCGGGGCAAGCCGCGGCCCGGTGAGTTCTGCAGCCATCATTCCTCCGTGGTTCAGGGTTGTACCGGGATCGCATCGCGCTGTTTAATGGCCCGGTAGTACGCCCACAACAGACGGGCCGCCACGCCGCGCCAGGGCCGCCATGGCTCTGCAAGCAGGCCGATCTCTTTCGCGGTCGGCCGCTCCGGCAACCCAAAAGCCAGCCGCGCGCCTTCCTGGAGGGCAAGATCGCCGGCTGGCCAGGCATCCGGATGTCCGAGGCAAAACAGCAGGTAGATATCGGCCGTCCACGGGCCGATCCCGTGGACGGCGCAGAGCGCCCGGTGCGCATCATCGGCAGCCATCTCCGGCAAGGCCTCGCAATTAAGCACCCCGCCGGCGATGGCGCGGGCGATCTCCTTGAGGGCGCGGATTTTCGGCCGGGACAGGCCAAGCCGGGCGAGCCGGTCGGCTCGCGCCTTTATCAGGCTTTGCGGGATGAACGGATCATAAGCCGCGGCGAGCCGTCCCCAGATCGCGCCGGCACTTGCCGTGGAAAGTTGTTGCGAGACCACGATGGCGGCTATTCCGGCAAATCCACCGGGCCGGCGGCGCAACGGCAGTGGTCCGGCGACCGCCGCCACCTTGGCGAGTCGCGGATCGGCCGTGATCAGGACATCAAGCCCTGCGGCAATATCGGCCTCGGTATCTATCCGGCGGTGCATGTCGTAGCGGCTTGGGCTCAGGAGCAGAAATAGCGAAGATTGCGGTAGATCGATGATTTATCAGATTGGACTGTGGATAGGCAGCCCGGACAAGCGCCCGGGGCATGACGGGAACGCCTGACGGGGGGACCGCCTGAATGACGATGCCGATCTTCCGTTTCGCGCCGAGCCCGAACGGCTATCTCCATCTCGGCCATGCGCTGTCGGCGCTGCTCAACTTCGATATGGCGCAACGGAGCGGCGGACGGTTTGTCCTGCGGATCGAGGACATCGATGCGGCGCGATGCCGTCTCGAATACGAGGCCGCCATTTATGAGGATCTCGCCTGGCTGGGGCTTCGCTGGGAGGAGCCGGTACTGCGGCAGTCCGCCCGGTTGGGCGCCTACGAGGCGGCGCTCGGGCAGCTCGACGCCATCGGGCTCATCTATCCAAGCTTCGAGAGCCGCGCCGAGATCGCGGATCTGGTGGCAGACCGCGATCGTGCCGGACCGTGGCCGCGCGATCCCGATGGCGTTCCACTCTATCCCGGCCGCGCCAAGAACTTATCTGCGACCGAGCGGCGGCGGCGCCGGGAAGCCGGCGCTCCATTCGCGTTGCGCCTCGACATGGCCGCCGCGCTTGCGGGCCGCCGCGGCTGCACCACGCCTTTGCGCTGGGCCGAAATCGGCGCCGACCCGAACATCGAAACTCACACCGTTGTCGCCGATCCGGCCGCATGGGGCGACGTCATCCTGGCGCGCCGGGATGTGCCGACCAGCTATCATCTGTCGGTGGTTGTCGACGATGCCCATCAGGGCGTCACCCATGTGGTGCGCGGGCAGGACCTGTTCCACGCCACCAGCCTACACCGTCTGCTGCAGGCGCTGCTCTGGCTGCCGCAGCCGGTCTATCACCACCATCGCCTGATCTGCGACGCCGAGGGGCGCAAGCTGTCCAAATCGACCCGTGCTACGGGCCTGCGCGAGCTGCGGGCGGCCGGCGCCACGCCAGCCGATATCCGTCGTGCCGTGGGACTCCTGCGCGACGGCCCTTGCGCCGACTAGAGCGGGATGACCTTTCTTCGAATCGTCATCCTGCTCCAGCTTATTGTTGGAGCATGATCTTTTCCGAAAACCGGTTCCCACTTTTCGGGATCATGCTCTAGGCCGCCATGGACACCAAAGCCGAGTTGTGTTGACGTTTCGGGCGCATACCGGCTCCTCGCCCCCTCCCTTTCCCCCAAGCAAGCGGGGGTGGGAGGCGAGGGGGCGGAAGCACAGCAATTGGGCGGAGCTAACCAAGAACCGCATGCTGCAGGGCTGGTTCGTCATTGGGGTCGCGCTCGTCTATATCGGACTTTTGTTCGTTATCGCGAGCTATGGCGACCGGTTGACCGGGGTCGGCGGCACCGATCGCCCGCGACCGCTGATCTACCCGCTGTCGCTCGCCATCTATTGCACGTCCTGGACATTCTTCGGTTCGGTCGGTTTAGCCACGCGGTCGGGATTTGATTTTCTGGCGATCTATATCGGTCCGGTCGCGGTGGTCGGATTAGCCTCGCCGCTGATCGCCCACATCACCCGTCTGTCAAAAACGCAGAACATCGTCTCGATCGCGGATTTCATCGGCGCGCGTTATGGCAAACATCAGGGCGTGGCGGCGACCGTGGCGATGATCGCCATCATCGGCATGATCCCTTACATCGCGCTTCAGCTCAAAGCGGTGTCGTCCTCGCTCGATACGATCGTAGCCCCTCTCGCCACTTGGGCAGGCCCGGTGCACCCCATGCTAGGCGACCCTCCGCTGTTCGTCGCAGTCTCGCTCGCCGCCTTCGCGGTCCTGTTCGGTACGCGGCATATCGACGCCACCGAACATCAGCACGGTCTCATGCTGGCGATCGCCGTCGAATCGATCGTCAAGCTCGTGGCGTTCCTGGCGGTCGGCATATTCGTGACATTTGTCATGTTCGAGGGGCCGGTCGCCCTGTTCGCAAAGGCGTTGCAGCGCCCCGACACGACCGCAGTGCTGACCACCGGCACGAGCGTCGGCACCATGGCGGCGATCACGCTGCTGTCGCTGTCCGCGATTATCCTGTTGCCCCGCCAGTTCCACGTCACCGTGGTCGAGAACAAGAATGAATCCGAGATCCGCCGCGCCGCATGGCTGTTTCCCGTCTATCTGGTTCTCATCAATCTGTTCGTGGTGCCGGTCGCGATCGCCGGCATGCTGACGTTCTCGCCCGGCACGGTCGACAGCGACATGTATGTGCTCGCGCTGCCGATTTCGGCCGGCTCGGAATTCCTGGCGCTGGTGGCGTTCATCGGCGGCCTGTCGGCGGCGGCGGCCATGGTGATCGTCGAAACCATCGCGCTTGCCATCATGGTGTCAAACGACATTGTTGTACCGCTTGCTCTCATGCAGCGTCACGGCACCAACGTCGGCACCCATCTCTTGACGGTGCGCCGCATCGCCATCTTTGCGGTGGTGCTGTTCGCGTATCTCTACTACCGCTCCGCCGGAGAGGCCCAGCTCGCCGCCATCGGACTGATGGCGTTCGCCGCCATCGCACAACTTGCTCCAGCGTTTTTCGGCGGCTTGATGTGGCGGCGCGCCACCGCCGCGGGCGCCCTTGCCGGCATGACGATCGGCATCCTGGTGTGGGCTTATACTTTGCTCCTGCCGAGCCTCACCATTTCCGCGTGGGGGACGACGTTTCTGGCCGCGGGGCCATTCGGGATCGGCGCCCTGCGGCCGCAGGCGCTGTTCGGGCTCGATCTGCCGCCACTGGTTCACGGCATGATATGGAGCCTTGCGCTCAACCTTCTCGCCTATGTGGCAATTTCGTTGGTCCGACGGCCAGCCGCCATCGAGCGTATCCAGGCGGATATTTTCGTGCCGCACAGGTTGACGCCGGCCCCGAGCTTCAGGCTCTGGCGATCCGCCGTGACGGTGCAGGAACTCACCGTCGCGGTCGCCCGGTATCTCGGCGAGGAGCGCACGCGTATGTCGTTTGACGGCTTCGCGGCCGAACGGCACATGCGCCTCGAACCGGGCGCACATGCGGATTTCGAGCTCTTGCGTTACGCCGAGCGGCTCCTCGCCTCGGCCATCGGCGCGGCCTCGTCCCGCCTCGTATTATCGCTGCTCCTGCGTCAGCGCACGGTTTCCACCAAGGCAGCATTGAAGCTGCTCGACGACGCCAACGCAGCGATCCACTACAACCGCGAGATCCTGCAGACTGCGCTCGATCATGTGCGCCAGGGCATTGCGGTATTCGACAAGGATACGCACCTGATCTGCTGGAATCAGCAATTCGGCGAGTTGCTCCAGCTGCCCAACGAAATGGTGCGCATCGGTATCGATCTTGCCGAAATTCTCCGCTTCAACGCCGACCGCGGCGCCTTTGGGCCTGGCCATCCCGAAACGCTGGTGCGCGAGCGGCTGCCGCGCTACGCGGCCGATTCGCAGCCATTCCTTGAGCGCTTTCCCGATCGCGGCCTTGTCATCGAAGTGCGCGTCAACCGCATGCCTGACGGCGGCGTCGTGACCACGCTTACCGATATCACGCCAAGCGTGGCGGCCGCCGAAGCGCTTTCCCGCGCCAACGAGAACCTTGAGCGGCGGGTGCTGGAGCGCACCATCGAGCTCGAGCACCTCAATGCTGAACTCGCCAAAGCAAAGTCGGCCGCCGAGGCCGCCAACCTGTCGAAGACGCGATTCCTCGCCGCCGCGAGCCATGACATCGTTCAGCCTCTGAACGCCGCCCGGCTCTATGTCACGAGCCTCGTCGAGCGCTTCGCCCCCACCGTTGCCTCCCCCGCGAGTATCGGAGGCAAGGGTGGGGGCGAAGCGCAGCTCGCCGCCAAGATCGACGCATCGCTAGAGGCCGTCGAGGATATTCTTTCGGCCTTGCTCGAAATCTCGCGGCTCGACGCCGGGGCGATGAAACCCGAAATCGCCGGCTTCCGGGCCAACGAGCTCTTCCTCCGGCTCCAGTCCGATTTCGCTCCGCTCGCCCGCAGCCAGGGCCTTGATCTTATTTTCGTGCCCTGTTCGCTCAGCATAAGGTCCGATCGGCGCCTGCTGCGTCGGCTGCTGCAGAATCTCGTTTCCAACGCCATCAAGTATACCTTGACGGGGCGCGTGTTGGTCGGCTGCAGGCGTCGCGGCGAGCGGCTGCGGATCGATGTCTACGATACCGGCATCGGCATTCCGCCCGACAAGCGCCGCGACGTATTCGTCGAGTTTCATCGTCTCGACCAGGGAGCCAAGGTGGCCCGCGGCATCGGCCTCGGCCTCTCGATTGTGGAGCGCATCGCCCGCGTACTGGAGCATCCAATCACGTTCGCTTCGCAGGTCGATCGCGGCACCCATTTCTCGATCGAGGTTCCGGTTGCGCCGACCGAACACGGCGAGATGCGGCCGCCGGAGCCGCGCATCGACCATGGCCGGATCGCCGGTGCGCTCGTTCTCTGCGTCGACAACGATCGCCAGATTCTCGACGGCATGGCGGCGCTGCTGCGCGATTGGCAATGCGAGACGATTCTCGCCACTGACCTGCCGGAGGCGATTGCTGGCGTGCGGGCGGCCGGCAAGCCTCCGGGCGGCCTCCTGGTCGACTACCATCTTGACCAGGGCAACGGCATCGAAGCGGTCGCGGAGTTACGGCGGCTATTCGGGGCCGAGATTCCGGCCGTACTCATCACCGCCGATCGCTCAGCCGGCGTGCGCGAGACCGCCCGCGCCTACGCGATCCAGGTGCTCAACAAGCCGTTGAAGCCGGCGTCGCTGCGCGCGCTCGTGTCGCAATGGACGGTGCATCGTGTTGCGGCGGCCGAGTAGTGCGACGAGGCTGTGGACCACACCGCTCGCCATCTGCCTCCACGGCGACTCTCAATGGGGGATCGGTGTGACCTGCGGCCATTGGCCGCCTTCGATCTTGGACGCCGCGATGACGGCCTGGGTGCGGCTTTCGACGCCGAGCTTCTGGAGGATGGCGGACACGTGGGCCTTGACGGTCGCCTCCGATACGCTGAGCTCGTAGGCGATCTGCTTATTCAGCAGCCCTTCCGACAGCATCATGAGCACGCGCACCTGTTGGGGCGTCAGTGAGGCGAGCCGCGCCAGCATCGCGGCGCTATGATCGTCGGATTTGACGGACAAATCGAGATCGGGCGGCGTCCAGACACCGCCGTCGAGCACCTGCTCGATCGCTCGTCGAATCACCTTGACGCCGAGGGTCTTGGGGATGAACCCCGACGCGCCGAAATCCATGCAGCGGCGGATTACGGCGGGATCGTCATTGCCCGACACGATCACCACGGGGACGCTCGGATATTGCGCCCGCATGTACATGAGGCCGGAAAAACCGCGAACCCCGGGCATCGCGAGGTCGAGCAGAACGAGGTCGACGTCGTTGTGGCGGTTGAGAAGCTTGGAAATATCGCCGAAAGATTCCGCTTCGGCGATGGCATCGGGTTCGAACAGCCCCGTCACGGCCTCGCGCAATGCGCCGCGGAACAATGGATGATCGTCAGCGATCACCAGCCGGTAGTGCGTTGATGCGCCCACGCCGAACTCCACCTCGCGGGGTCGGCCTTCTCTCGGGGCCGGCTTTCCCAGGAGTATAAATATTTCGTAATCTCGCGATTGCCAAGGCAAGGGAATCGAGCCTTCAGGCGAATCCACCGATCGGCTCATCACTGATCAATCTGCCCGCCGGGGGGGCGACCCTTGTGGTCGCCCCCCCCGCGCTGCGCCCCGCCCACACGGGGCGCCCCTACAACGCGTCATGCCGGGATCTATCACCCTCGGCGCTTTCCGCCGACGTAATTCAAAACCACTTCGCGACGGTGCGGCCGCGCCCGGTGTTCAGCAACGTAGACGCCCTGCCAACTCCCAAGCTCAAGCGCACCATCTCGAACCGGAATGTGAAGCGAAACGCCGGTCAGCATGGTCTTCACGTGAGCCGGCATGTCGTCGGCTCCTTCAATGTCGTGAACCCAGCCGGCGTCGGCTGGCGCAAGGCGGTCAAGCGCCGTGCCGAGATCGGTGCGGACGTCCGGATCGGCATTCTCCTGTATCAGGAGCGACGCCGAGGTGTGGCGGATGAACACAAACACGATACCGTCGCCTGCTCCGCAACGGCTGACGAAATCCGCAACGTCCTTGGTAATCTCGAAAAACCCCTGGCCAGGCGTCTCGAGGACGAGCGTCGCGGCGATCATCAATTCGGGAGCGATGGCCGCGATCGCGGAGAGCCTACTCATCGCGTTGTTCCTGTTGCGGCGCCTGTTCCAGGGATCAGTAATTAGGGATCAGGAATGATCGCTGCATGCTGGCTACCGGGACCTGGAAACGTGAATGCTTATCAAGGCCGGAAGTTCGGAGAGAGGTAATCACATACCTGCTTACTGATCCCTGATAACTGATCCCTGAATTGGGCTCATCCTTTCTTCTGCAAGTCGCGCTGGATGTTCATCATCATCTCGACGAGACGCCGCCAGACCTTTTCCATCATGGTCATGATGCGCTCGACCTCAGCGTCGTCGCGCGATGCGCGCTCCGGTTCCCCCGATTTGGCCGATGGGGGCGGCGCCGAGGCGGTGGGCGGCACGGTCTGCGGTGGGCGCGGTACGGTCTCGACCGGGACCGGCGCGCTTCCACCCCCTCCCCCGCCTGCAGAAGAGGGAGTGGAGGCATCCGGCAATGGAACGCCGTGTTCCAGCAATGCGTTCTTCAATGCGGCGTTGTCCCGTTGCAGCCGCACAATCTCGCGGTCGAGAGCTGCGCGCTCGTCGCGGCCGGGAACACAGGTCCAATCGGCCGCATTTTGGCTGCACGAGGCGACCGCACCGGTGACGAGATCGAGCCGCACGAACCCGCCATCGCTGCGGTGAAACACAAACCGGGGGTTGCCTCTGTCCGGCGCCCCCTCCCTACCCTCCCCTGCATGCGGAGGAGCGTAGGGAGGGGGCGCTTGAGGTTGCGATCGAGGCACCTGGGCGGGCATTTCGACGGAATTTCCTTGCGCCAGCAGCGGCCTGGGCATCATGGCCAGTATCGCAATCACGAAAAGGAATGAACTCATGACGTCCCTCCGTTGCAAGCCGAGCCGGGGAGCGCGCATGGGGCGGTGTGCGGTGTGCGGCGACGGTGTGAACGCTCGCCCGAAGGATCGGCGGCAGCACAAAAGCGGCATGATTAACCTTTCGTCTCAAGTGCTCATTACGGGCGGACAGATTCTTGACTAGGCTGCACCCAATAAGTATGGTCCGCGCGGCCTTGAGGGGGCGGGAAACCGGATCGTCAACGGCGCGCAGGTGGCGTCAAGATGGCCGATAATGCGCGCGACAGCAACGATTTGGAAAAGCGCCGTACCGACGAGGCTGCTCTTTCCGCGAGGCTCCGGCGTCTCGGCGATCGACTAGGCCAGCAACGGCCGAACGAACCGTCCGAAACAGGTCGTGGTCCACCCGCCGCTGACGCATCGGGATATGCGCGCGGGTTTCGGCTTTCC
>Ga0257161_1000156_pt1 | contig 18304 bp, 16 predicted proteins | sample NR01A_FD_185954 | JGI IMG/M metagenome (GOLD analysis project Ga0257161, IMG submission 185954) | Soil microbial communities from H.J. Andrews Experimental Forest, Oregon, United States - NR-01-A | ecosystem: Environmental > Terrestrial > Soil > Temperate forest > Bulk soil | place: USA: Oregon... | reverse complement strand
ATCCGGGGGCACCTGTTGTGGCGAACCGCAGCACGTCCGGCCACAAGCTCTGCCATATGCGGCGCAGCTGACCCCGGATTGCGCATCGACGAAGAGCCGATGCGCAATCCGGGCTACGGCTCACTAATCACTGCTCAGAACGTCCAGGTTGCGCCGGTAAGCCAAGTGCTCTCAACCGTGTTGCTGAACGAGCCGAAAGGCTGGTTCGGGTCGATGCCGAACTTGTTCTTCCACCAGCGATAAGCGCCCCACACCGAGAACTGGTCCGCCTTGCCCCAAGCGAGTTTGCCGACGTCGAGAAACAACGTCTGCTGGGTGAGATATTCATTCGTGCGCTTGAGTCCCGGACCAGGGTCGCACGCCTCTCCGCATCCCTTCGGCCCGTGGATGACGACGAAGGACTTGAATGTCAGCGGAAGAGGCTGGAAGGCCAGAGGCTGGGAATAGAGCGCCTCGATTGCCCAGGTCGTATCGAAATCAACCTTGCCGCTGAGATTGAGGCCGTTGCCAGCGCCGCGGGCCGCGAACCCGTCATTCTGCCACTCCTTGTAGGCGTTGACGCTGACATTGACGAAGCCCTTATAAGGTGTCGCGAAATCGAACTGCAGGCCGCCTTGGATCGCGCGCTTGGCCGACCCCAAGGTCGTATTATCGGTATTAACGTCAGAGCCGACAACGAACTCGACGTTGGTCAGCGGGCCGACCGCGAACGCCTTGGTATTGAATATCTGGTTCCAGCCTAAGGTGCTCCGAAACAAGCCGTAGATTTCAGTGAACCCGGAACACCCGTTTGGATTCGGGGGGGGATTCAGAAAGGTATCATCGCACGGCGCCGCTGGCGTGCCGTTTGGCGGAGCCTTGCCGTTGGTCGCCTTCAGCCAGTCGACGTTGAAGAAATTCGTGCCGTATGCCCAGACATCGAAGTGCGTGAAGCTAACGATGTCCTTCGGCGTCTTGCCGGCGCCCGGGTTGTTCGCCGTGAATGCATAGGAATAGCTGAGCGAGTTCAGATTGACCAAGAAGAACGGCGCCTCGGGAGGCTGCGGCGGCGCCTTGACGGGCAAGTCGGCCGCGGAGGCCGCAGTTGCCGCGAAGGCAAAAGCCAATGCGGTCGCGAACAAGGATTTATTTCTGGTAGACATCAAACCCCCCAAAGGTGGATACGTGAGTTACCTCACATAGGGGACACAGTGGCGGGGCAAAGCAGTGCTGCGAAGCCTCAATTTTCACCGACTGTTGACACGGATTTTAATCACAAGCGCGCTTTCGTGGGGAAGCTCCGCCCTGGATAATGGTCTGCAACAAACCCGCCTTGCCTAGCGTAAAGGTAAAAAATAACGCCTTTACAGCAGCTTAGTCGCAAGTCCCCCAATCGCAGATAAGCTGAAAGCTAATCTCCCACATCATCAACAAATGTCTGCCTAAATTATATTCATCCCATTGAACATTATAATGATTTTCAAATAATGTGACAAAAATACAACAAACTTAAAGTGCTGCTGGCGTTGGTAGGACTGAATTCACTATCATGGAGGGTTCATTCATCGCTGCGCAATCCGAATCGGAATTCAGCGCAGGTGGATCAAACTCCAACTTGGGCAACAATGCCGACTATCCAGTGCCTTGCGGTGCTAATTTTCCAGCCGGCAACTGAATTGCCCTTTTGGCAGGCAAGGTATGCCATTTTTCCGCACTTCCGCCCTTGCGGAAATTGGCAGATCATCCGTCGATTTAGAAATTCGGGCTAGGTTTGGGCCAACGTTGAAAGATCCAAGGAGCATGCGCCGCCATATCCAGTTCTTACGGCGGGGCGCCGTCGTTCGCATGAGTGACGCCGCGCCGCATCTCACGATTCTCGACTATCTTCGTCTCAATGAAGGCGCCACCGGAACAAAGGAAGGTTGCGCCGAGGGGGATTGCGGAGCCTGTACGGTCGTGTTGCGTCGCCGTGTCGGAGATCGCCTCGTCTATGTCCCGGTCAATGCCTGCATTGCACTGGTCGGCCAAGCCGATGGCGCCGACCTCATCAGCGTCGAAGACCTTGTGCATGAAGGCCGGCTGCATCCGGTGCAGCAGGCCTTGGTCGACTTTCACGGTTCGCAATGCGGCTTTTGCACGCCCGGATTCGTGATGTCGCTGTTCGCCCTGTTCCACGCGCCAAGCGCCCCCACCCTACCCTCCCCCGCAAGCGGGGGAGGGGAAGGGAGGGGGCCGAGCCGCAACGAGGTCAATGACTGGATCGCGGGAAATCTATGCCGCTGCACCGGTTACCGGCCGATCGTCGACGCAGCCATTGCGGCGTGTGCCGCCACCGAGGATCGATTTACGGAACACGAACCCGAGACCGCCCGCGCGCTGGCCATGCTCGACGATGGCGATGACGTGCTCACGGGCTCACAGGAGCGCTTCTTCGCGGCGCCGGCAGATATCGACGCGCTTGTGAGGCTCTATGCGGAGCATCCAGACGCCGTGCTGGTTTCCGGTGCGACTGACGTAGGGTTGTGGATCACCAAGCAGATGCGCGACCTTGCAAAAATCATCTGGCTCGGGCGCGTGAAGAGTCTCGACACGATCGAAGACGGCACTGAGGCGGTGACGTTTGGCGCCACCGTCACCCATACGGCCGCTCAGCCGCTTCTCGCCGCTATCGATCCTGATCTCGGCGAGTTGATGCGGCGTTTCGCCGGCAAACAGGTGCGCAACATGGGCACGGTGGGCGGCAATATCGCGAACGGCTCGCCGATTGGCGATACGCCGCCGGCGCTCATCGCCCTCAACGCGACCCTGTTGCTTCAGCGCGGCACGACCATTCGTGAGCTTCCGCTCGAAGATTTCTTCATCGCCTACGGCAAGCAACGTCGCGAGCCGAGCGAGTTCGTGCGCGCCGTGCGGGTGCCGAAGCTCAAGCCGGATGAGCGCTTCCGCTGCTACAAAATCGCAAAGCGCTTCGATCAGGACATTTCCGCCGTTATGGGTGCGTTCAAGCTGCGCCTCACCGGAACGCGCATTGCCGAGGCGCGCATCGCGTTCGGCGGCATGGCGGCAACGCCGAAGCGCGCCAAGGCAACCGAGGCCATGCTGCGCGGTGTCGATCCCGCCGATCCGCAGGGCGCAGACATGGCTTGCGAGCAACTCAGCGCGGATTTCGCGCCGATTACGGATCACCGCGCCAGCGCCGGCTATCGCATGGAGGTCGCACGGGCGCTCTTGCGCAAGGCGCTCGCCGAAATTGCCGGCGCACCGTCGCGCGCCACCCGCGTGGTCGGATGGCGGGAGGAGTCACATGCGGCCGCTCAGTGATCCCCCTCCCTACCCTGGGACCGCGGGCGTCCCGCCCGCCTACAAGAAAGAGTGGGCGGGACGCCCGCGGTCCCAGGTTGGGGACCGGGCGACGCAAAACCTTGCAACCAATCAACTTCCCTTGCGCATCGTCGGCGTGCCGACCCGGCACGATTCCGCGGTCCGCCATGTAACCGGCTGCGCCGCCTACGTGGACGATCTGCGCGAACCCTCCGGGACGCTGCACCTCGCGGTAGGCGGCGCACCGGCGGCCCGAGGTCGCATCACACGCATTGATCTCGACGCCGTGAGATGCGCACCCGGCGTGATCGCGGTGCTGACGGCCGCCGATATACCGGGCATGAACGACGTCAGCCCGGTGATGGGCGATGACCCCATGTTTGCTGACGGAGCCGTGGAATTTCACGGCCAGGTCGTGTTCGCCGTCGTGGCCGAGAGCCGCGATCTGGCGCGTCGTGCCGTGCGTCTCGCCAGGATCGAGATCACCGCCGAAACGCCGCTGGTGACTGTCGAGCATGCGCTCAGGGCGGACTGCCACATCCTGCCCGACTACACCTTCAACAAAGCCGATTGCAACAAAGGCGATTGCGCCGCCGCGCTTGCCGTCGCTCCGAAACAGATCGAGGGCGTGTTGCGCATCGGCGGGCAGGAGCACTTCTATCTCGAAGGCCAAGTCTCGCTCGCCATACCGGGCGAGGACGAGGTGACGGTCCATGCCTCGACCCAGCATCCCAGCGAATTGCAGCACATCGTTGCCCATGTGCTTGGCCTGCCCAACGCCGCCGTGACGGTCGAGGTGCGGCGCATGGGCGGGGCGTTTGGCGGCAAGGAGAGCCAGGCTGCGCAATGGGCGGCAATCGCGGCGCTTGCCGCCCGCATGACCGGCAAGCCTTGCAAAATTCGCCTCGACCGCGATGACGACATGACGATGACCGGCAAGCGTCACGATTTCCGCGTCGACTACCGGGCAGGATTCGACGACGACGGTCGACTTGCGGCGGTCGATATCGCACTCGCCTCGCGTTGCGGCTATTCGGCAGACCTTTCGGGCGCCATCAACGATCGCGCCATGTTCCACGCCGACAATGCCTATTACCTGCCGGCCGCCCATATCGTCACCAGGCGGATGAAGACCAACACGGTCTCCAACACAGCGTTCCGCGGTTTCGGCGGGCCGCAGGGCATGCTCGCCATCGAGCGCGTGCTCGACGACATCGCATGGACGCTCGGCGTTGATCCGCTCGATCTGCGCAAGCGCAATCTCTACGGCCCCGGCCACGATATGACGCCGTACGGCATGCAAATCACCGACAACATCATGCCGGAGCTGATCGACACGTTGGAACGCACCTGCGACTACCGGCTTCGGCGGATATCGATCGCGGAGTTCAACCGGGGAAGCCGTTTCCTCAAGCGCGGCCTGGCGCTGACACCGATCAAATTCGGAATTTCGTTCACCACCAGCTTTCTCAACCAGGCCGGCGCACTCGTTCATGTCTATCGGGACGGCTCGGTGCATCTCAATCACGGCGGCACCGAGATGGGGCAGGGGCTGTTCGTGAAAGTTGCCCAGGTGGTGGCGGAGGAGTTTGGCATCGACCTCGATAAGGTCAGGATTACGCCCACCACCACCGCCAAGGTGCCGAATACCTCGGCGACCGCTGCCTCCTCGGGCTCCGATCTCAACGGCATGGCCGCGCGGGATGCGGCGCGAACCATCAAAGCCCGGCTCATCGCCTATGCGTCGGAAAAGTGGGAGGTGCCGGCCGATCGCATTAAATTCGCCGACAATGAAGTGGTGGTTTCCAACTGGTCGATCTCGTTTCCTGATCTCGTCAAGGAGGCCTACCTGGCACGCGTCTCGCTCTCCTCGACCGGGTTCTACAAGACCCCCGACATCCACTGGGATGCCAAGAACGCGACCGGCCGGCCGTTCTATTATTTCGCCTATGGGGCTGCCTGCAGCGAGGTGATGATCGATACCTTGACCGGCGAAATGAAGGTGCAGCGCGTCGATATCCTTCACGACGTCGGCCGCTCGCTCAATCCGTCGATCGATATCGGCCAGATCGAGGGCGGCTTCGTCCAAGGCATGGGCTGGCTCACCAGCGAGGAATTGGTGTTCGACGACGAAGGCCGCCTGCTCACCCACGCGCCGTCGACCTACAAGATCCCCTGCGCTTCCGATGTGCCGGCCGATTTCCGCGTTGCGCTGTTCGACGGCGTCAATCGGGAAGACACCATCTACCGCTCCAAGGCGGTGGGCGAACCGCCGCTGATGCTGGCGATTTCGGTATTTGCCGCGATTGCGGACGCCATCCACAGCCTCGCACCGGGACGTCCGGTGCGGCTTGACGCGCCGGCGACACCGGAATCGATCTTGCATGCCATAGGGACGGTGGCGCAACATCGAGAGCGCAATGACCCCGGTCTGGCCCACGATTGAACGATTTCTCGCCGAGCACGGCGCGGCGGTGCTGGTTACGCTTGCAGAATCGGCGGGTTCAAGCCCGCGCGAAGTCGGTGCCCGTATGGTGGTACGTCCCGACGGACGGTTTTCCGGCACCATCGGGGGCGGGGCGCTGGAATGGCTGGCGCTCGCCGAGGCGCAGCAGATGATGGCCAGCAGCGGCAAAACGGCGGTGTTTCGCAGGCTGAACAAGGCGTTGGGACCCGAGCTTGGCCAATGCTGCGGTGGCCGCGTGGTGGTGACGCTCGAACGTTTTGAAGGGCGCGATCTCGACAAGGTCCTTCCGTTCGCGATAGCAGAGCGCGCTGGGCGCTTCTTGACGGTGTCGGAGCCAGGACAGCCTACGCGCCGTTCGCTCGCAACGGGCTCTCCCGAGGGGCCGGACTATGTGGCGCTCTCCGACGGCCGTATTACGGAGCGGTTCGGCTTGAACGCAACACCGCTCTACCTGTTCGGGGCCGGCCATGTGGGTCAGAGCTTGGTGATGGCCCTGGCGCCGCTGCCCTTCACGGTGACGTGGATCGATCCGCGACCGGGTTCCTTCCCGTCCCACGTGCCCAGCAGCGTGACCTGCCGCTCCGGCAATGAGCCGGTGCGGCTGCTCGACCAGGCGCCGGGCGGCGCGTTCATCGCGATCATGACGCACAGTCACGCTCTCGATCTCGACATCGCGGCCGCGGCTTTGCTGGCTCGCCGATTTGCCTATGTGGGATTGATCGGCAGCGCCACCAAGCGCGCGCGTTTTACCAGCACGCTGCGCCAGATCGGTCTTGGTGACGACGACATCGGGCGTTTGATCTGTCCGATCGGCCTCACGGAAATTCACGACAAGGCACCGGCCACCATTGCGGCCGGGGTCGCGGCGCAACTTCTCATTTGGCGTGATGCCATCGCGGCGGCGGCTTCGCCCTCGGAGCACGTCGCGATCGCCTCAACCGATGCCGCGCATGCTTGAGCCGACTCTCCGTTTGCGCGCGGGCGGGCGGCGCGGCGGGGAAATTACGATACCCGTCGATGGAATTGGAGGCGAACATGCGATTATCCGTTGTTGTCGCTGCTGCTGCCGTGGCCGCTATGCTTGGGGCGGCGGCGAGCATTCCGGGCGTTCTTTCCGGCGCTAATGGGGCCGAGAAGGCCGCCGACAAACTCAAGGTCGGTTTCATCTATCTCGGCCCGGTGGGCGATATGGGGTGGACTTACCAGCACGAGGTCGGACGCCAGGGGCTGGTGAAGGATTTGGGCGACAAAGTCGAGACGACCTATCTGGAGAACGTCCCGGAAGGCCCCGACGCCGAGCGCTCGATCGAGCAACTCGTGCGGTCCGGCCACAAACTGATCTTCACCACCTCGTTCGGCTACATGGACCAGACTCTCAAGGTCGCGAAGAAATATCCGGGGGTCCATTTCGAGCACGCCACCGGCTTCAAGCGCGACAAGAACATGTCGACCTATGCGGGCCGCTGGTACGAGGGCCGCTTCGTCCAGGGCCAGATCGCCGCCAAAATGTCGAAAACCGGCGTGCTCGGCTACATCGTATCGTTCCCGATCCCGGAAGTGGTCTCCGGCATCAATGCCACCATGCTGGGTGCGCAGACGGTCAATCCGAACATCAAGGTCAAGATCATCTGGGTGAACACCTGGTTCGATCCCGGCAAGGAAGCCGATGCCGCCAAGGCGCTGCTCGACCAGGGCGCCGACGTGATCATGCAACACACGGACAGCCCCGCCGCGATGCAGATTGCCGCCGCGCGCGGCGCCCATGCGTTCGGCCAGGATTCCGACATGATCAAGTTCGGTCCGAAGACCCAGCTCACCTCGATCATCGACAACTGGACGCCCTATTACGACGAGCGCGTGAAAGCGGAGCTCGCCGGCAAGTGGACTTCGAGCGACACATGGGGCGGCCTCAAGTCGAAGCTGGTGGTGATGGCGCCCTACACCAACATGCCCGATGACGTGAAGAAGATGGCGGAATCGACCGAAGCTGCGATCGTGGCCGGCACCTTGCATCCCTTCAAGTGTCCAGTGGTTGCCCAGGACAGTAAAACGGTCGAATGCAAGAACGGCAAGAATCTTGAAGACGGTCAAATCCTCAGCATGAATTTCTACGTCAAAGGTGTGGACGACAAGGTCCCGGGCCAATGAGGCGTCACGCGACCGCGGGGGCTAAGCCCGCACGTCATGCGCCCGGCATCTCGGCCGGGCGCATGTTCGTCCGCCGGACGGCGGTCGCGTTACTTCAATTATTGCTCCCCGGCGCCGGCGTGGCGACCGCCGCGCGCGAATGCTTCGTCTTATGTCGCGGTGCGGTCACCCTGCTCTGGTAGCCCAGGTCGGAGCGGGTGAAGCGATCGTTCGGCGCCACGTAACCCCAGCTCGGAGCAACGCCCTGCGTTATCGAGCCATAGGACTGTGGGTAGGCGACGAAGTTTTGCGCGAATGCCGTTGTCGAAACGGCCATCAATCCGGCCGCAAGTGCTGACAGTAACAGAGTGGTTTTCATCGTAGTTCTCTCGATCCTGATGGGTGGTCGTGCGAAGCGGCGCCCTCGACAGCAATGTAGGCCGCCGAAATTGCCGCTGCCCACACGTGGCATGCGATCGAGCCCGTGCAAGCGGCTCAGTAATGATCATTAATCACTGCAGATGTGCTAAGATCATTTCTTGACTTGGCTGTATCGTTCCAGTGTAGCCGGTTTGACAAATATGCTGCGCAATTCAGCGCGCCTAACAAATCGGCAAGAAAATTATCGGCGCCGAACACACGTGATCGTGACCGCGCGTGAGCGCGATCGCCGCAAGAATATCAGCCGCAACACAAGACGCGTTGCACGCGGGGCGAAAAACATTTCTCTTGATACGTAGCCCAAGGAAAGAAAGATTGTCTTCACCTCGGCACCTCGCTCTCCCCATGCTCTGCGAGCAACGCCATCAGCCGCTTTCGCATGATCAATCCCGGTCGGTCCGACGGCATGTGCATTTCGATCTTGCGCTCGACGTCAACGACAGCGTCAGGGTCGGTCGATTCCAGAATGTCGCGGTCCTCGGCGATGATCACGGCGTCCCAGTCGATCAGTTCTTTGGTCGAGCAATCTTCCTCTCGATCGTTACGGAACAGGATCTGCACCAGCTGGATGCTGCCGTCATCGATCGGCGTTGCCGAATTGAAAATGATGTGGCGCAGCCCGGACGGGTATTCGATATCGAGCGTCCGGCAGAACGGCATGAACCAGGCGTTGCGCATGTGGCGCGTGGTGACGGGGTCGGAGGTGCCCGTCACCCGATAGGCTTCCGGCGGGTTGTTAATGGGCACGATGGTCTCGGCGCGGAAGCCGTAATCGGTTTCGATGAGCTCATATTTCTCCGGCTTCGGCCGATCCTCCTGCCCGAAAGTCGCACGGTGGACAAACGAGAAATGTGCGTTGTCGAAGGAATTCTCCATCATGCGTAGCGCGCCGCAGTTCCACCGGTCGTCGAACTGGTGAATGCGGCGATATTTGCCGTCGCGGTCTTCCGGCATGTCGGGGACCGGCAACAGCGGCTCGTCGAGCGCGACCCACGCATAGCCATAGCGCTCCTCGCAGCGGAACGACGGCACGCGGGCGTTTGGGAGCGGCTGATCGGCCGGAAATTGTGGAATGCGCACGAGTTGGCCGGTACGGTCGTAGGTCCAGCCGTGATAGCCGCACGTGATATTGCCGTCATTGTACCAGCCTTTGGATAGTTTCGCCGTGCGGTGACAGCAGCGGTCGCGCAGCGCCGCCGGCGCGCCGTCGCCGTCGAGGAACAGCACGAGGTTTTCGCCCATGAGCATGAAAGGCTCTGGCCCCTCTTTGAGCTTGCGGATCGGGAGCGTCGCATACCAGAAGCGTCTCAAGACCTTTTGTTTGGTGCAAAGCATCGGACTTCTTCCTATGAGGTGAAGCGAGCATCCCGTGCAAGTTCGTCACACGGCAATGCGTTTAATGATAGCGGCCGCGTCGCGTCGCAGCTTTTCGAGATCGAGGCCCGGGATAGCGCCGTTCTCGACCACGACGCGGCCGCCCACCATCAGGGTCTTGAGGTCGGCGGCTCCAGCCCCTGCGACCGGGCCCGCGAGAGTGTCGTGCAGGCCGAAATAGCGCGGGCTCGACAGGTTGAAGATCGCGATGTCCGCGAGCTTGCCCGGCGCCAGCACGCCGATGTCGTCGAAACCGAGCACGCGGGCGCCATTCACGGTCGCCCACCGCACCACTTCTTCGACGGTGGTCGAGCCTGCGCCTTTGGCCGCCCGGTGGGTGTGCCAGGCGCTGTTCATCTCGCTGATCATGTCGGCGGACTCGTTCGAAGCCGCGCCGTCGACCGCAAGCGACACCATGCCGCCGAGCGCCGCCATCCGGTCGGCCGGCGCGATGCCTGAGCCGAGCCGGCAATTCGATTGCGGGCAATGGGACATCCCGGTGCCGCTCTCGACCAGGAGAGCAATCTCCGCTTCGTCCAGGTGCACCAAATGCGCAAACCACACGTCGGGACCAAGCCAGTCGTGCTCGGCGATCCAATGCACCGGGCGCTTGCCGAATTTGTTCAGGCAGAACTCCACATAATCGTGGGTTTCCGACAGGTGGCTGTGCAGGCGCAGCCCGAGGTTGCGCGCGGCAGCGGCTATGACTTTCAGCTCGTCGGGCTTGACCGACCACGGCGGCGTGGTCGGCGCGAAGGCGACCCGGCGCATGCTGTCCGGCGCGGCGTCGTGAAAGCGCTGGGCGCAGGCTGCGATCGACTTGATCATCGCGTCGAGCGGTTCGACCGGAATGGGCCGCGCTTCGGGCGCGCCCCCATCAACCGGCCGCGGCACGGTGCCGCCGCCGCGGCAGAATACAAGTCGTATCCCGAGATCGCGCGCCACCTCGAAGATCACGTCCGCCGGATCAAACCGGTAGGTGTCGGAAAACACATAGTGATGGTCAGCCGCCGTGGTGGTGCCGGACAGCAGCAACTCCACAAGGCCGATCCGCGCAGCGGTGTAAAGGCCTTCCTCGTCGATCTTATGCCAGTAGCCGTGCGGCACCGAGCGCAGCCAGCCCATCAGCGGCAAGTTGATGCCGGAGCGAACTCCCTTGAGGATGCTCTGGAACAGGTGATGGTGCGTTGAGACGAGCCCGGGATAGATCACGCAGCCCGAAGCATCGATGATTTGCTCGCCAGGCTCCGGGGCGAGATCGCCTATCGCTGCGATGCGCCCGTCAGCGATCCGGATCGCACCCGAGGCGCGCATGGCGTCGCCCGGCAGTCCGGTGAAAATCCCGTCCGCGTTGCGGATCAGCGTCGAGGTCATGTATCAGCTCCGATTTCGCTTTCGTGCCATTGCCCGAGCGCGAGCCGGGACAGGCTGACCATGATGACGAACAGGCCGACGCCCGCAAGGGTAATCAGGAACAGCGCCGCGAACATGCGCGGAATGTCGAGCTGGAATCCGCTTTGGAGGATTTCATAGGCGAGCCCCGAGCGGCGCCCGCCGGTGCCGGCGACGAATTCGCCCACTACGGCGCCGATCAAAGCAAGGCCGCTCGAAATACGCAGGCCGCCGAAAAAATAGGGAAGCGCGCTCGGAATCCGCAGCCGCACCAGTGTCTGCAAGCGGCCGGCGCGGTTCATACGGAACAGGTTGATCAACCCAGGATCGACGCTACGCAATCCGAGCGTGGTGTTGGAAATGATCGGGAAGATGGCGACGACGGTTGCGCACACTGTCAGCGCGGCTTGGGTATTCTTGACGAAGATCACGATCAGCGGTGCGATGGCGACGATCGGCGTCACCTGCAGCAGCACCGCGTAAGGAAACAGGCTCTTCTCGATCAGGCGGCTTTGCACGAATAGAAACGCGATCGCCGTGCCGAGGATGATCGCGGCGGCAAACGCCTGTACCGCCACCCGCAAAGTGATGCCGAGCGCCCCCAGAAGGGTCGGCCAGTCGCTCACGAGTTTTGACGCGATGTCGGTCGGCTTCGGCAGCAGAAACACCGGCACGTTCCAGCCGCGGCACGCGATCTCCCAGAACAGGAGCAAGGCGATGCCGACCAGCATCGGCGCGATGATCGATACCGCGGTTTCGGAGCGGGCGAGCGGACGCATTTCGACTCCTTAACCTCGCCCCGCTTGCGGGGAGAGGTCGACGCGCGAAGCGCGGCGGGTGAGGGGAGCTCTCCGCGAGTCTGAGCCTGTGGAAAGGCCGCGCCCCTCACCCCGACCCTCTCCCCGCAAGAGCGGGGAGAGGGAGAAGGGGCGCTGCGACAAATGGAATGTGTTCCGCCTACGACACATCTGTTTGTCCCTTGTCACAGCCCGGCCCCCGACGCCTTTGCCAGCATCCCCGACAGCGTGCGGCAATATTCCGCAAAGCGAGCAGAGTTACGAAAGCTTGCCGCCCGAGGCTGCGGTTCGTCGATCGCAAGTGTTGCGAAGATCCGCCCCGGCGCGCCCGCCATCACGATGACGCGGGAGGACAGGAACACCGCCTCGTAGATCGAGTGGGTGACGAATACGGTGGTGAGTTTGCGCTCGAAGCACAACTTGACGAGGTCGTCGTCGAGCCGATTGCGGGTAAACTCGTCCAGCGCGCCGAACGGCTCGTCCATCAGGAGGAGGTCGGGATCGATCACCAGGCTGCGGGCGATCGACGCGCGCATCTTCATGCCGCCCGACAGTTGGCGCGGATAGTGGCGGGCGAACGCATTAAGCCCGACGCGGGCGAGCGCCGCCGTCACCCGCGCCGCGGCGGCGGCCTTGGGCATGCCGGCGAGATCGAGTGGCAGGCGCACGTTGGTCTCCACGCGCGCCCATGGCATCAGGGTCGGGTCCTGGAACACGAAGGCGACCTGTCGACCCTCGGACACGACATCGCCATAGCCGCCGCGCCACCACAACAGGCGGCCGTCGGACGGCTCGATGAGGTTCGCCATCAGCTTGAGCAGCGTGCTCTTGCCGCAGCCGGACGGGCCAATCAGCGTGGCGAACTCGCTTTGCCCGATCGCAAGATTGATCGGCGCCAGCGCCCGGGTTCCGTCTGGAAAAATCTTTTCGGCCGAAAGCACCTCGACGACGGGCGCCGTTGCAACGAGCGCCGGGCGCGGCTCGGTCAACGCCAGCACCATCGCCTCACATGCCTCGCAGCGGATTGTCACATCGACAATTTGAGGCCCTTGACGAACCGGTCCGTATAGCCCGCCCGCCAGTCGACTTCAGGCTTGAGCAGGCCGGTCGCCACTGCGAAGTCGTAGGTCGCCTTCCAGCGGGCCTCCGTCATGATGCCGATGCCGAGCGTGGCGGCGTCGCCGCCGTCGAGCACCTTGAGGGCCTTGAGCTGCGCCACCGCGAATGCGATCTGCTCGTCGCTCATTTTCGGATTGTCGGCCTTGATCAGGGCATTGCCGGGCGCCGGATTCTGCAGATAGCTGCGCCAGCCCTCGAGTGAGGCCTTGACGAAACGCGCGATCGCGTCCGGGTTCTTGTCGACGAACGGCTTCGTCGCCACCATGGTGGTACCGTAGGGCGGATAGCCGTAATCGGCAAATAGGAAGTATTTCGCCGGGATGCCGGCCTGCTTGGCGGCGAACGGCTCTGAGGACGGATAGGCCTGCTGCACGGTGTTCTTGTCGGCAAAGAACGGCTGCAGATTGAACGTATAGGGCCGCGTCTGTTCTTCAGTGTACCGGTACTTCGCCTTCAACCACGGCCACCAGGTGGAGCGGCCGGGGGTCGCCACCAGGATGGTCTTGTCCTTGAGATCAGCGAGGCTGCCGACGTCCGGATGCGTCATCATGCCTTGCAGGTCGTATTGAAACGACGTCGCAATGGTGATCACCGGCAAGCCTTGCTCGAGCGCCTTGAGCACCTGGAGGTCGTATCCCATCATCACATCAGTTTCGCCGCCGAGCAGCAACTGCATGCCATTGATCTGCGGGCCACCCATCTTGAGGGTGACGTCAAGACCGGCCTTCTCGTAGAGGCCCGTCGCCTTCGCCTGGTAGAACCCGCCGTGCTCGGCTTGGGCGAACCAGCTGGTGAGGAACGTGACTTTATCGGCGGAGAGGGCGGCGTTGGACCCCAGAACGAAGCCGGCCGCGGCGGCGAACGCGGCATACAACAGTTGAAGGGGGCGGGACCGGGTGATGACTGGCATGGATGGTCTCCCGTCAAGACACAGAGCGTCCCGCTCAGGGGCGGATGTCCGTAAGGTCCGTCTGCCGGGAAATACGGCCCTACGACACCCGCCCCCTTGCGGAGGGTTCGCTGCGAGAGGCGATGCCCGTCGTTTCGAACTCTGCGTCACACGCCGCGACGGTCCGTCGCCACCTCGATAGAAATTTTTACGCAAGGAGCATGCCAATTCGGCGCAAGCGCGGTTCGGAGCGCGCAGCGTAGACCGCAGCGCTGCCGGCATTTTATGCTCAATTCTTGCGCAGACGCGGCCGGGTCAGAGGCAGAATTTTATCGCAAGTGTTGCGAAGATCCGCCCCGGCGCGCTCGCCATCACGATGACGCGGGAGGACAGGAACACCGCCTCGTAGGACGTGATGGCGCGGCCGATCGAAGAAGCGCAAGAGCACCACAAGCGCGTCTAACCGTGACGAGTAACGGGCGGTTTCACCCGTAAGGTGGACAAAGGCGCTGGCACATCGGTGATAAAGCGATGATCGTTTCGCGCCTTTGCCCGCGCGTCCAACGTTACCGGACACTGCTGCGCGGGCAAAAAGGCGCGCGATTTGTGTACGACCCAGGCGCACCCGCAGTCATTGCGGCTTCAGATTCAACGCCTTTGCGAGGCCCGCCATCGAGATCGACTCACCGTTAACCAATTTCTGGAATTCTGCGACGTCCATCCTCATCGGATCGACGCCCTGGTTGGTGAGTTTTTCCCGCACCGCCGGGTTCGCGAGCGCGGTGCCGATCTCGCGGTTGAGCGTGGCGACGATGCCGAGCGGCGTCCCCGCCGGAGCGAAGATGCCGATCCAGAAATTCAGGTCGGAATTCGGATAACCGGCTTCAATCGAGGTCGGGACGTCCGGCAGTGTCGCGGACCGCTGGATGCTGCTGACGCTCAGCGCCACCAGCTTGCCGCTGCGAATGAATTCGAGCGCCGCTGAGAGCGGCGCGTAATAGGCATCCACGCGTCCCGTCATCACTTCCGTCAGCACTTCCGGCGCGCCACGGAACGGGATGAAATCTCCCTCAAAGCCCGCTGCAAAGCGGAATTTCTCCATGGCGAGGTAGACCGGAGTGCCGACCCCAGCCGATCCATACGTGATCCGCCGCTGCTTTGCGGTTGCCACGAACTCCTGCACGGTGTGGATTTTCTTGGATGGCGCAACCACCAGCACATTGGGCAGGTTGGCCAGCGGCGCCACGGCGACGAAATCCTTGATGGGATCATAATTCGCGTTGGCGACCGTGTAGGGCGAGACCACGATGGCGGAGGAGTGGGCAAGCAGGGTGTAGCCGTCGGGCGGCGATGTCGCGACTGACCGGACCCCGATGGTGCCGCTTGCGCCGGTGCGGTTCTCCACCACGATCGATTGGCCGATCTGGGCCGACACCTGTTCGAGGACGATCCTCGGTACGATGTCGACGGCGCTGCCCGCGGTGAGCGGCACCACGACGCGGATTGTCTTCGTCGGCCATTGCTGCGCCGTAGCGGTGACGGACGCCAGCCCTGCAAGAGTCGCCACCAAACACCACCCCCAACGTCTCATCATAACCTCGCTCTGCGGTCATGCGCGCGACGTTTCCGCACGCTCCGATACCGTCATGCCTCAGCCGGAGCAAATTTGCAATTCGATAATTAACCCCCACGGCCGGGAACTCGGGTTAATTAGCATTTCGTGACAGAAACTAGACTACTTCTCGGCGCAGTTTTGCGCCGAGAAGTAGTCTAAGGATAGCAACAACGTTAAGTGAATCATTTCTCGATGACCTAAGCTTTGCCTTTGGTTGGCCAGATCAACGCACGTAAAGCAATTAATAAAGCAATTAATTCTGCGCCTCTCGTAACGGGTGATTTTGGGCAATTTCGTGTTAAACCCTAGTGCGCCCCAATTCGGCATGGCGCACAATTAATTGCAATTAATTTAAGTTGCGCAACAATAATTGCCTCAGCGCAGCATCACAAAAGCGCCTCAATCTTTTGTTGTTCCTCGCGCCAATACTCGTTATCTATGACGCGCGCTTGCGGGATTGAAGTTGGCATAATTCCATACGCCGCCTTCAATATATTTGCTCCTGACAGGTAAAACGTCACGCGCGCGGGGAGGAATACGATGTTTCGAGCAGGTGTCGGTCTCGTCAGCCTGGTCGCTGTATTTGCCTTGACCGGCCCGGCGGGTGCCTATGACTTCGGCACCGGGGCTGAAGCGGTGGCGATGGTCAAGCGCGCGCTCGGTGAAGTTGCATCAAGGGGAATCCCTTCCAACAAGACATGACTAGGCGTTGAGGACCGGCGGCATCGCATGAAGCGGCCGGTCGGGGGGGCCATGTGGACACAGTTGTCGCTGCCCGTGATGTCGGGTCGGGGTTTCGGCATTCGTTCGCCAGCGCCCCTTGGACGTGCCCGCTCCGGCACGTCCAAGCTCGCCGAAGTTGGCGGCGAGGTGGTCTTCCGTCAAATCGCTGTGGTCTTCCGTCAAATCGCTTTCGTCTGCTCGCACTCAAACCCAAACATGGGAGAGGCTAACCATGCGCCGCATCACGGTTGCTACGCTCACCGTCGCATTGACGCTCGGTGTTTGGTCCAGGGGGGGGCCCGCTTGGGCACAGGAGATACCGAAGTCCCTTCAGCAGGGCGGCCCCGATGCTGAAATGAAGTTGCAGAAAAATGCCTGGACCGTCGGCATCGCCGGCGGAATCGTCGAAGGGACCTTCTTCCGTTTCGCCGAGGACATGCGCAAGCTCCTCGACGACGGCGACGAAATGCGCGTGCTGCCAACCGTGACCCACGGCTCCGCCTCGAATATTGACGATCTGCTCTACCTGCGAGGCATCGATATCGCAGTCACCCAGTCGGACGTCTTCGAATTTTTTCGCACGCAACGGAAGATCGCGAACCTCGAAGGAAGAATCCATTACATCATCCGCTTCCCCATCTCAGAGGTGGCTATCATAGCGCGAAACGACATTCGCACGATCGAGGATCTGCGCGGCAAGAAAGTCGACTTCGGGGACGCTGGATCCTCGGGAAGTTTGACGGCGCCCATTCTGTTCCACCACCTGGGCATCGAGGTGAAGGAGACCCCGCTCATCGCCCCCTACTCCGTGGGCGCCTACATGAAGGTGGCCTCGGGCGAAGTCGATGCCGCCGTGCGCGTGGTTGGCAAGCCGGTCCCTCACATCGCGCAAATTCCGCCCAATTCGGGTTTGCACCTAGTGCCGATCCCGTTCTCAGGGACCCTCGCCGACTATTACACCATAGGGGAGTTCACAAACGCCGACTATCCGAACCTGGTTCCGCCGGGAGAGCGTGTCGACACTCTTGCCGTGCCGACCGTGCTTGCAGTCTACAATTGGCCGAAGGGCAGCGAACGCTACCGTAAGGTCGAGCGCTTTGTTACAAGGCTGTTCGAGAAATGGGACAAGCTCAGGAATCCGCCATACCACCCGAAGTGGCGTGACATTAATCTCGCGGCGACGGTACCGGGCTGGAAGAGGTTTGACGTCGCAGAGGAACAGCTGGCAAGGCTGGTGGGTAGCAGCGCCCCGTCCCAGAGCAGCGAGCTTAACCAGGAGTTCGATGCGTTCTTGATGGGCCGCGCGGCGGGGCGTCCCAAGCAGCCCAACCAAGCGCAACGGGAAGCGCTGTTCCGCGAGTTTCTGCAATGGCGCGAGCGTAAAGGCGCGCAGGTACGTTGAATCAACGATTGCGTCGCACTTCGCAACGAGACGTTCGTCTCCCAAGGCAGACACGCGCGGACTGAGCGAGGCGGGTGACTCGCGGCTCAGCGCGGGACCCCGCCTCGAACACGCTGACCGAGCAGAGTAGCGGACAGGAGGCCGATTGGAGGCTGCATGCCATTGATCTGCGGGCCACCCATCTTGAGGGTGACGTCAAGACCGGCCTTCTCGTAGAGGCCCGTCGCCTTTGCCTGGTAGAACCCGCCGTGCTCGGCTTGGGCGAGCCAGTTGGTGAGGAACGTGACTTTATCGGCGGAGAGGGCGGCGTTGGACCCCAGGACAAAGCCGGCCGCGGCGGCGAACGCGGCATACAACAGTTGAAGCGGGCGGGGCCGGGTAATGACTGACACAGAGCGTCCCGCTCAGGGGCGGATGTCTGTAAGGTCCGTCTGCCGGGAAATACGGCCCTACGACACCCGCCCCCTTGCGGAGGGTTCCCTGCGAGAGACGATGCGCAGGACATGCCGCTTCGGCTGAACCGATTTTCAGCGTCGTTTCGAACTCTGCGTCACACGCCGCGACGGTCCGTCGCCACCTCGATAGAAATTTTTACGCAAGGAGCATGCCAATTCGGCGCAAGCGCGGTTCGGAGCGCGCAGCGTAGACCGCAGCGCTG
>Ga0257161_1000155_pt1 | contig 18331 bp, 17 predicted proteins | sample NR01A_FD_185954 | JGI IMG/M metagenome (GOLD analysis project Ga0257161, IMG submission 185954) | Soil microbial communities from H.J. Andrews Experimental Forest, Oregon, United States - NR-01-A | ecosystem: Environmental > Terrestrial > Soil > Temperate forest > Bulk soil | place: USA: Oregon... | reverse complement strand
GAGCGTTCTCCGTTTAGGTTGACCATACCCTGAATTTGCGAGATATGCAGCGCATTCAGCTCGGGAGATTTGATCGAGACACCAGGCAACAGCCTTGCAGAGGCTTGTGACGGTGAAGGCGCTGTTGCGAAGAGTATAGGCAGCGATTTTGCGGAGAAGTGCCTTGAGCTTGGCGAATAGTTGCTCGATGGGATTTAGGTCAGGGCTGTATGCGGGGAGGTAGAACGGAATTGCGCCGCGAGCCTCAATGGCCTCTTCGATACCATCGACTTTATGGACACTGACGTTGTCCATGAACACGATGTCGCCTCGCTTCAGGGTCGGAGCAAGAAACTGTTGCGTATAGGCCTTGAACATCTCGCCGGTCATCGGTCCTTCGAGCACAAAGGGCGCGGTAACGCGATCATGGCGCAGCGCAGCGATGAAGGTGATGGTTTTCCAGTTGCCGTGCGGCAGCTTTTGGACGAGCCGCTCACCCTGCGGCGCCCAACCGTAGAGACGGGCAATCGTCGTGGAGACGCTGGTTTCGTCGATAAAGACAAGGCGCTTCGGATCAAGCCCTGGCTGCCGCTTCTGCAAGGCCTTACGTGCGGCGGCGACATCCGGCCGATCTTGCTCGGCGGCCCGTAGACTTTTTTTTAAAGCGCAAATTTAAATGATGCAGAAATCGGGAGATCGACGACTGACCAATCGTCACTTTCTCCGTCGCCAGTACGGCCTTGAGCTCAGCCAGCGTGATATCCGGCTGCTCTGCCACCAATTGCCGGACCAAGTCCTCGTGCGCCGCCAGAGCATACCCCTTGTATCCGCCGAATTTGGCCGGAATGACACTGCCCGTTTCGCGGTGGAGCCTACGAAAGCGGACCACAGAGCTGATACTCACACCGAGGCGCTCCGCAATTTCCGGTATCGTGGCGCCCTCCTCCGCCGCCCTCACCACGCGCGTACGCAAATCCTCCGAATACGGCTTCCCCATCCCATACTGGCCTCCTTTCCAGCGCGAATCTTGAATCCGATTCGTGTCCGTATGGGAATCCCTCCAGATTCAGTCTTTTCGGGAAACGCTCTAGTCGCGATATCTTGATGAAGGGCGATGTTCAGCAAAAGTTGATCGAGGATGGTTTTGAGCCGCTGACAAATTCAGGGCCCGAGCAGGCGGCGAAGTTTGTCCGTGAAGAATTGGTGCGCTGGACCCCGGTGCTGAAAGCTTCGGGCATCAGTGCGGGGTAGGGAGGATTGCGGTCGCGTCCAGGCGCTGCTTGACGCGAGGGACGGCCCTTCTCATAACTTCACCCAACAATCCTGTTCGGAAGAAACAGCCCATATGGACGTCAACGATAAGATCCACGCGCAGCTTGTCAAAGCCGGCGTGCGGCTGGCTGCCAGCCTGCCGGATGACTGGGTCAACACCCTCATTCGCCGCATTTCCAAGGACAACGAGATCCACCACGTGCCGGTATGTCGCGAAGCCGAGACCATTGCGATCTGCGCCGGCGCTTTCTTCGGCGGCGTTCGTTCGGTGGCCATATTCGGCAACACCGGGCTACTGACTTGTACAGGTGAGATGGCGACGCTGTGCCTGCGGCACGCCATACCGGTGTTCTGTATCGTCAGCGGGCGTGGCTCCATCGACGATCACAAGGTCTATCAGGAGGTGCAGGGTCGCCGGACGATCCCGTTGCTCCAGGCCTACGACTATCCCTTCAGGATTATCGACAAGGAAGAGGAAATCGAAGACATACCGAACGCCTACGAATGGCATCGCTTGCAGAAGAGACCGTTCGTCCTGTTCTTGACCAAGAAACTTCTGGGAACCGCAGCGTGAAGACGAACGAATGCATGAAAGTTCTGGCGAAACACCGCGGCGACGCGGTCGTGGTCTGTGCGCTGGGCATGGCGGCAAATGAGTGGTGGGCGGTCACACGCAGCGAAGATTCGTTCTACATGCACGGCGGCATGGGCTTTGCGGCGAGCTTTGCTCTGGGACTGGCGCTATCGATCCCCCGCACTCCGGTCTGGGTGCTCAACAGCGATGGCTCGTTGTGCATGAATACTGGTTGCTTGATCACCGAGGCGGGACAGCAGCCGAAAAACCTCAAGCACTTCGTCGTCGACAACCAGTGCTACCAGACGGTCGAGACGATGCCGATTGTCAATCAGGGCGGCGCGGATTACACCGCGATCGCACGCGGCGCCGGCATCCAGCAGGCCATCACGGTCGACGGCCTTGCCGATCTTGACCGCTTAATGCCCGAGATCGTCGCCGCGCAGGGTCCGTATTTCGTGCGACTGCGCGTCGAAGCGGAGCCTGACTATCAACGTGCGCCGCCGGCGAATTACGAGGGCCCGGAGATGAAATATCGCTTCGGCCGCGCTTTGGAGAAGAAGCTCGGGATCAGAGTTTTCGGACCGAGAGGCTTTTAGTCTAATTACGTGCGCCTGCAGCGATAATAATCGACATAATACTTCTTATTTCCAATGCGCGGCCTGCGGGCAATGTTCTGACCTACACGCCCTCACTTTGCCCACACATCATCACGCCGCCGGGCGGATCGGCTCATCATATCGTCGGATTGCGATCGAGAATGGCAGATGAGCGTGCACATTTAAGGGGGGTCAATATGGGCAACGCGACCGCGCGGAGCTTTGCCGAGCTCGCCGCCATTTTCAATCATGCTGCCAGCGCTCCGAAACAAGAACCGGGGGCTGCCAACGAGACCAGCAGAAGCGCCGCGAGCATCGGCGCAAAACTGGTTGCGCCGATGGTGCTGTGCGGGGACGACGCGAGGCAAGGCGTTACGGGCCACAATGTTCGGTATGTGCTCGGGTTTGGTCTTTTGGGGGCGATTGTGGCGCTTGCGGTTGTCGCTTTCATTGTTGGTCATGGTTCCGGCATGGCGCCGCTGTGACTTCGATTGCGACGGCCGCAGGATCGATTGAGCTTTCGATAGGACCGTAAGATGGGTTGAGCGAAAGCGAACCCCATCAGGGCCTTCCAGCGCGCTGGCTTTACGGTGGGTTTCGCTGCGCTCAACCCACCCTACGAACCGCTACGGTGAGGCGCCGGCCGGTGTTGGCGCCGAGGTCGGAGATACATTGCCCTGCTGAGGCATCCCGGGAGCGGTGGTGCCGATCGTGGCCGATGGCGGCGTGTCGGCGTCGGTCTTGGTCTTTGCCCGCGCGTCAGGAGCCGAAAGCTCGGCGTTGACACGGTTGCGGCGCTTGCGAGCCCTCGGCGCTTCCGTTTTGCCCGCTTCAATCGCATTTTCGGAGTCGCGCGCCGACCGTAAACGCGAAATCGGATCAATTGTGTCGCGAGGTTCGCGACCGCGCGTTCGCGCATTCGATTTAGGGGAAGCGGGCGTCGTCAGGATGCCGGCCGGCGGCCTCGGCACTTCGCCATCGCCGTCCACCCTTCGCTCTTCACGGTCGCCCGACCGACGGGTCGTGCGCCGATGGCGCCCGGCCGGGTCTTCGGCAGGGCTTGCCTGCGAGCCCGCATCTCCTCCGTTGGCGGTCGCATCGGCCTCGCCTCGATTTCGCCGTCCAACCTGGGGGTATCCGCCGGTTACGGGCGCCGCGGCGCCGGTGCCGCGATTACGCCCGGCCGCCCCGCCGGCCGCCAAGGAGGACACGTAGACCGCAAGGGCGCCCGCAGTCTCGGATTTGGTCGTATAGTGCTCGCGCAGAAAGTCGGCGAGCGCCCGCACATCGCGGGTCCTGGCAAGGCCGCTCGGCGAACGATGGCACTCGGCGCAATCGGAGCGGAACAACTGTGCCGGTGTCTTACCCGCAGTGAGGTCCTGCGCAGGCGCCGAAGCGCTCGCAAATGCCGTCGCGAATCCGAGAACGAAAATCGATATCTGCTTCACCTGCCCGCCACCCCTGGTTCCCTGAGCCCTTATTAACCCATTCGGGTGGTGGCGCGAGATTATTCTTTCGATCTAGAGTGAGCGCTTGCCCCCGTTTGGCCGAATTTCTGTTCCCCCGCGCTGTGAGCGCGGGCGTCCCGCCCGCTCTTATTCCTGGAGCAGGTTTCCGCCGCTCTTTTCCTTGATGCGGGCGAAGACGCCCGCGCTTCCAGCGGCGGCGAAATCCGGGACAGCCTGTCAATATCGCAACGCAGCCCTCCGGGTTTCGCTTGGTTTCGCTTGGTTTCGCTTGCGCTCAAGGTGGGCAACCGGTCCTCGCGCTGGAGTTCCTTGAGCGAGTTCCATTCCGCCTCCGATTTCGCGCTGTCCGCATACCCGACTTATCCACCATATGTCTGATTGCGGAGCTGGCCGATCGTTGTTAGATTTTATGCAATTCCGGGGTCCGTCGCCCGCTGTTTGCGGGAAAGAGGCCAATGTTAGGGCCCTGGGCCGGCATAGCACGATGGAATGCGTATCCGACCGGCCCGGCCGGGGCGTTGCATTATGGACTGGCTTTTGCGTTTGGCATTGGCACATGTCACTTGCGGCAATTTGCAGGTGACCGCAGCCAGAGGTGCAACATATTCGTTCGGCGATGGCACCGGCCCGCCGATCGCGGTGCGTTTTGTCTCCATGCGTGCCCAGCGGTCGGTGTTGCTCGATCCCGACCTCGAGCTTGGCGAAGCCTACATGGACGGTGCCTTCGTGGTCGACCGCGGGTCGATCGCGGAGTTTCTCGATCTTGTGGCGAATCAGTTTGCCTGGCCATGGTGGTCCGCACCCCTTGCGCTGTTACGTTTCGGGTGGCGGCGCGCAAAGCAGCTCAATTGGCGCAGCCGGTCGCGGCGCAACGTCGCCCACCACTACGATCTCGACGGCCGCCTCTATTCGCTCTTCCTTGATTCCGACCGCCAATACAGCTGCGCCTATTTCGGAACTCCGCAGGACAGCCTCGACGACGCCCAGCTCGCCAAGAAGCGGCACCTCGCCGCCAAGCTTTTCCTCGAAGACGGACATCGGCTTCTTGACATCGGCTGCGGCTGGGGCGGGCTTGCGCTCTACGCCGCGGAGGTCTGCGGCGCCCGGGTCACCGGCATTACGCTTTCGCAGGAGCAGCTCGCAATCGCGCGCCAGCGCGCCAAGGAACGCAAGCTGGACGGCTCTGCCGCCTTCCAGGCGCTCGACTACCGCGACGTAACCGGCGCCTTCGACCGTATCGTCTCGGTCGGCATGTTCGAGCATGTCGGCGTCGGCTTCTATGATGCGTTCTTCAAGAAATGCGCCAGCATTCTCGCCGACGACGGCGTCATGGTGCTGCATTCAATCGGCCGCTCGAGCGGTCCGAGCTACACCAACGCGTGGATCGCCAAGTACATTTTCCCGGGCGGCTATATTCCGGCGCTATCCGAGGTGTTGCCGGCGATCGAACGCGCCGGCCTTCTGATCACCGATATCGAGATCCTGCGCCTGCACTACGCGGAGACGCTCAAGGCGTGGCGCGATCGTTTCCTCGCCCACCGCGACGAGGTTGCGCGCCTCTACGACGCCCGGTTTGTGCGAATGTGGGAATTCTATCTCGCCTGCTCCGAGGCGGCATTCCGACGCCAGAATATGATGGTATTCCAGCTTCAACTGGCAAAGCGCCAGGGCACTGTGCCGATCACCCGCGACTATATCCCACGCACGGAGCAGCGCCTGCGTGGCCGCGAAGCTGGACGGCGCCCGCCGCTGCGGCTGGCTGGCGAGTGAACAGCGCCCGGGGCCTGTAGCTTGAGCCCGGATTGAGCGCAGCGAAATCCGGGGTCGGCCTGTCAATGTGGCAAGGCCTCTCCCGGGTTTCGCTGACGCTCAACCCGGGCTACGTGTGCTCCACGTTCGCTCCGCTGCGCTCCATCCGGGCTACGCGCCATCGTCAAGGCCCCGCCGTCGCCGAACCGGCAATAAAAATTTTCAGCTTGGTAATAGAGTGGAAAGAACGAACAACCCGGTCCCAAGCGCACCCGGCCGATTGCGATTCGAAGCCTCCGGGCCGTATTGATCAAGCCGTCGCGCATCGGCGATGGTAGTGCGTCGCGGTAGCTGATTCGTTTCCACGCTTGTTGCAACGCACTGCCGTTGCCTGTCAAACCAAAACACGGGACGCCATGGCGCTTGAGACGATCGCACGTAAGCAGGCGGTAAACCCCTCACCCCCTGAGATCCACGCGAAGGGGGCGCCTTACCGTACGGCTCCGCACAACATCGAGCTGGAGCAGGCGCTGCTGGGCGCCATCCTGGTGAACAACGAGGCGTTCTACCGGGTCTCCGACTTTCTCGAGCCGCGGCATTTCTTCGAGCCCATTCATCAGAAGCTTTACGAGATTGCCGCAAGCCTGGTGCGCGTCGGCAAGACCGCAACCCCGATCACGCTCAAGACGTTTCTGCCGTCTGACCTCGACGTCGCCGGACTGACGGCGAGCCAATATCTCGCCCGCCTGGCCGCCGAAGCCACGACGGTCATCAACGCGTCGGACTATGGCCGCACCATCTACGACCTTGCCATTCGCCGGGCCCTGATCCTGATCGGCGAGGAGGTGGTGAACGCCGCCTACGACGCCCCCGCCGACGGGCGGCCGCGGGATCAGATCGAGCAAGCGGAACGCAGCCTCTATGAACTTGCCGAGACCGGACGCTACGGCGGCGGGTTCCAGCGCTTCGCGCAGGCCCTCACCACCGCCGTCGAGATGGCGGCGCATGCTTATCAGCGTGACGGAAAACTGTCGGGCCTCGCGACCGGATTGAGGGATCTCGACCGCATGATGGGCGGCCTGCAGAAATCCGACCTGATCATCCTGGCGGGACGCCCGGGCATGGGCAAGTCATCGCTCGCCACCAACGTCGGCTACAACGTGGCGAGAGCCTGGGAGGGCAGCGTGCGCGCCGACGGGCAAATCGAGTCGACCAATGGCGGCATTGTCGGCTTTTTCTCGCTCGAAATGTCCGCCGAGCAGCTCGCGACCCGCATGCTCTCGGAGCAGACCGAAATCGCCTCCTATCGCATCCGGCGCGGCGAGATTGCGTCCGCCGATTTCGACCGAATCGCCGATGCCGCGCGCGAGATGGAACGGATTCCCTTCTATATCGACGAGACCGGCGGCCTCTCGGTCGCCCAATTGGCGGCGCGGGCGCGCCGCCTCAAACGTCAGCGCGGCCTCGACCTGCTCGTGATCGACTATATTCAGCTCCTGCAGGGCTCTAGCCGTCGCGCCCAGGAAGGCCGGGTGCAGGAAGTGACCGAGATCACCACCAGCCTCAAGGCGCTGGCGAAGGAATTGAACATCCCGATCCTGGCGCTGTCCCAGCTCTCGCGCGCAGTCGAAAGTCGCGACGACAAGCGCCCCCAGCTCTCCGACTTGCGCGAGTCCGGCTCGATCGAGCAGGACGCCGACGTGGTGCTGTTCGTGTTCCGCGAGGAATATTACCTCAAGAACAAGGAGCCGCGGCCCGGCACTGAAGAGCACTTCAAGTGGCAAACCGAAATGGAACCCGTGCACGGTCGCGCCGAGGTCATCATCGGCAAGCAGCGCCACGGCCCGACCGGAACGGTAGCGCTGCAGTTCAAGGCCGACGTGACGCGGTTCTCCGACTTGGCGGAAGAGGATCACGTGCCGGCACGGATGTCGTAGAGAGTTAGAGTGCAAGGTTAATGTATTGCGTATATGTCAGTGACGTAATACAGTGGCGCCATGAAAACACTGACAGTTCGATTGCCCGAGGCCCTGGTCGCCCAAATCGAAGCCGAGTCGCGGCGGCGGAAGCTGTCGAAATCCGATGTGGTGCGCGAGCGGCTGACCGCGGCGGGGCGGTCGCGCGAGCGACAGCCGGCAGCGCTCGACGCCATCGCCGACGTCGTCGGTTCGGTCGATCGACTGCCGCGCGACTTGAGCACGCGGACAAAGAAGTACCTGAAATCGACCAGCTATGGCCGTCAGCGCACTCGTTGACGCCGGCTTTCTTGTGGCGCTGCTGAGCAGCCGGGACGCCAACCATCGCTGGGCCGCGGCGCAAACGCCACGGCTGCCGCCTCCGTGGATGACTTGCGAGGCGGTGCTGTCGGAGACAGCTCATTTGCTTGGGGGGCGCGGAACCCGAAGCCTCGCCTCACTGCTTCGCCGAGGCGCCCTCGTCTGCCGCTACTATTTCGCCGATGACATGGACGCCGTGCTCAAGCTCCTGGAGAAATATGCGGACGTGCCGATGAGTTTCGCGGATGCCTGCCTCGTGCGCATGACCGAGACGCTGAACAATCCCATGCTGCTGACTACGGACACCGATTTCCGCATTTACCGGCGGCACGGCCGTCAGACCATTCCCTGCGTGCTGCCGCGCTGAAGCGAGAGCGGCAGGCGCCCGAGGCTGGCGCGAGGCAGCACCGTGGGCGCGTCGGTGACCCGGCCCCGGTCTTCCAGACCGAGCCGAAGAAATGCAGCGGATGTCGTAGGCGATGGCGATCGACGACATGGACTTGGCGCGCGCCATATCTTGTTGCGTTGGTTCACTGGGTCGGCGGCGTGGCCGCCGTCACTGTCAATGCTCGTCACTGCGGCTTTGCGATTTCCCCGGTCACATATCGAAGGATGTCCGGGGTGAGATGAGCACCCCCGGTGTTGACCAGCCACAACTCGAACTGCCGATCGGCGTCAAGATAGTGGAATTGTTGACCTGCCCGGTTCAGCGTGACGACGCCTCGCGAGGCCTTGACAACCACGGTGCCTTTCGTCTCGTCCTGAAATTCCGCGCTCACGGCGCGATAGCCGAGATCTTCGAATTCACGTGGCGTGGTTTTGGAGCTGTCCAACGCGTGAAGACGTCGCAAAAACTCGACCGTCATTCCCTCGGCCAGAGGCCAAGTCGGATTTGGCCTGCCACTGAAGACATCGAGAGTGACGACAACGCTTGAAGCAGCAGTGACGGGTTTGTCGTTAGGCGCAGCCATGGCGTGCATTCCCCAGGTTAGGAACAAAATGGCAAGAGAAACTCGCAAAGACACTTTCATGAAATTCGCACCCAGCAACGTTCTGGATAAAATGCTCATGCGGCGACCTTCTGACTTTTCGGCATCAGCATGTATCCGTGGAACTCGGTATAGGGACCGCGGTCGCAGGTCTCCGGGTTCGTGATCACCACGCCCGAAGAATCGACGTTGCGAGCAGCCGTGCCGCCTGGTTTGTGACCCCAACAATCCGGATGCTTCCGGTACCAGTGATAGTCCTCTCCCGGCCAGATGACGAGGGCAACAAGCAATCGGGGGGCTTCGCTGTCGGGAAAGCAATCGCCGACATCGTGGGCGCCGTCACGCTTAGCGGCGGCCCTGACATCCGGACCGGTCGGCGGGAAGGCACACGTTGTACCTGTGGCGGTGCCGGGCTGAGGTTTCGAGGCATAGGGGGCCCGCTTGTTAGCCGCATAGGCGTAGCAGTTGTTGGTGGGCTTGAAGGCGGGATCGTTCCAGGGTGCCGGATCGAACGGTAACATTTCGAAGGCACAGGGTCCGGCTTGTGGGCCGGGCGGCGCGGAGGCCGATGGTGGCGGGGATGACGCGGCGCGCTTCTGCAACAGTTCGATGATCAGCCGCACCAATCTCTGGAATTCGTCGAGTCCAAAGAAGCCCACGAATCTGGCAATCGCAGCAAGCTCCTTGAACAGGACGAGATGGTCGAAGGCCTCTACCGGCAGGTTGAGCAGCGGTGTCACGCGGTATTTTACGACGATTTCGGGAGGCCAGACGATCTGCAGCCCGCGATATCCCAGGCGCACCGGAATCTCCGCCGACGAGAGCCGTTGGAGCAAGCCGTTATCATTAACAAGATCAAAGAGTTGTCGGGAGATTATCGGAGGCAGCCGCCACGACGGATTGGTTCTGCCGGAAAACACATCGAACGTCAGCTGCATTGGCGCCTCGTGGGTTTGACTTTCGACAATACCAGACACTAAAGCGACGCGGCGTCTCGCTAGCGGCGCGTGATTGATACGCGACGGCGGCCGGACGCCTATTCGATAATTTGTAGTCGCATGCGGTCCCGATCGGGTTCAAACCGGGGGCGCCACTGGCAGGACGTTCGGCGTTTTAGACTAATACGCAATCGCATAGCAATCCCGCCGCCGGTCGGCGCCGGCGATCCGGTTGCCGGTAGCCGGATCGATCAGCACCGCGGTGGCGCATCCGTTCATGCCGAAGGCGCGGATGCGGGCCACGTCGTGCCCGCGCGCCTGCAAATCGTTGTAGACAGCGTCGGGAATATTGGCCTCGAGGTTGAGCCGGTTGAAGCCCGTATTGTGCGGCCAGAATGAGCCGAAGAAATGCAGCGTCTGGACGCGCGGCCATTCGAACGCCTCGTGGAGGTTCGGGTACCAGTCGGGCCAGAACTCCACGACATCGAGAAACGCCTGCAGGATCGTCTGGTCCTGGTTGTCGCCGCCGGGCGAGCCGATCGCCATGAAGGGCTGACCGTCGCGCAGCACGATGCTTGGCGTCAGCGTGTAGCGCGGCCGCGCCCGCGGGCGCAGCTGGGCGGCACGGGTTTTGTCGAGCCAGAACTGCTCGCCGCGCACGCTCATGCCGATCCCGGTGTTGCCGAGGATGACGGCGCCGCCGATCCAGCCGCCGCTCGGCGTCGAGTCGAAGATGTTGCCGTCGCGGTCGATGACGGCGATGTGGGTGGTGTCCTTGGACGCGCCGGAAACCGGCTCCGGATCGGGCAACGGCCCGGTGGATGTGCCGGCGTCCGTAATGTTTGCGACCCAGTACGGCCATTCCTTCACCTGACCGTCGAACGGCAGCGGATTGCCGGCCACGAACGCGCGCGATGCGTGCTTCGGATCGATCAGCCCGGCGCGCTCTTTCGCGTAGGCCTTCGACAGCAGGCCCTCACCGGGAACGCGCACGAACGTCGGGTCGGCGTAGTAGGTGTCGCGATCCGCGTAGGCAAGCTTGAGCGCCTCGACCATGGTGTGGAGATATTCGGGACTGTTCTGCTTCATCGATCGCAGATCGAAATTCTCCAGGATATTGAGCGCCTCGAGCAGCACAGGTCCCTGGCCGTTGAATGCATGCTTGTAGACTTCGTAACCCCGATAGGTCGTCATGCTCGACTGCTCGATGCGCGCGAAGAACTCGGCAAAATCGGCGAGCTCGAACGGCGCCTCATGGTCCTTGAGAAAGCCGACCATCTCCGCGGCGATGTCGCCCTTGTAGAAGCGGTCACGCGCGGCCACGATGCCGGCGCTGCGGCCCTCGCTCTTATGGGCGCGCTCCGCCTCGACCATGCGCGCGAGCGTACGCGCCAAGGTCGGAAACTTAATCGTCTCGCCGGGGCGGTAAGCGGCGCCGTCAGGCTTGAACCAATAGCTGCGGTTGTCCGGCCAATCCTGCATGAATTTGGCATTGCGCCCGATCGCCGCCACCGTGCGGGGCCGCAGCGGAAAGCCCTCTTGCGCATATTCGATCGCGCGCGCCGCCACTGCCTCGAAGCTCATGGTGCCCCACTGGTCGAGCACCGTCAGGGCGGCGTGAAGCGCGCCCGGCACCACCGCGGGATCGAGCCCCTTGCCGTCGAGATTCTTGTTCCGCGCCGCGTACCAGTCGATGGTGGCGCCCTGGGGCGCCCACCCCTGCCCCACCACCGCAGTCACCTTGCCGGTGCTGCGCGGATAGACGAGGACGAGCGCTTCGCCGCCGAGGCTGTAGAGATCCTGCTCCACCACGCCGCCGACGAGCAGCGCCGCGACGCCGGCATCGAAGGCGTTGCCGCCGCGCGCCAAAATCTCGAACGCCGCCGCCGTGGTCAGCGGATGGCCGGCAGATACGCCGCCATTGCGCCCCATGACAGGCGGCCGCTCGGCGGCACGGGCAGCGCCCCCCGTTAGGGGCGGGAGCGCTACCAGGACAAGAAGCGCGAGAACGCCAAGAACCGTGCGGCCAAGCGGAATCTCACGGGGAATCGCAAGTAGAACCTTACGAATTGAAAGCAAGATCTTAAGAAATGAGTGCGGGGCCGACCAAAGGCACGGAGCGAGCGTTCGCGGCAGACGGCACATGCGTTTCCCTCCCAATTTGTCGTTTGCCCGATCATACGCACGGCTGCGCCCCCGCGGAAGATGCTTCCTTCCCCACCCTACCCTCCCCCGCTTGCAGGGAGGGTAGGGGAGGCCCGCAATGGCGCGCAAGAAATCCGCTCCGGTTGCGCCAGCCGTCGGACTCATCCATATGATGGGCCTGCGGGGCAGTCGGGTGGTGACATTGAAAATACGGAGAGGCCCCTTTGACGTTCGGCAGATGGAAAGCGAGATTCAGCCCGGCCTCGCCCGTGTCCGCGAAGACGTCCGCCGCCGGACTGTCCGCCTTGCCGGCTCCGCATCAGCCCGCGGTCGCCGCTAGCGTAGCCCAGAGGCCCGCATACGGTTCACCGGCGCCGGCCAAGCCTCCGGCTTCCGCGCCGGAGTTGCCCGAACCGCCGCCGATCGAAACCTCAGGACCGGCCGCGCTCGAAACCGGCGGCCTACTCACCATCGATCTCGCCGCCATCGTCAAGAATTGGAAGGCGGTGGCGAACCGGGTCGTTCCGGCGGATTGCGCCGCGGTCGTCAAGGCCGACGCCTATGGCTGCGGCATCGATAAGGTGGCGGCGGCGCTGGCTGAGACCGGATGCGCTACGTTCTTTGTCGCCCATATTGCGGAAGCCCGCCAAGTGCGCGCCGCCGTGCGCGCCGCGGCGCCTGACGCCGCGATCTACGTGCTCAACGGTTTCCCGCCCGGAACCGCCGCGACATTCGCGGAGATCAACGCCCGGCCGGTGATCGGCAGTCTCGCGGAGTTCGTCGAATGGGACGCCTATCGCACGGCGACCCGCTGGGGAGGCGGCGCGGCGCTTCATTTCGACACCGGCATGAACCGGCTCGGCTTCGCGCTCGAGGAGGCGCCGCCGTTCGCCACACGGGTGAAAATGCCGGACCATGGCATTTCGCTCGTCATGAGCCATCTTGCCTGCGCCGACACGCCGAGCCACCCTCTCAACGCCAAGCAGATCGAGGCATTCCGCGATTTGCGCTTCATGTTCCGCGGCACCCCGACTTCGCTCGCCAATTCGTCCGGCATTTTTCTTGGGCCCGCGACCCATTGCGACATGGTGCGCCCCGGCGCCGCACTGTTCGGCGTGAACCCGACGCCGGCGACCCTCAACCTGATGGAGCCCGTTATCACCCTCAAGGCGCGCGTCGTGCAGGTGCGCGTCGTGCCGCGCGGCGACACGGTGGGTTACGGGGCAACCTGGACGGCGTCCCGGGCCTTGCGGGTCGCCATCGTGTCGGTTGGCTATGGAGACGGCTATCCGCGCGCCGCGGACGGCGCCAGATTGGGCGCCAAGGGGATGAGCAGGCTCGCCGAATCGGGCGCCAAATCCGATGCCTTTGCGGTCATCGCCGGCCGGCGCTGCCCCATGGTGGGTCGCATTTCCATGGACTTGATGGCATTCGATGTCAGCCTCTTGCCGGAGGAAGAGGTACGGCGCGGGACTCACGCGACCCTCATCGGCGATGACATCACGGTCGACGACGTCGCCTCCTGGAGCGGCACCATCGGGTATGAGGTGCTCACCCGCCTGGGCCGCCGGTACCGGCGGGAGTGGAAACGATAATTCGGTTTGCAGGGTGGGCAAAGGCGCATCGCGCCAAGTAGCCTTATTGCCACGGGCCGTCCTGCGCCTTTGCCCACCCTACGGCTGGACCGGTTCCATTTCACCGGAACGCGCTATAGATTAGAGCACAGTGAGGCAGCAATGAGTATCCAGCTCGATCTGCGCATGGGCAAATCCGAGTTCCTCACGTGGGTGCAGGCACACGAGGGGCGCTATGAGCTCGCCGGAAGCCGCGTCGTGATGATGACCGGGGGCTCGCGCGGTCATGCAATCATCGTCCGCCGGCTCGCAGCGGCGCTGGAGAAGCGCCTCGACGGCAACCGATGGACGGTTCTGACCTCCGATTTTGGCGTGGCTCTCGGACGTTCTACGGTTCGCTATCCCGACGTGGTGGTTGACGTTGCGAGTGGTCGGCTCAAGGACTTGACCGCCACAGCTCCGGTCGTGATTGCGGAGGTCATTTCTCCGTCCTCGGCCAAGGACGATCTTGGCGCAAAGGTCGATGAATATGTTCGATTGCCGAGCCTAATGGCATATCTCGTGCTTGCGCAGGACGAGCCGAAGGCGCGTGTTTGGGTGCGCGGCGCCCCGGGATTTTCGCCCGAGCCGAAGGTCATCGACGGACTCAGCGCCGTGATCAAAATCGCGTCGCTCGGCATCGATCTGCCGCTCGGGGAAATCTACGCAAGCGCCGAATACCGATAGCTCGGGGCAGACGCCGTTTGTCTTTGTGCTTTGGTTCGCCGCCACGCTGAGCACAAAATGAGAACACATGGCGCCGACGCACCAGCAGTGTCCGGCATGCAACACTTCGGCGATATTTGATTGCGGCACTTTCCGTCCACGACGTTAGGGTGTAATTCGAAACTGTGGCCGGGCGGGGAGGGAGTGGCCTCGACTCGTTAGGGCAAAGATGGGGGTGGGAGTCGGGGCCACGCTCTCGCAAGGGGGGATCGCATTGATAGCGGTCCTAACCCTTTTCACTTCCTGTCCGGCCGATTTTCCAGCGCTCTCGTCTCGATTTTGAAAGACCGCCGCAAGGCGGTCTTTCTTTTAGGTTTAGGTGTTGCTTTAGGTTTTAGGTGTTGGCATCTCCACCATCGTGGGTGATCACCGGATAAGCTTTCAGCACCATCGATGCACCAGCGAACGATGATCGTGCCCAAGAACCAAAAGGAGCAGATCTTGGAGTCTCGCCACCCAGCGACAATGGCCGCGCAGGCGCTCGGATGGGTCGACGAACAGACCAAGGCGCTCATTCCTCCGGTGCATCCGGCAACGACCTTCGTTCGCGATCCCGACAACCAATATCGGTCCGGCTACTCCTATGGCCGGCCAACAAACCCGACATTCGTTCAGCCGGAAGCGCTGCTCGCCCGGCTTGAGGGCGGGGCAGCCTGTCTCACCTTTGCGTCCGGGATGGCGGCAGCGACCGCGGTATTTTTGGCGCTCAAGCCCGGCGACCACGTCGTGGCGCCGCACGTCATGTATTGGGGACTGCGAAACTGGCTCAAGAGTTCCGCCGAAGAACGCAAACTCGTCGTCGATTTTGTCGATGCCGGCGCGACGGATGCCCTCGCGGCAGCGGTTAAGCCCGGCCGGACGAAGCTGATCTGGATCGAGAGCCCGGCGAATCCCATATGGGCGATCACGGACATTGCCGCCGCCGCCGCGATCGCCCACGGCGCCGGCGCGCGCCTGGCGATCGACAGCACCGTCGCGACGCCGCTGTTGACGCGGCCGATCGAGCTTGGCGCCGACATCGTCATGCATTCGGCCACGAAATATTTGAACGGCCACAGCGACGTTGTCGCGGGGGCGCTCGTTGCCGCGCGGCCAGATGAATTCTGGGAGCGGATCGCGACGATCCGCTCCGGCAATGGCGCCATCCTCGGGTCCTTTGAGGCCTGGCTGCTGCTGCGCGGCATGCGCACGCTGCATTTGCGCGTGGAACGATGCTGCCGAACCGCACAGATAATCGCCGAACATTTTGTCGGTGATCGCCGAATCGCCGCGGTGCTCTATCCCGGCTTGCCGAGCCATCCGGGTCACGCCGTCGCGGCACGCCAGATGCTTGGCGGCTTCGGAGGGATGCTCAGCATTCGCGTCGCCGGCGGGGAAAGCGCCGCGATCGCTGCGGCTGCACGGGTGACGGTGTGGAAGCGGGCGACGTCGCTTGGCGGCGTGGAGAGCCTGATCGAGCACCGCGCCTCGATCGAAGGCCCCGGATCGCCGGCGCCGGGAGATCTGCTGCGGCTGTCGGTAGGAATTGAGGACGCTGCTGATCTGATCGGAGATCTTGAGCAAGCCCTGGCGGCAGCAGGCTGACGTGTTGCGGCCCCGGTCTAGAAATCCGGCTTGTCGGCCGTCGGAATCCTAGCGTCTTTATCTGAATAATACTGCACTCCAGAATAGTAGTACTGTACATTTTCGGCACAGGCCCGTTCCTGCCAGTCTTCGTGCCCGGCGCGCCGATAGGTGATGGTCGCCGACCAAGGCATGGTGAAGACTCCGTCATCCTCTACGGTGAATTCGAGCTGCAATCCCTTGCCCCTGTAGTCGGGATCGACACCGTAGGCGCCGACGAGCGGCCACTCCTTCTGGGCGCGTTCCTGCGCTTCCTTGGCGGCTTCGTAGTCCAAGAGCCGGTAGCGCTCGACCACGTGCAGAGCCTGCGTGTACGGGGTGCCGAAACGGTCGACCATCGTATACCGCCCGACCTTGATCCCCACGGTGTCGACCACCAGCGTGTCGCCTTCGTAATGACCGACGGAATCCCCGTGGGCGGTCGGAATGACCTTCGCGGGATGAGGCTGGTTTATGCGTATCTGGCGATAATCCTGATCGTGGGGATAGATGATGGTGACCTTGTCCGGCTGCTGCAGTATCTGGATTTCAAAGTTCCAGAAAATATAGGGCACGGGTTGAAGCAGACACTGGCTGTCCGGGTCCGGAAAGGCCACGCCGGATAACGAGATTTCGCCGTGCTGCTTGACGATCTCCGCCGCATGAGGCTTCAAGATCGGATTGCGGTAATCGCCGACGAGCAAATTGAAGTTACTTGCCCCAGTGGGCGTGCGCGCCAGATTCCGCACCGGGCCTGGTCCCGATACCGGGTTCTCAAATCCAAGCCCCGGATGCGCCCAGATACCGGAAAAGTCCGGGATGGACGCGGCGCTTTGCGCGACGCTGCGGGCCGGCGCTGCTGCGGGTGCCGCCGTTTGTCCCCAGGCCGGCGTCGTAACCGCTGCCGCCAATGTCACCAGCAACAGGAGATCTCGCCGTTGCAAATTCATGGTTCTCCTCCCTCTCGCGGTCCCCCTGCCGGCTCTTTAGATAAAGCTATACCCTTCAGATAAAGCTATACCCTTCGCGTGTGCGCCGGAAAGGGCTCGATACTGAACACCGGCCGCAATCCTCTCTCATCATGTATCTCATTGGCGCACCTCAGCGAACGCTCCAGCTAGCCAAAGAGGCGTCGCGGCGATCGAGTTGCGCCAGACTGCCATGATTTTTAACGCAAGGAATGTGATGTGGCGCACAGACTCCTGCGATTGCGTCCCCGATCCAAGCGGGCGCGGATTCGACTTCTGCCAGGCGATGATATGGGCGCGTACCTCCGAGCCTGGCGGCTCGGCGTCGCATGTTGGCCGCCACCCGAGGCACACCGCCGTCTTGAATGCATCGTCGGACGGCCGATCTTCGATGCGCCGCTGTATCGGAGTAATGGCGGCTGCGATTTAGATAAGGCCGACCAATCGCGGTCATTGTCGATCCTTGGTTTGAAGCTTGCATGGTTTGGAGCTTGCATTGCGGAGCTTTGGCAGATGCCATAGAGTCCGTATTCCGATGAGTCACAAATCTGGGAGACTCAAATATGGGCAAGAAACTCGTTTTGGAAACAACTGCGCCGTTCCAGGGGCTTGCCGAGCTTGTCGCCTACGACGAGGGCCTCTTCGAGAAGGAAGGGATCACGGTCGAGTGGGCCGATCGCGAAAAGGATGTCGACAAGACCGCGCAGCTGCACATCACCAGTCACAAGGGCGTCAACCCGTTCTCGAGCCACGGCAAGCTCTTGGAGCAAGGCAAAGCGGATCTCTATAACGCATGCGAATGGGGCAACTACTCCCGCGTCGGCCACACCGGTGTCGGCAGCCGGCAGATCGGCCGCCGTTCGATCGTGACCTTTGCGGCCCTGGTGGTGAGGGCGGATTCGCCGGTTCAAACCCCGCAGCAACTTGCCAACCGGCAGATCGGTGTGCCGTTCTTCTTCGGCACGCATTATCTGACATTGCAGATGCTGGAAGGTTTCGTTCCCCGGGAACAGATCAAACTTGGCCGCGTCCCGAACGGCTCGCGATACCGCTACAACCTGCTCATGAGCGGCGAGGTCGAGGCGACGACCCTGACCGAGCCCTATGTCTCGCTCGCGGAAAAGAAGGGCTGCCGCATCGTCATCTCGGCCTTCCATCATGGTACCGAAGTGGCATCGGATCGGGTCGATGCGGAGACCTACGGCGCGTTCAACCGCGCAGTGCGCGAGGCGGTACGCCGCATCAGCGCAAACAAGCGCGCGTACCTCCACTATTTCATCGATTACCACAAGGCCGACCCCGAAATCGCCGGGCTCACCATCGACGATCTGCGCGAAGGTCGCATCTATGTGGTCGATCCCGCGCCGATCCCGAGCGACGAGATGGAGCGGACCTTCGAGTGGATGAAAGGCTGGGGCTTCCTCGAAGAGGT
>Ga0257161_1000154_pt1 | contig 18351 bp, 15 predicted proteins | sample NR01A_FD_185954 | JGI IMG/M metagenome (GOLD analysis project Ga0257161, IMG submission 185954) | Soil microbial communities from H.J. Andrews Experimental Forest, Oregon, United States - NR-01-A | ecosystem: Environmental > Terrestrial > Soil > Temperate forest > Bulk soil | place: USA: Oregon... | reverse complement strand
TGCTCTCTCCGGCGTCGGCACTGGCCATTTGCGCAACGTCGCGGCGCCAGGAGACGGAATTCTTGCGCGACAGCGCGAAGTTAATGCGCTCGTCGAACTTCGGGTCCCCTTCGAACTCGATCGCCATCAGATCGATGACGTGGAGCGTGGCGCCAACGATTCGGATTGGCAGCCCGCGAAAGATGCGGCACGGCTTTTGGCCTTTGCGGAGGACCGGGCGATCTTCGAAGGGTACGCCGCCGCCGGCATCGGCGGCATCCGCGAGGGAACCAGCAATCCGGTGATGCCCCTTCCGACCGACGTACGCGCCTACCCGGACGTCATCGCCCAGGCGTTAAGTCAGTTGCGGCTCGTCGGCGTCAACGGTCCCTATTCAGTGTTGCTGAGCGCCGATGCCTATACAGGATTGAGCGAGACCAGCGACCACGGCTATCCGGTCCTGGAGCACATTAAGCGCCTCTTGGACGGCGAAATCATCTGGGCTCCAGCGATTACCGGCGCATTCGTGCTCACGACCCGCGGCGGCGATTTCGGCCTGTATATCGGTGAGGACGTGTCGATCGGCTATCTAAGCCATGATGATAGGACGGTTCGGCTTTACCTTGAGGAGACATTTACCTTCCTCTTACTGACAACGGAGGCTGCCGTTGCGCTGGCTGCCCCTGGAACCAGAGCCAATACCTAATGTCCGCTCATGTGCAGGTTTTTGGACGCCGGCAATGACGAGAGGCTCCACGCGCTCATGGGGCCGGCGTCCAAAAAGCGCCAAGGCTGCCCCGATCCGGCAGCCTCGTATGGGTCGCTTACTGGGGAGCACCGGCCGCGCATACGAGCGCAAGAGAGGTGGTCGGCGTGACCGAGTCTGACCCCAAACGGTCATTTGGCTAGATCGCTTCCGACGCGGGCACACTTGACAGGCGACCAGCAGACATCCATATGCCATCCAGGCAGATGTTTATTGGATGGTAATAATCATGGCTGACAATGTACACGAGTTCCGACCAAAGCCCGCTGACACCGAAAAAATCACGATCAATCTTGGTTACGTCGACCTCGGCTACGTCGATTTAATGGTGCGGGAAGGGTTCTACTCGAACCGTACCGATTTCATTCGAACGGCAATCCGGAACCAACTCGAACGTCACGCAGACGTAGTCAAACAGTCCATGGCCCGAAAAAGTCTGGACCTCGGTCTGCGGAACTACAGCCGCGAGGATCTCGAAGCGGCGCGGCGAGCCGGTGAGATGCTGCACGTCAATGTTCTGGGCCTTGCCAGTATCGCCCACGACGTCACGCCCGAGCTTGCTCGCGCCACAATTGCCTCAGTCTCGGTACTGGGAGCTTTGCATGCAAGTCCGGCGGTCAAGGCCGCTCTCGCCGACAGGACGCGGTGAAGGCGATGCTGAAACAGGACATAGTTCGCGAAGCCACATGCCTCACACGCGCGGGCCAACTCGTCGAAGCCACCGAGCTCCTTCAGCGCATGCTTCGCGGTGAGAGCGCGCCAGACGCGACATTGCGTACCACCGGTCGCATCGCTCTTACAGGACGCGAGCCGCCAATCATTGACGCGAAGGCCAATACTATTGAGGAGACGGATAGTCCGCAGTTAGCGCGGGCCACATCCGCTCAACCGCGCGTGCTCCGCGCGTTGCTCGATCGCACAAGGGAGCGCTCCGGGCTCGGACGGCGAGGTGTGATTAAGCGGGCCCCGGTGTCCACGCCGGACATCTTGCCGGAAGGCGCAAGGTTCATCGAAGGTACCTACAGCAATCCGGCGGGAAGCCGTGCCTACAGGCTCTTCATCCCCAGCGGTTATCAGGGACAACCGCTTCCTTTGGTCGTCATGCTACACGGCTGCACCCAGTCGCCAGACGATTTCGCCGCCGGCACTAGGATGAACTTTATCGCAGAAGAACAAACTTGCTTTGTGGTCTATCCGGCACAGCGCAGCGAGGCAAACCAGGCGAAATGCTGGAACTGGTTTCGCACAGCCGACCAGCAGCGGGGCAGAGGTGAACCTTCGCTTATCGCGGGCATCACTCACCAAATCATGCGCGACTATTCGGTTGATCCAAAGCGCGTTTACGTTGCTGGGCTGTCGGCCGGAGCGGCCGCTGCGGCTATCATGGGAGCAACGTACAACGATCTGTACGCGGCAATCGGTGTACATTCTGGCCTCGCCTGTGGGGCCGCCATTGACCTCCCCTCTGCGTTTGTCGCTATGCGAGAAGGTGGCGGGTCCGATGACAGGGTAATTTTAGGTGACGGGCCACCTGTCCCGACCATTGTTTTTCACGGCGATCGCGACATTACGGTGCATCCAAACAACGGCGATCAAATTCTTGAGCAGTTTATGAGAACGACGAGCACGCAAAAGAAGGTGCATCGCGGGCGGGTACCTGGAGGGCATGCCTATACCCGCACGATCTATACCAACGCGAGTGGGCGCGGAATCTTTGAGCACTGGAACATCCACGGAGCTGGACACGCATGGTCGGGAGGCAGCCCTGCGGGCTCCTACACTGATCCGCGAGGACCGGACGCAACCAGGGAAATGCTGCGTTTCTTCCTCGAGCATTCGCTCCCACAGCAGTCTGGTTAGAGTTAGTCCGTTCGCGGCCCATAGCTACAGGCCGATGGCCGGCCATCGAGTCTGCTTTCTGAGGGGGATCTGCCGCGAATTGGTCGTGCAACTGAACGAAGCGTCGGTCAGCCGGTCTTGTTTTGAAGGGATTGGACATGAAAGAGGCGCGGGGTCGGTCAAAACGCGAAGTCCGCGATTTTCGCCTGCAGCCGCTACTTTGCCCGGCCCCCGGGTTTTTGCTCATCCGGTCAACCGGCGAATGCCCCTGGTCGACACCCGCTGCATTTCGTCCGGCCGTGCTTCATTAGGGCCTGTCCTCGCTTGTCCGTGCGAAGCGCCGGCAAATGCTGTTGACATACTCTGCACTACAGAGTACTTTGCATAAAAATAACCTCATTGCGGTATTCGCCATGGTGCTTTCACCACAAGACGCTGCCGGGGCTCTACGCGATATCGAAGCGGCGCAGGCGCGCAGCGCGAAGTTGCATGGCTATGCCCGCAGCTCTCCCCAGCTTCTGCTGTGGGGAGTTCTTTGGGTGATCGGCTACGGCTTGAACGACTTCTTTCCGGCCTACTCAGGAGCGATATGGGGCGCGGTCGTTCCGATTGGACTGATTGCCGGATTCGCAGCGCTGCGTGGGACGGGCCACGAGGTTGGTTGGCGCTACGGTGCAGTGGCCGTGACGTTCGTTGCATTTTTTGCGGCCGCTTTTTTCATCCTATGGCCAATCAATCCGAAGCAGATCGCTGCCTTGATTCCGCTTGGCGTCGCCGCTGCCTACGTGATCGCCGGCATTTGGTGGGGGCCACGATACGTCACCACAGGAATAGCGATTGCGGCGCTGACGCTGGCCGGGTTCGTTCTTTTGAAGCAGCACTTCTTTCTGTGGATGGCCGGAGTCGGCGGCGCCGCTCTGATCCTCGCGGGTATCTGGCTCAAGCGGGCTTGAGATGGTGCAAGCGGACGAGATCATCCATCAGCAGACGAGATTGAAAATCATGGCCACGCTGCGCGCCATACCGCAAGGCGAATGGATCGAGTTCGCCCGGTTGAAGGCGATCCTGCAGGCGACCGACGGCAATCTCGGCAGCCATATCGCGACATTGGAGGGCGCGGGCTACATCGCGGTCAACAAGGATTTCGTCGGCAAGAAGCCGCGCACGCGCGTGGCCTTGACGCGAAGCGGACGGAAAGCCTTCGCACAACATATCGAATTTTTACGCACCATCCTCGACGCAGCGGCGTCGCACCACAATGATCAGGAGGGAACGTCATGATCGGGAGTTCGCTGGGCGCCATCCATTTCACCGCCGCGATCGCGGCTCTCGCATGCGGCGCCATTGTGCTTGGGGCGCCGAAAGGGACGCCGCTTCACCGCACCATCGGGGCCGGTTATGTCGCCGCCATGGTGATCCTCAACGTCTCCGCGCTCCTTGTCTACCGGCTGACCGGCCGTTTCGAGCCGTTCCACGCGCTGGCTCTGATCAGCCTGGCAACGGTCGTGTGCGGCATCGTGCCGGCGCTGCGCCGCCGGCCGGGTTGGCTCATGGCCCACTACTCGTGCATGGCTTGGTCCTACCTCGGCTTGCTGGCTGCCGCCTGTAGCGAAATCGTCGTTCGGCTGTTCCTGCGCGCCGGGATTCTCACCGGCAGGCGGCGGTATCGCGATTGCGATTTTGTTCGTTGTCGTCGGGATGGTCGTATTGCCGCGCCTGCAACGAACCGCATTGGCTTACACGGGCCAGTAATTGCGTTGCTGACGACGTGGCCCCGACATGCTCGTCACCTCCGCGGCACGGAGCGACACCGGCGCGCACGGATGCGATCTGCCGCCGCGGCGCAGACGCGTTTCATGAAGGCCGAACTGAGCAACCCGATCGGACGGGAATCCGCGATATGCGGGGACCTCGCGAGATCATCGAGATTCCATTCGTCGACGATGATCCATGACGGAATCCTCAGGCCAATACGGTGTGCGTCCGTTTCCGGAATTGCCAGCGCCGTTCGTTCCGCCCGTGGTGGCTGACTGGTGATAGGGAACAATGCGACCACCGTTCCGCTCTCACTATCCCCGATGATGATTTGCACGCAGGCTGGGCGAGGCTTGCGACCGGATTCCTCGCGGCGATCGTGCTCGCGTGCCCAAAGATAGTTGTAGGAGATGACAAGTCCGTTAGCAGGCTTGAACATCTCAATCTTCAGCGTCCTTGGTGAGGGCCGCCAGCATCATCGCGGCAACCCCTTCCGGTGCATCGTCGGCGTGAAAGGCTCGCCTCGTATCGGCGGCGCTCACCAGCCGATCGTAGTCCTCGGCCGTCAACAGCATGAACTTGCGCTTGCCACGTTGCGTGATTTCAACCGGCCCTCGGAAAGCAGCCTCAACAACCTCGCCTGATCGGTTGCTCAAGTCGGTAAGAGAAAAATGTGCCACCGGATATCCTTAAGGGGACGTTCCCTCGTTATCATGATTTTAGCTATTTTAGCTATTCTGGGGTATTGATCAAGCACGATTTTTGGCAAAACGAAATACCCCTGAAAACCAGTGTTCAATCAATGGCTTGCACGTGTGGCAAAAAAACACGCCGGCCAGCGATCCCGGCATAGCCCCGCGGCCTCCCGTTGCTTGTGCCCGGAGGCGGCTTATGATTAGTGTCCGCGACGCGGCGGCTCTGCGCCGGATGCCTGGGATTCCCGGGAAATCGATGGTTCGCGTGGCAAGCCGGGACTGCGGCGGGCGGTCCGGCGCGATTGCGTTGATTCGGCTGATCGAAATTCAAGGACGGTACGTGCGCTACATCTCGACTCGAGGCGAGGCTCCGGCACTCGGCTTCATCGACGTCACCCTTACGGGTCTGGCGCACGATGGCGGGCTCTATGTGCCCGAGACGTGGCCGGTGATCGATGCCGCCACGGTGGCCGGATTCGCCGGTCGCCCCTATGCGGATGTGGCCTGCGATGTGGTCTCGCGGTTTATGGCCGACGGGATCGCGGATCTGGCCCGGATGACCCGCGAAGCCTATGATATGTTCCGCCATCCGGCGGTTACGCCGCTGGTGCAGCTTGCCCCGAATACGTTCGTGTTGGAGCTGTTTCACGGGCCCACGCTCGCCTTCAAGGATCTGGCGATGCAGCTTTTAGCCCGCCTGATGGATCATGCATTGGCGATGCGCAAAGAGCGCGCCACGATCGTGGTGGCGACCTCAGGCGACACCGGGGGGGCTGCCGTCGATGCGTTCGGTGGCCGGGCGCAGGTGGACCTCGTGGTATTGTTCCCCAACGGCCGGGTGTCCGACGTGCAGCGTCGCATGATAACCGCGTCCGGTCGTGACAACATTCACGCCATCGCCATCGAAGGCACCTTCGACGATTGCCAGGCGCTTGTGAAAGCGATGTTCAATCATCGGGAGTTCCGCGATCGGGTCCGGCTCTCGGGGGTGAATTCCATCAATTTTGCCCGCATCGCCGCCCAGGTGGTCTACTACTTTGTCGCCGCCGCCGCGCTCGGGGCCCCTCATCGCAAAGTCGCGTTCACGGTGCCGACCGGAAACTTCGGCGACGCCTTCGCGGGCTATGTGGCGGCCCGCATGGGCCTGCCGGTCGAGAGGCTCACCATCGCGACCAACGTCAACGATATCCTGGCGCGCGCGCTGGCGACCGGCACGTATGAGCCGCGCGACGTGACGCCCACCGCGTCGCCCGCAATGGACATTCAGATTTCCTCGAACTTCGAGCGGCTGATGTTCGACGCCTGTGGGCGCGATCCGCAGCCGGTTCGTGGCGCGATGGCGGCGTTGGCGCAGTCGCGCCGATTCCGGATCGCTGAGCGCGCCTTGACGCAGATGCGGGCTTTCTTCAGCGCCGACCGCGCGCTCGAGGACGAGACCGCCGCCGCAATCCGCACCACGCGGCGCGAGACCGGCTATCTGATCGATCCCCATACCGCGGTCGCGGTCGCTGTCGCGGAAAAAGAAAGCTGCCGCGATCCCGCAGTCCCCACGGTGGTGTTGTCGACGGCCCATCCGGCGAAATTTCCGGATGCGGTCGAGAAGGCATGTGGGATTCGCCCGAGCCTGCCCGATTGGCTTGCCGACCTCGGCTCCAGACGCGAGCGCGCCTCGGTGCTGCCGCCCGACCAGTCCGCCGTCGAAAATCATATTCTTTCCCACAGCCGCGTTGCGCGCGAAGGAGTGCCTGCATGAGCGTCGAAGTTACCCGTCTCCCCTCCGGACTGGTCGTGGTCACCGACGCCATGCCGCATCTGCACACCGCCTCGCTCGGTTGCTGGGTCGCCTGCGGCAGCCGCAACGAGCATTCCGACGAGCACGGCATCTCGCACTTTCTCGAGCATATGGCGTTCAAAGGGACGGCGCGCCGCACCGCGCGCCAGATCGCCGAGGAGATCGAGGCGGTCGGCGGCGATCTCAACGCCGGCACCGGCGTCGAGACGACGGCATACTATGCGCGGGTCCTCAAGGCCGATATCGGCCTCGGCCTAGACGTTCTTTCCGACATCCTGACGCATCCGAGCTTCGATCCCGACGAGATCTCGCGCGAAAAGAACGTCATCGTTCAGGAAATCGGCGCCGTCGACGACACGCCGGATGACCTCGTGTTCGAGCACCTGCAGGCGACGGCATTTACGGGCCAGCCTGTCGGCCGTTCCATTCTGGGCACCAAGGCGACGGTGCGTTCGTTCGACGCGAAGCGGTTGCGCGCCTATTTGGGCCGCAACTACCGGGCGCCCGGCATGGTGGTGGCCGCCGCGGGTGCGGTTCATCATGACGAGGTGGTCGCGGAGGCGGAGCGCCGGTTCGGTGGTTTCGTCGGGCCAGCCGCGCATCAACCCGAACCGGCGCGGTTCTGCGGCGGGGCATTCACCGAAGAGCGCGATCTCGAACAGGTGCACATCGCGCTTGCCCTTGAGGGGGTCTCGCAACGCGATCCCGCAATCTATAGCCTGCAGGTATTTACGAACGTTCTGGGGGGCGGGATGTCGTCGCGCCTGTTCCAGGAGGTTCGCGAATTGCGTGGGTTGTGCTACTCGATTTACGCCTTCCATGCGCCCTATGCGGATACCGGAATGTTCGGACTCTATGCCGGGACCGACGCGATCGACGCGCCCGAGCTCATGCGCGTCGTCGTCGACGAAATCGCGGCCGCGGCCGACACCATCACGGAGGCCGAAGTCGCTCGCGCCAAAGCCCAGATGAAGGCGGGGCTGCTGATGGCTCTCGAGAGCTCGGGCGCCCGTGCCGAGCAACTGGCGCGCCAGATTATCATTTACGGCAGGCCTATACCGATGGACGAAATCGTTGCCAGAGTCGACGCCGTCACGGTCGAAAGTGCGCGTGCGGCCGGCAGCGCCCTGATCGCCCGCTCACGGCCCGCGGTGGCGGCGCTCGGACCATCCGGGCTCGAAAGCGCGGCAGCGATTGCCGACCGCCTTACGCAGAAGGCCGCTTAAGCCTTAAGGTCGCCGTGTCATGGCGTTCTTTCGCACCGGCGCATTCGCCGAGACGCTTCCCGCGATCGAGGGCGAAGGAGTTCTGCTGCGCCCGCCGCAAGTGGCGGATCATCCCGAATGGGCGGCGCTGCGCGAGAAGAGCCGGGCTTTTCTTGAGCCATGGGAGCCGGTCTGGCCGGCGGACGATCTCACCCGCGGCGCGTTCCGCCGCCGCCTCAAGCGCTACGCGGAGGACCAGCGCTCCGACCAGGCCTACTCGTTCTTCATTTTCCGCAATACCGACGACGCGCTGGTCGGCGGCATAACGCTGTCGAATGTGCGCCGCGGCGTGGCGCAGGCCGGCAGCATCGGCTACTGGATGGGCGAACCCTATGCGCGCCGAGGCCTGATGTCGATGGCGCTGCGCGTCTTGATCCCTTTCAGCTTTGCAACCTTGCGCCTGCACCGGCTCGAGGCGGCTTGCATCACCACCAACATGGCATCGATCCGACTCCTGGAAAAATCCGGTTTCCAGCGCGAAGGCTATGCACGGCAATACCTCTGCATTAACGGCATGTGGCAGGATCATTTACTTTATGCACGACTCAAGGACGATCCGCCGCATCTCATCGGATGATGTGTCGGCCTACCCTCGCGGCTGCTGCCAAACTGAAGTCGCTTGCCCCGCGCCCGCCGCGTTTGCCGGAGAGGGTAGCGGGAGTGCCGCTCGGAACGCGGGTTTCGCATGATCAACGTAAACAACCGCCACCTGTCCACCGCCAAAGCGCCCCCACCCTACCCTCCCCCGCGAGCGGGGGAGGGTAGGGTGGGGGTGCCGCGCTCCTATTGGCAGCTCCCCGCCGTTGCGGCGACGGTGGCGGTGACGCTCGGCGCATGTTCCTCCTTTGGGGGTCTGACTGGCGACAGTGCGCCGCCGGCTCCGGCGTCCACCGCAACGGCGGCGCCGGTGTCGTCCAATACTTCATTCGCCAGCAGAGTGAAGGCCTTTTTCTCAGGCGATTCAGGAAACCTTAATTCGCCGGCGGCGCAATCGGCGGCGGGCACCACCGAGATCGAATGTCCGAGCGTTGAGTATCGCCAGGGCGCAGCGACCCTGGCGGTCAACAATCCCGGGGCCGAGAATACGGCGCTCAGCCTGCGCTATCAGGCGAGCTTCACGCAGACCGCCCGTGAATGCATCCTGGGCGGCAACAGCCTCACCATAAAGGTCGGCGTCCAGGGGCGGGTTGTCGTCGGTCCGGCCGGCGGAGCCGGGTCGATCAATATCCCGCTTCGCTACGCGCTGGTCCGCGAAGGCGCCGAGCCGAGGACCTTATGGACCAAGCTATTCATGGTGCCGGTCGCGATCCCGCAAAATCAGCTCAATCTGCCGTGGCTCCACATCGAGGAGGAGATGACGGTACCGCGCCCGAGCGGCGACGAAGTCGAAACCTACGTGATCTATATCGGATTCGATCCCGAGGGCGCGGGGGCCGCGAGGCCGAAGCCCGCGGCCAAACCGAGGGTTGCGCGCCCGCGGTGAGGGATCATTGAACCCGTGGATGCCGGATCAGCCGACGTTTCGATGAAACCCTCAGCCGTCAATAGGCGTGTTCCGATGGTGCGCACTGCTGGCCTTGATCGACGTACGTTCCTCCGATATCCGCCAAGCGGAGATGCGCAGCGTTTCTCCGGTTACGCGTTTAAGACGTTCTACAAATCGTGGCCGCGCGAGCAGCACGGAGCCATAGCCGCGAATAGCGTCATCTGTGTTGTCGACGCGAAATCCACCTTCGCGCCACCAGACGGTTCGCAAAGCGATTTCACCGGATGAATCACGATAGATAAAAGGCTCGGTCCTGCGAGTTTCAAGGCCGATTAGTCCTGCAGCACGTGGACACAAGGTTAGTCCCCAACACGGGCAGTATTCGGCTATGCCCTCGTTTATCCTGACCACGCCACCGGGCGCGAGCCCCTCATAGATCGGAAAAAGCGTTCCCAGCACTTCTACGCGAGGAAGCCCGCGCCATGCCTCTTGCAAGCTTTCGCACGGCTCGCCTTCTCGCGCCGGCACCGTGAGCCGGTCCGCGCCCAACCTGTCGACAAAATGCCGTCGCTCAAAACGGGATACCGAGCTCAGGCAGACCCATTCGCTAACACGGTCACGCAATGCATCCTGATCGTCCGCTTGTTCCGCCCATTCCCCATCCCGGCGCACACTCGCGAAAAAGCCGGGGATCGACGTCCTGGGGACGCCAGGGGGACGACTCTCTGGAAGCACTGTGTCAATCGTGAAGTTGAATGCCCCCGTTTCGTGCAAAAAATACGACGCTTTTGAGCGATCAAGCTTTCCGGCCAAGGCTATTTCGCCCGCTGTCTGACGTACCGCCAGAAGCGCTGCCGCCACCATCGGCCGGTGGTAACACAATCGTAAGTCGAGCCGTGAATACCGCTGCTTGAGGCTCTTCGCGACCTCGGGTCCGAACGCTGCTCTCCCACCCATCCGGGCCATCAGAACCGCCGTGCGGCGGCGAAGTACGTTCGTATCGAAGGGAGAGCAGTCGGCGAGAAGATCAAGCGGAAGCTTAAGACCCCAAGTCCAAGTATAAGGATCATCTGCCCAAAGGCCCTCGTCGTACGGAGAAAAGCCAAGGGGCTGCTCGTAATCATCGGCGCGGTCGTCAGGTGGAAGCTCAATCGAATAAAAGGTCGGCAACTTCACTTCAACTGGCTCGACCTGCACGTGCCAATAACTCGCGAGAGCCGCAACGGAACGTTGCACCGCGAGGTCGCGGCTGGTGGACCAATCCTGAAGTTGCGGCGCGATTGCGGCTCGGACACTTTGGACGTCTCGGCACTCCCACGCAATGCGCGTCGCGTGGAATGCGCTTTCTCCGCCATCGCGCCACAAGTCGCTAATTACCTTAGCCGTGATCGGAGCGCCCGCATCGAGCGACGCAAGCTCTCGCAATCCAATCCGCGCCTGACGTTCCAAGATACTGATCTTGAGATCGAGCGCGCGCTTGAAAAGGTCACCAAGAAGGGCACTTGGGTCTTCGGCGTCATTCGCACAGTATTGGATATCATGGCCTGACGTGTACTCGCGAAACTCTTGCAGTTGCTGTGCAAGAATGTCCCATAACTCAGCGTCCGTCAGCCGAGGAAAGGTTAAGTCCAGAACATCGGTCAGGTCAGGCAGTAGTGACACTGACCATTCCTTTCCGCGGCTCAAGTCAAGACATAGCTCATCGAAATTGTCCTTGCGCGCATCATCACCCCGAAGCCCAACCTCGACCCGCCGCAGCCTCGTTTTTGCTCCGCTCTGCCAATCCCCCCACGAGCCCTCGATCGCCGTCTTGGATTTGATCGGCCGGATCAAGTCTTCGGCCGCATCAGGCCTCCCGTCCCTCAGCGCGATCATGGCGGCATGTGTTACGGTTCTTTCATCGCTTCGAAGAACCGAATGCTGCGCAAGGAGCATCTCGATCTCCGCGAACGATCGCCCTTGTGTCGCACGCTGATACGCTGAGTTTAGGTCCCAGGTAGGATACTCCGTTCCATCTGACAATTTTTCTTGCAATTCTTCGAGCGACCGCACGCTGCGAAGTTTGTCGTCATTCGTTGAGCCGTGCTTCACGACCTCTGTATCATCGACCCAACGAGCCGTGATATCTCCTTTAACTGGGCGTCCCCGCGCCGCCGCCTTTTCTGCGATGTTTCCCATTGTGGCCGAACGAAAACCTAAATGGCCGTCGATGGCAGCCGCTGCGAAGCCCAGGGTGACAATAAAACTTACTTGCTCGTTGGGAGCCATCTCGACGAGGTCGGCCAACGTTTCTTGGCCGTGCTCCGATGCAAATGGCAGCGCCAACCGGGCGAAAGTCACAGCAGCACATGCGGTTAACTGCTTGTCCTGGCGAACAGCGCCGTGAGCGATGCTTTCGACTATCTCGGACCAGGGTGCCAGTCCAGCTTCCTCTATTCGGTTGATCGTAGCGCTTGCCAGCGACACACCACCAACGGCAGCCCATTTAATAAGAGTCTTAACAAGACGTCGCGCTGCGCCCATCCCCTCCGTGTCCGACATCCCCGCAACCAGCCGCGCCATGATGGCGACGCGCTGGGGAATTTCTGTGCTGTCCTCGCGACACGCCCTCGCGAAAGCTTCGCGCCAGAACACGTACTGCGGGTCTTTCTTGGCTGGCAGCCCATAGCCGAGGCCTTGCCCGTGCATGCTTGCCAAAAGTCGTCTGGCGCGCTCAGGTTCACCAAGCCGTGCTAAGCCAATTGCTTCTTCCGCCATTTCACCGAAATACTCGCTGGGACTTCTCTCGCCTCCGACGGACCCTTTCCAGGTGATCCGAGAAAGAGCAGCATCGCGGTCTTTCTGAAATTTGTAGGTTGTGAGGGCAAAGGCGCGGCGGAATGCGGGTAGACGCAAATTATCTTCTTCAGACCTGAGAACCCCATCTATGTAATCCGCTACATGATTCAGCACTTCGCGGCCGCTATTAGCTGCAATCTCCGTTATCGCCTCGGTCGCGGCGGAAAGCCCTCCGTTGATGCGCCAGCGCCCCCAGTCATGCGCGTTACCAGGCGAACGCGCTTTTCCCAGGAACGTTAGAAACGTTTTGATTTCCGTGACCACATCACTTGTCGCATCCTGATATCGCGCGAGCGCTTGCCCGTTGTACCAACCTAGCCGCTGCAGCCGCGATTGAAGGCTTTTGACAAGGTTCGCATCCGCTTGAATTTCAGGCTTCGTTGTGAATCCGAGAGCGGAACCCAAAGTCGCATGCCGGAAAACCTCGCTGCAGTCGAAATCAAAATCGCCTCCAGAAGAGTCATCCTTGAGCTCCGGTAGAGTCTTGGCATCGAAAAATTTCTCTGCAAGGTCGAGCCATTTTCGCTCAAGGCAAATCGCCGCTGCGCCGAGACGTGCTGGCGGGGGTAGATCTTCAATTTGATCCACCAGCGCGGTGAGGCGACGCTTGGCGATGTCGTCTGCAGCGTCCTCGCCCGCGGCGCGGGCTGCGACGAAGGCTAAGAGTTGTCTGTCGGTTGTTGCAACTTGATAAAGCTCAGCAACCGAGTCGGACTCGAGCGAAGAATCTCTTTCAAGAACCCATCGAGCGGATGTAAATTGAAGCTTTGCGCGCAAATTAGCCACGTCGAAATCATCACGTCGGTCGTCCGGGCTCCCGCGCAGCCTATTAATGGACGTAAGAATTTCCATTGGTGAACGAAATAGCGCCACGCGCTCGGCCCATTCCGAAAGCTCGCTGTGGTCCGCAAATCTATCTACCGGCTCTGAGCCGAGGATTTTGGCTAGAGGCTCATGTTCTTCAAATACGCGCCGCGCATCTTCTGTGCGACCTTGAGAGATCAGGGCTTCAACGACATCGTACGCCTTGCCAGCCGACAAATGAGCACCCGTATCGATCAGTCCGATTGCGCGGTCGAGTTCGTCGACGGCAATGTAGGCGTCGATCAACCGGTCAACGCCCAGGGCATCCGTGCGCATTTCGATTTCATGACGAGCCAATATTAATTCAACCAACCGTTTGGCCGATTTCGTAGAAGCCACCGACACGAATGCCAGGCGAACATCATCCAGGATCGCACGGGGAGCACGGCCCTCGATGAATTGCTGACGGAAGCGCGTTGGTTCGCAGAGCGCTATCACCGCTTGATGATCTTCAGCGCGCTCCAAATAGCGCAACTCCAGCCACCGCTGTTCGTCATCCGCCGTGGCACACCGCGCCATGATGGCCAGTTTTTGATAACGTTCTTTCCTCAATGCAGGAGCGGGCTTATCGTGCCTGCGCGTGGTTACCTCGCGCAAGAATAGTCGGAAGCTGTTATGGAAGATTCTCCATCCGTCATCGGGAGTGCGGAGTAGCAAGTGCTTCGCACTTTTCCAAGCTTTATCAACGGAATGGGTGTCGACAAGTTGGTCCAAGGAGGCAACACGGATGTTGCCTTCGACAAGCGCCAGAAGGGCCAGTACTTCGCGTGAATCCACGTTTTCTTGAAGATCGTGCCAAGCGCGCCGGTAAAACGTCTCGACGTCTCCGCCGTAGTCAGGAGCGTCATTAAGCCAAGCCCTGCGCTCCTCTGCGGTGAGAGCGTTTCGCGCGCCCTCAATCAAATACCGTACTGATAGTGGATGGCCCAGTGACCGCTCAAAAATAGTCTGGGCATCACGACTCTCATTCAATCCCGATAGCTCAACGAGTCGAAACACGGCCTCACGGCCTAGGGATTCAACGGCGATAAACCGGCCCGATGCGGACGACTGGCTTATAACTTCGGGCGGCATCCCTTCCAGGTCAAGTTTCTGTGTGCCGAGAACGACCAGCACGCCCATTGGCACGCTGACAGGCAGCGGCAGTTCGCTCAATAGAGAACGTTCCGGCCGCTCTTCTCTGGGTATGTGGTCGAGTCCGTCGATGACGATAATCGTGCGCAGCCTGTCCCTCTCGAAGCGAGCTCTGGCTTCCGAAAGAAGTCTACCAAGCTGAAAACGAAGCTCATCGAGCGTTGTGCCGGTCACGAGATCCTTGCCAAGCCCGCTTCGCTTTAGCTGCGCGACGAGGTCATGCAGAAAATCGAACGCTTCGGCGCGGCCAAGCTGGTGACCTTCGTTCGGCATGAACGCGAGGTACCGAATGACCGCGGCACGTGGTGTGGGCAGCAGACCGGTTTGCAGTAACGTTGACTTACCGCAGCCCGGCGGTCCGACTAAGGACACATATCCGGAGCTGGCAGCAGCCAGCGCCACCTGAAGCTTGTCCTGTGTCTTGCGGTTAGCCTGTACCAAGGCATCGGTAGGAAACGTGTGGCCATGGCGTGGACTGAAAGGATCGCTCCAATTTAAGCGACGAAGTAATTCTTCAAGAGACCAGCGATCCTTGTCCCTTTCACCAGCGATCAGTCGTGGAAGCAACGCAGAAATGTCTGCAACGCGGCGTTGATCTAAGGGTGTCTGCCCCCATGAACCCGTCCTGCGGCCTTGACCGGAATGCAGAAAACGAACGCTCGATAGAAATTGAGTGAACTCCTGCCGCTCTAACCCGCTTGCACTCTCAAGTTCAGAGATAAAGCTGCCATATGGCGAAGCGAGCCACTCATCCAGCGAACGCGTGAAACGGTTTGCGTCAAGGGTCCGCAAGAAAGCCGCGGAGGAGGGCCCAATGCGTGATTTCTCTGTGCTGTCGTCATCGGCAGGAACATCATCGCAGACGTAGTGAACCTCAACTGGCAAGGTTTCCTTGTCTTGGAGTTTTCTCCAAACAGACACCAATGATGCGAGAAGGGCGCTGCTGCCTAACAGCAAGGTTCGCACATTGAATTTTTTCGGCTTCGAGCTAGTTTTGATCTGATGCGCAATAACGCGATCACTTAGTCCCAGAACGAGGTCGTCGAAATTTCCCGCTGACCGGTCAGCCAATCCGATCCAGTGCAGCGTTCCATCTGCGATCGCCTTGTGGACCGCGTTCGCCGCAAAGTCATATTGCTGTATATATCCTCGCTGCGCGCGGCGCTCGCCTTCGCCCGGGGCAAGCGCCTCTCTCTTGAATCTGCCCATGGCTATGCTCGAGAGTAGTCGTTGAAAACCGATTCGCCTTCCGATTCTGCCGTCGTCGCGCGATGGGAACAAGGTTAATGAGTCGTGACGCCACGTTTCCCCGCGTGCTTCTCCCCTCACCCGATAGTGAGTGGTAGAAAAAGCTACGCGACAACGTAGTGGCCAGCGCCTTCAGACAAGACACGCCAACACGTCCGGCCGCAATCAATTCAGCTTAGCCTTAAGATCGCCGATGCCCTTCGTGACGAGCGCTTCGGCCGCAGCGCCATGGGTCGTCTTGACCAGGATCGCCTCGGCCGCCGCGATGGCGACGTCGGCGGCGGTGGCGCGGACATCAGCGAGCGCCTGCGCCTCTGCCTGAGCGATTTTGGCTTCCGCCATCTTGGTGCGGCGAGCGATGAACTCCTCGACCTTCGTCTGGGCCTCTGCAGCCATGCGGTCGGCTTCGACACGGGCATTGAGAATAATCGATTCGGCCGTCTTTTCGGCCTCGTCCTGCCGGCGCCGATATTCGGCTAATACGCCTTCGGCTTCCTTGCGAAGTTTGAGGGCTTCATCGAGTTCGGCCTTGATGCGGGCGCTGCGATCGTCCAGCGCCTTGAACAGCAGGTTCGGTACGCCGAGCTTGAACAGGAGGCCGACGAAAATCAAAAACGCGATCGCGACCCAGGTTTCCGGCTCGTAGATGAGATCGATCATTGCGGCCCTTCAGCGGTCAAGCGCTGCCTTGACGGCAGCGGTGGCGGCGGCCTCGGACGGCGCCTTCCCGGTCAGCCGCGCCACGATGGCGACAGCGGCTTCCCGCGCGATGCTCTGCACATTCGCCATGGCGGCCGTCCGGGTTGCCGCGATCGTCTGCTCGGCGGCGGTCAATTTTGCATGGAGACCGGCCTCCACGACCTTGCGGCGCGCGTCTGCTTCGGCGTTGATTTTGTCGCGTGTCTCGGCGGCGATTGCCTGGGCCCGTGCGCGGGCGTCGGCCAGGGCCTTTTCGTAGCTCGCAATGGCGGCGTCCGCCGCGTCCTTCAGGCGGGCCGCTTCGTCAAGATCGCCCGAAATGCGCTTGCGGCGGTCCGCAATGATCGATCCGACCCGCGGCAGCGCCAGCTTCGACGCGATGAGATAGAGCGCGACGAAAAAGATCGCGAGCCACAGCAGCTGGGATGCGAAGGTGTCCTTCTGGAACGGCGGGAAGCCGCCGCCGTGCTCCGAAGGCGGCGTTGCCTCGGTCCCGGTCGAGAGGCTCGAATGATTTTCCGCCATGGCGGGGCTCCGCTTTAGCGATCCGCGCGTCCGTCGCTAGAGAGCGAACAGCAGCAGGAGCGCGATCAGCAGCGAGAAAATGCCAAGCGCCTCGGTGACGGCGAAGCCGAAGATCAGGTTGGCGAACTGGCCCTGAGCGGCAGAGGGATTGCGGAGCGCGGCGGCAAGATAGTTGCCGAAGATGGTGCCGACGCCGACGCCGGCGCCGCCCATGCCGATACACGCAATGCCGGCGCCGATATACTTGGCGGCCATTGGATCCATGATGAAGCTCCTTTTTCGTGGGGTTGGTGAGAAGAGGCCGTCAGTGGCGGCCTGGGTGAAGGGCATCATTGAGATAGATGCAGGTGAGGATGGTGAACACGTAGGCCTGCAGAAACGCGACCAGCAACTCGAGCGCAGTCAGCGCCACCGTCAGGGCCAAGGGCAGGGTCGCGCCGACCCAACCGACGACTCCAAGCCCGCCCAGCATGGTGACGAAGGCGGCGAACACTTTGAGGGTGATGTGACCGGCCAACATATTGGCGAACAAGCGTACGCTATGTGACACCGGTTGGACGAAGAACGAAAACACCTCAAGCATGACGACAAATGGCAAAATGTAGACTGGAACGCCACTCGGCACGAACTTCTTGAAAAAATGCAGGCCGTTCTTCCAGAATCCGTAGATAATAACGGTAAAGAAGACCACGAGGGCCAGCGCTACGGTGACGATGAGATGGCTCGCGACCGTGAAATTGTAGGGGATCAGCCCGACCATGTTCGAAACAAGGATGAACATGAACAGGGAGAACACCAGCGGGAAGAATCGCATCCCGTCCTCGCCGACCGTGTTGCGTATGGTGTCGGCAATGAACTCGTAGGCGAGCTCGGCCACCGATTGCAGTCGTCCGGGCACAAGCTGGCGTTGGGCGGTGGCGCCGAGCATCAAGGCAGCGATAATCCCGACGGCGATGCCCATGTAGAGGGCGGAATTCGTAAAGGCTAGGTTGACCGGGCCGATTTTGCCGAGCGGAAAGTAGTTGACGATCTGGAATTGATGGATCGGATCGGCCATGACCGCAACGGTTCCTTACGCTTCTTCGTCACGCCGCCGGCCAATATGCCGTCGGGTGTTATGATCTATTCTCGGGCGGAACGCCGCCCTCCGTACCCTCCCCCGTGGGAGGGGGAGGCGCGACCCCTGCCGCCCGCACCACACTCATCACGCCGGCCACGAAGCCGAGCAACAGAAATACAATCAGGCCCCACGGCGAGATCCCGAGCACGCGGTCGAGCACCCAGCCGATGCCGGCACCGAGCAGCACCCCGCCCACGAGCTCGCTGGAAAGCCGAAACCCGCGCGCATATCCCGATGCGTCAGCGGCGGGTGGACCACGACCTGTTTCGGACGGTTCGTTCGGCCGTTGCTGGCCTAGTCGATCGCCGAGACGCCGGAGCCTCGCGGAAAGGGCAGCATCGTCGGT
>Ga0257161_1000153_pt1 | contig 18386 bp, 15 predicted proteins | sample NR01A_FD_185954 | JGI IMG/M metagenome (GOLD analysis project Ga0257161, IMG submission 185954) | Soil microbial communities from H.J. Andrews Experimental Forest, Oregon, United States - NR-01-A | ecosystem: Environmental > Terrestrial > Soil > Temperate forest > Bulk soil | place: USA: Oregon... | reverse complement strand
GCCGTGATCGTCGGCGCCCCCGGTGACGACCGACAAGCTCGCCGCCCAGCAGGTGCCGGCGACGCAAATCCGTACCGTGACGGGACGCGGTGACGAACTGCTCAAGTTCGACGGTTTCTTGGTCGAGCCGATTCTTGCGCGCCACGGCCAGCCGGACCCGCAGGTGACGACCGTCATGGAAGGCGCGCTTGGGGCGCTCAGTCCCGAGCCCGGCGCCGCGCAGGAGGCGGAGGAACGGGCGATCCGGGCGCGTGGCGTGTCTGATCCACGCGTGATCGGGGAGGGCACCATCGCGTATCTGATCACGCTCGACAGCGGTTTCCGCATCATCTATCGCGACAGCGGCGGCCGCGTCACCGATCTGGAAAAGGCCGCGATGGCACGTGCTGGTGAGGTCGATCTCGCCCTCGTGGCGGTGGCCGCGGACTACCTCAACCCCCTGACGGCGCGGCAGGCGCTGGAGCACATGCGGCTCTTCCAGCCCGACGTCTACATGCCGGCGCACCACGACGCGCCCCTCAGCGGACGCCGGTCGCTGTGGCGCGCCACCGAGCCGTTGTTCCAGGTACTCAAGGACGACAACCCAAACCTCGTCACGGTGTCGCGCGGTTACCGCGAGCCGGTCTGCTTCAACGCCGACGTGCACGGCCGACCGTGACGGGGCGACGATTTGTGCGCCGGAAGGCACCGCGCACGGTGCGGATGGTCCGGTTTCCTGGCACCGCGCCGCGCTCGAAATAGAATAGCTTGCGCATCTTCAGTATAAAGTCACGTCAACCAAGCAGAAATTTCCGCTTGCTGTTCCTATCGAAGGTTCGGTCGTAGACGGCTCAACCGGCTTGGTGCTAAAACCGCAAGGGTTTTGTGCGACGCAACATCGGCTTGCATCAACATGTCTGAAACGATCGCCGCCCCCCGCAGGGGCGAGGAGGCGGAGAAGGTGGAAGGCCACGGTCCGAGCCAATCTGTGGCAGGGTTGCTGGGGCTGGCGATCGCCAGTATTGGAGTAGTCTACGGGGATATCGGCACCAGCCCGCTTTACGCGTTCCGTGAGGCGGTCAATGCCGCTGCCGGCCCCTATGCGATGCCGACCCCCTTGGCGGTCTACGGCGTGTTGTCGCTCATCCTATGGGCACTCATCTTCGTCGTCACGCTTAAATACGTCATCGTGCTGCTGCGCGCCGACAACAATGGCGAAGGCGGCACCCTCACCCTGATGGCGCTTGCCCGCAAGGCCACCGGCGACAACACTGTGTTTGTGGTCATGCTCGGCATCATCGGGGCGGCACTGTTCTTCGGCGATGCGCTGATCACGCCGGCAATCTCGGTGCTGTCCGCAATTGAGGGGCTCAAGGATGTCGAGTGGATCAGGTCCCAGATCGACCCCTATATCGTGCCACTCACGGTTGCGATTCTGGTGGTGCTGTTTGCGTTTCAATCGCGTGGTACCGCTGACATTGCGCGCTTCTTCGGTCCGGTGATGACCATATGGTTCGTGGCGATTGCGGTGCCGGGAGCGGTCTGGATCGCGTTGAGCCCCGGCATCCTGCTTGCGCTCAACCCGGTCTATGGCGTCGCCTTTCTGTTCGGGCATGGCGTCACCGGGCTCTTGACCCTCGGGGCAGTGTTTCTGGCGGTGACTGGCGCAGAGGCGCTCTATGCCGATCTCGGCCATTTTGGTCGCAGGCCCATCCAGGCCGCCTGGCTGGTGCTTGTGTTTCCCGCATTGGCGCTGAACTATCTTGGCCAGGGAGCGCTGGTACTGGCCGATCCGAACGCGATCAAGAACCCGTTTTTTCTGCTTTATCCGGAGATGTTGCGACTGCCCATGGTGGTGTTGGCGACGATCGCGACTGTCATCGCCAGCCAAGCGGTGATCACCGGCGCCTATTCACTGACCCGGCAGGCGATCGCACTCGGCCTGCTGCCGCGGCTGGAGATTCGCCACACCTCGGCGCAGCATGAGGGTCAGATCTACATGCCGCGCGTCAATATGTTGATCCTGATCGGCGTACTGCTGCTGGTTGGGCTGTTCCGCTCCTCGAGCGCCCTTGCCTCGGCCTACGGCATCGCGGTCACCGGTACCATGGTGGTGACTGCCATCATGGCCTTCATCGTGGTGCACAAGGTATGGGGTTGGTCGCTGCCCGCCACGATCGGGTTGATCGCGCCCTTCGTGCTTGTCGACGCAACCTTCCTCGCCGCGAACCTGCTTAAGGTCGTCGAAGGCGGCTGGGTGCCGCTCGCGCTTGCCAGCGTCGTAATGGTGATCATGTACACATGGCGGCGCGGCAGCAAGCTGCTGTTCGATAAGACCCGCCGACAGGAGACGCCGCTGGACGGCCTCGTCGCCATGCTGGAGAAAAAACCGCCCCAGCGCGTGGCCGGCACCGCGGTGTTTCTCACCAGTGATCCCATGAGCGCCCCGACCGCCCTGATGCACAGCCTCAAGCATTACAAGGTGTTGCACGAGAAGAACGTCATTCTCTCCATCGAGATTGATCACAGGCCGCGCGTACCGCAGGAGGAACGGGTGCGTATAGAGCCGGTGGGGCAGACGTTTTCCCGGGTGGCGCTGCGATTCGGCTATATGGAACGGCCCAATGTGCCGCAGGCTCTCGGCATCGCTCGAAAGCTCGGCTGGCAATTCGACATCATGTCGACCTCGTTCTTTGTGTCGCGCCGCAAGCTGCGCCCGGCAGCGCGTTCCAGTATGCCTTTGTGGCAAGACCGCCTGTTCATTTCGCTGGCGCGGGCCGCGAGCGACGCCACGGATTTTTTCCAGATCCCGACCGGTCGCGTGGTCGAGGTGGGTACTCAGGTGACGATTTGAGTTTACGCTTTCACGGTGGGCAGCCTAGGTGCCCATCTTTGCGGCAAATTCCTCGAAGTTCTTTGCCACGATATCGAACGAGCCTTTCGGTGTCGTTTCGCCGGTGCCGGGGCCGCCTTCGCCCGGACGTCCCACGTGGCCAGTGCGAAGACCCTGCGCCGCGGCGGCCGCAAGATCGGAACTGTGGGCCGCCACCATCATGCATTCACCGGGCTTGAGATTGAGCGCCTCGGCGGAGGCGAGATAAACGCGCGGCTTCGGCTTGAAATCGCCGGCAATCTCCGAGCCCAAAATGGCGTGCCAGCGCAGATCATTGCGGCGTCCGATATCGGCCATGATGGCGATGTTGCCGTTGGAACAGGGGCACAGCATCAACCGCGTTCGCAGCCGGGCGAAACCCGGCCCGACATCCTTCCAGGCGTCGAGTCGATGCCAAGCGAGATTGAGCTCCGCTTGCGTCGCTTCATCGAGCTTTTCGAGCCCGAAGCGAGGCTTGATCTTGTCGAGCATGCGCCGATGAATAACGTCGAGTTTGACGAAGGGGTGCCCGCCGGTACGTATCTCGTCCATGCCGGGCTGATACTCGGCGCGCCACGCATCCGCGAACGCAAGCCAGTCGAGCGAATAACCCAGCGGTTTGAGGGTTTTTTCCGCCTCGCGGGCGACGCCGTTGCGCCAGTCCACCACCGTGCCGAACACGTCGAACAACAACGCTTTGACCTCGGGCAGTGGGTTTTCCGCCGCTTGTGCCCACGTTCTCGACGCTTTCAGAAATCCCACTCCGGAAACCGCGAGCGCGATGCCGCTCTGCAGCAATTGGCGTCGACTGAATGTCATCATCGCACCCTCCCTTGCATCTTTTCGCCCAACTCCGAATGGTGGATCATATCACGGCGGATGGGACGAGCGATGGGGTGAGCAGCGCTTCCAGTTATCGTCGCGGCATGGTGTCGGCCGCTGATATCGATCACGGCGCCGACGATGGGAAGAGGGATTGTGGCTCTGGTCGAATGCGGAGCGGATGACGCGCCACAACGAAGTTAATGCAACCGGCGTGACGCCGCGCTGGCTTTCATGAGCGAGGGACGATAGACTCGCGATATCGCGATGAAAATCCCCGGATCGTAAATCACATGTTGCGCAGCGCTCGCCCGCAAAATTTGACATTTCGCGCTCACGATAGGTTCGATGCCGCGGTGCCGGTCAGGGTGGTGTGGCTCGCGGCCTTTTGCCTGATGGCGAGCCACGCAGCTGCCGAAGGCATCGCGCCCGGCGAATGGAAGCTCACCGAGACCATTATCATGAACGGGAACAAGACCGCCCCTCAGACCAGGACGCGCTGTCTTTCGCCCGAACAAGCCGCCGACACTGCCGCGACCTTCTCGCCGGAATACCGCACCGTGAATTCCGGCTGCGAACGTGTCGAATTCAACTCGAGCGCGACGGCACTGCGATGGCGCATGCAGTGCACCGGGCAGATGGACATGGACGTGTCCGGCGACTTCACCTTCGACACTCCCAAACATTATACAGCGACGATCGTGTCGAAGGGTGCCCAGGGTGGCCGGGAGTTCGTCAACACGAGCGTCTCCATTGAAGGCGAGCACGTCGGCGACTGCCGTTAGCGAAGCCCGCGGTTCGATCCAGGCGTCGGCTACGCTTTCTCCGGCTGAAAATTCATCGCGACCCCGTTGATGCAGTACCGCAAATGGGTCGGCGGTGGGCCGTCGTCGAAGACATGGCCGAGATGGCTGCCGCACCGACTGCAATGCACTTCGGTGCGGGTCATGCCATAGCTGTTATCGCTCGAGGTTTCCACCGCGCCCTCTACGGGATCGTTGAAGCTCGGCCAGCCGGTGCCGCTCTCGAACTTCTTCTTCGAAACGAACAACGGTTGACCGCAGCCGGCGCACGTGAAGGTGCCGTGGCGCTTCTCATAATTGAGCGCGCAACTTCCGGGCGGCTCGGTGCCGTGCTGGCGCATGACCTCGTATTGCTCCGGCGTGAGCAGGCGGCGCCATTCCGCCTCCGTATGCGTAACGGCGTACTGTTTCGCTTCCATGACCGCTCCCTATGTGTCGCGACGTATCTCATTACCAGCCCAATGGGCCTCGCTTCACTCAACCCATCGGATCAGCTCCCCGGAATAATCCCCTTCGGCATCGCGAAACAATAATTCGCGATATCGCCAGCGCGAGTGTACCAGACGCGATCGCTGTCTTTGTGCTCGACGCAATGTCGAATCGCCTTACGCAGGGGGCGCAAGCGGAACGGCTGGCCGACGATGAATCCGTGCAGCGACAGTGCAAAAACCAGCGGCTGGCGCTCGGATTGCTCGAGCATTTCCTCGAATTGGTCGACGATCATGTCGGCGAATTCGCGGCCGGTATGGTCGCGATGAGCCAGCGTACCAGCGTCGTTCAGTTCCATGGGATAGGGCACCGAAAGCAGCGGACCGGCGCGGGTTTGCATCCAGATCGGCTGATCGTCGAACGGCCAGTCCAGTAGATAGGTGTAGCCGGTCTCCTTGAGAAGGTCGGGCGTGACGTTCGACTCGAGCGCGCCCGGCCCCATCCATCCGGCCGGCCGCACGCCGACATGTTTTTCAATGATCTCGGTGCATTCCGCGATCGCGCGCCGCTCGTCGTCTTCCCACATGCCGCGCAGCAGTTCGGCGTTGGTGCGGCCGTGGCCGACCACGTCGTCGCCGCGCGCCTTGATCTTTTCGACAATCTCCGGATAGTTGTAGCAGACCGCGCTGTTGAGCAGGATGGTCGCCGGCAGTTTCAGCTCGTCGAGGATTTCGAATAGACGCCAGTTGCCGATGCGGTTGCCGTAGTCGCGCCAGGCGAAGTTGCGAGTCGTCTGCTGGCCGCTGCGCACCGGGTCCATGCCGAGACCGGCCTGAAAGGCGAAGTGCTCGATGTTGAGCGCGACATAGAAGGCGAGCCGTTTGCCGTTGGGCCACGTGTAGTCCGGTCGTTTTCCGATTGGCGAGTAAGCGTAGCGTGAGTGGCCGGGAAGTTTCAGCATCGGCGTTCTCCTGGTGCGATCGAACGAGTCTCGGGCGGTAGCGATTCTTCCGGTCGTCCGTAGTCCGGATAGAGCGACCGTCTTCGGTCGCGAAATCCGGGACCGGCATTTTGGTTATGCGGCGAGGCTGGTCCCGGATGAAGCGCCCGCAAGCGCGGGCGCTTCATCCGGGCTACGGCGAGATGGTCAACCCGTCAACTTCACCCGCACCTGGTCTCCTTCCGTTGTCAACCTGGTGCCGAGCGGCGTACTGGACTTGGCGATCTCAGCAAGCGCTTCGGCCTCGTCGGCGAGTCGGCACAGATAGGTCTCGTTGCGCTCGTTGTGCCGCACGAACTGAAACGTCGCGGACTCGACGCCACCCCTGCTGGCCGCGATACGCGCCATCATGCCGACCCAGCTATCGTGTCGCCGTCCACCATGGCCGGTATGGAACGAGAAGCTGCCGAGCCCGTAGAAGATCGGCCGCCCCTTGTAGACTTCGACCGCCAGTGAATAATGCGGGCCGTGGCCGACCACGATGTCGGCGCCCGCATCGATCGCCGCGTGGGCGATCTCCTTCATGTATTGCAGGACCTCCTTGCCGAGCCCCCAATGGCACGACGCCACCAGCACGTCCACGCGGGAACGCAGCGCCGCGATGTCGTCACGGAACCAGCCCAGATAGTCGGCATCGGCCCACGTAATGATCTCGGGCGCGACGCCCGGCCGATTGGGCGGCGGCACCCCGATCCGGGTCTTGAACACCGGCACGTGATAGGCGGTGTGGCCGCGGATCACTGCGATTCCAGCGGCGTCCTTCTGAGCTTCGTGATTGGTCGGCCAATAGACCGAACTGCGTTGCAAAAAACCGCAGCGAACGCCCGCCCGCTCGACGATGATCGGCGCGCGTGCGGCCGCGAGGTTGGCGCCGGCGCCGGTATGCAGCACCTCAAGCTCGTCCAGTCGCGCGATCGAGGACAGAATGGCGGCCTCCCCGTAATGCACGTTGTTGGCGATGCCGACCACCTGAATGCCGCCGAGCGTCAGCGCCTTGCCGGATTTCGGATCGGCGAAAAATCCCTCGTTGCTCACTGAGTGCCCGGGCGGCGCCTCGTAGAGGCAGCATTCAAGATTGCTGAACACCACATCGGTATTGCGAAATTCATCCGAGACCTTCGCGAAGGGCACGCCGGGGTCAGCGACATTCATCAGGTTAACGTCGCCGGTCACGATCATTTTCACCGTCATCATGGCTCCATCGTTAACGCTCTGCGGCGCACATTAGTAGTGTATCTCCCGGGGCGTCGCATCTTGCCGGTCGCGCATGTTGCCGATCTCTTGCGAACGCCGACAAAACCGCTCATGCTGACAATAACAATCGGTATCGAGGAAACGTGCAAATGAGACTCAACCTCTGCCTGATGTCGGCGCTTCTCTTGATGGCGGCCGGGACCACGATGATCCGCGGTGCGACGGCAGCGGATGTGCCGCAGATCGATCTCTCCGCGTGGACGCCGCCGCAAATAAGCTCGGTCGCCGACGACCCGTTCGGCAAGCTCGTCAAATACGGCTATGCCCTCATGGTCGATACTGCCAACCAAATCGGGGCGACGGCCGCCGATCCGGCCAAGCGATACACCGGAAACAACCTCACCTGCCAGAGCTGCCACCTCAAGGCCGGCACCCAGCCCTATGCGGTGCCGCTCATGGGCGTGTGGGGCCAGTTCCCGCAATATCGCGGGCGCGAGGGCGAGATCGGCACACTCGAAGAGCGCATCAATGGCTGCATGGAGCGCAGCATGAACGGCCACGTGCTGCCGCTCGACGGGATCGAGATGAAAGCTTTCCTCGCCTACATGAAGTGGCTGTCGACCGGCATTCCGGACGGTGCCAAGCTCGTCGGCGCCGGCTCCAAGAGCGTGAAGGAACCGGGCCGAGCCGCCGATCTCGACAATGGCGCGAAGGTGTTCGCCAACACCTGCGCGGTCTGCCACGGCAAGGACGGGCTCGGCCAGCGCGCCGCGACCGGCGCGGGATATCAGTTTCCACCGATCGCGGGACCGGACAGCTACAACAATGGCGCCGGCATGACCCGGGTTTTGACCGCAGCCGCCTTTGTGCGCCACAACATGCCGCTCGGAACGACCTTCGATGCGCCGGTGTTGTCCGACGCGGACGCCTATGATGTGGCAGCTTACATGAACAGCTTCGAGCGGCCGTCGAAATCCAACCTCGAAAAGGATTTTCCCAACAAGATGCAGAAGCCGGTCGACACGCCCTACGGCCCTTTTGTGGACGACTTCCCGGCCGAACAGCACAAATATGGCCCGTTCGACCCGATCCGCGCCAAATTGAGGGAATTGGCGGCGGCGAAGAAATAGGGCGCTTAGGGTGGGCAAAGCGAAGCGTGCCCACGTCAGCCAGCGAATTCGCTCCGATGGGTCAGAGCATGTGGAAGCGAGGTGGTGGGCACGCTTTGCTTTGCCCACCCTACCCGTTCGCGCATTACGGCTTGAGGTACTTGAAGCCCTGCTCCTGCAATTCCACCAGCCGCACAACGCCGGCCGGAACCACGACCGCTTCCTGGATGATCGGGATAATCTTGCCTTCGGTCTTCTCCATGGCGCGCTTGGTGTTGTTGCACGCCCCGAAGGCAAGCTGCGGCACCTTGGCCCGGGTCGCCCGGATTTCGTCCTTCACCGGCGACGTGTCGTCGCGCAGCATGTGAAGTCCCTGGCTGTAGCAGACGATTTCGATCGCGATGTCCTCGCCCATCGACGCGTATAATTCGTGGGCGTTGCGCGAATTGCCAAGCGCGAGCCGCATCACGGCGGGATCGTTCTGGTCGACATGGATGGCCAGCTTGTGTTGCTTCTTCTCGACCGCGGCGTCAGCTTTGCGGCCGAAGAGCGGGGCGACCGCCAGCGCGGCGACGCTGATTTTGAAAATCGATCTGCGATCCATGTGCTCTCCTCCAGGATTTGATTTTAGAGGGCCACGATACCAGAAACGAACCGATCATTGAAATGGGGGAAAGTTGCTTGAATTCGGAAAAATCGATAATTGCCGGTGCCGCGGATCAACTCGCCGCCTTTGCGGCGCAGCTTGCCTATGACGACCTGCCGGCAGACGCCGTGCTCAATGCCAAGCTGTGCCTGATCGACGCGGTCGGCTGCGCGATCTTCGGCGCCGGCTTTGCGTGGTCGCGCGCCGTCATCGACCTCATCGCCTCGTCCGCCGCGACCGGCGGTTGCGCGGTGCCGGGTTTCGATCGATGCCTCGACCCACGGAATGCTGCGCTTGCGTTCGGCACCTTCGCCCATGCGTTCGAACTCGACAGCTTGCGCAAACCCGGTGTCGGCGCCCATCCGGGTGCAACCGTGGCGCTGCCGGCGTTCGCCATGGCGCAAGCCGGAAGGCGTAGCGGCCGTGACCTGATTGTCGCGATCGTGGCCGGCTGCGAGACGAGCTTCCGGATCGGCGCCGCGACACTGCACACCCCGGAACTCGACGGATTCCACGCGCCCGGCATCGTCGGCCCATTCGGATCGACGGTCGCCAGCGCGCGCCTGTTGGGGCTATCGCCGGCGACGATGGCGGCGGCGATCGGCATTGCGGGCTCATGCACGGGCGGGCTTTTAGCATTCGCAGCTAGCGGTGCCGGCGGCATGGTCAAGCGGCTGCATCTGGGCCGCGCCGCCGAGAGCGGCGTGCTCGCCGCCATGCTGGCGGCGCGCGGATACGAAGGACCGCACACGATCCTGGACGGCAAGTTCGGCATCCTTGACGCATTCTGCTCGCGCTCCGACCCGACCCTGCTGACGGCACGGCTCGGAGAGTTCTTCGAGATCGCAAGGCTTTGCATCAAGCGCTATGCCTGCCATGTCACCGCCCAGGCGCCGATCGAGCTACTGCGCACCATGATGGCGACGCACCGCTTCGGCGCGGTCGAGATCGCCGCCATCAAGATAATCACGTCGGCCAAAGTGGCGTCGCACCACAACGAGCGCCGCCCGGCCGATGTGATGCTCGGCCAATACAGCGTTCCTTTCTCGCTCGCGGTTGCGGCCTGGCGCGATCCCGAAGACCCGATGGCGTTCGCGGCGGATTGCGTGCACGATCGGGAAATTCTCGATCTCGCGGCCCGCATCGAGCTTGCGATCGGCGACGCGCCGGGCTGGGGCGCCGACCTGTCGGTTACGTTGCACGACGGCCGCAATTTCGCGGGCCGAGCCGATACCTTTCGGGGTTGTCCGGAAACGCCGATGTCCATTGTCGACGTTGCGGCGAAATTCCGAAAATTGACCGGCGCCACGCGGGGCTGCGAGGCATTGCTGCAGGCCTTGCTGGACATCGAGAAAGTTGCAGATGTCGGGACGCTTGAATTCTAGTTCAGCGATTTTGAGATTCGAATCATATGCGGTGTCATTCCGGGGTGCGCTCGATCGAAATCGGCTGTTGCCGATTTCGACCACCCTTGACGCTGAAGTCGGGCAGGCCCGACTTCAGACGCGAGCCCGGAATCCATGCTCCCAGGATTCCGGGCTCGCCACCAAGCGGTGGCGCCCCGGAATGACTGAACCAGGCCGGTGGACCGCTCCGCGCATATGATCGGTTTCATCGAATCGGTCCATTAGTCCGGCGTTTCCCCGATTCGATGCATTTCAAACGATCTGCACAAGCGGGATCTTGATCCTCGAATTCCCTGCTGGCAGGGAATTTAGTAGGGATTCTTTCGGAATCGGTGCTGATTCGGCGGTTTCCGGAATGAGCTCAAACGACATTTCCAATGACTTCCAGCAAATTCCCCGCCCTTGCAGGGGCAGGGAATTCATCTCGCGGGGGCAGGGAACTCTTCCATCGGAGCAGGGAATTCCACTGCTCCGATTGGTTTCACGACATCGATCCACAGGCTTGCTGCCGACGTCGCTTGGGCGGGGGGCCGCGTCACTGCTAGTGCTTCCCCGTTGAATGAGGTGCCTCGATTCGAGCTAAGGCGCAATCCGGACGGGAAGTGTGATGAAATTTGTTCACGCCGCAGATCTCCACCTGGACAGCCCGCTCTTGGCATTGTCGCGTCAGGATGCTCGCCAAGTCGAGCGAATGCGGCGCGCGACCCGCGAGGCCTTCGAGCATCTGATTGATCTGTGCATCGAACAAGAGGTCGCCCTGCTGGTGCTCGCCGGAGACCTCTACGATCACGATTGCCCGAACATGCAAATCGCCGTGTTCCTTCGCAACCAGCTGAGGCGGCTGGAGCAGAAGGGGATTCGCGCCGTAATCATCAAAGGCAATCATGACGCCGACAACAAGATCACCAGCGCGCTCTCACTGCCGGCAAACACCCGCATGCTCGGCGAACGAAAGCCGGAGACGATTACGTTCGACGATCTGCCGGTGCGCATTGCGGTCCATGGCCAGAGCTTCAAACCCGGACCGATCACTGAAAATCTCGCCGCCTCCTATCCGGCATCGCTGCGCGGCTACTACAACATCGGCCTCCTGCACACCTCGCTCGCCGGAACCTCGGACCACGACGCCTACGCGCCGTGCACCTTGGAAGAACTGACCACCCGCGGGTATGACTATTGGGCGCTCGGCCACATCCACAAGCGCGCGGTCCTTGCCCGCGATCCGTTCGTGATCTTCCCGGGAAACCTCCAAGGCAGGCACGCCAAAGAGACCGGCCCGAAGGGCTGTTTCCTGGTGGAGGTCGACGACGCCGGCCGCACGGTGTCGGCCGAATTCATGCCCCTTGACGGGGTGCGCTGGCACCAGGCCGAGGTCGACCTGAAGGGCCTGACCATCGAGGCCGAACTGGTCGAGGGCATACGGGGGGCCCTGACACAGGCGCATCGGGACGGCGACGGGCGCCCCGGCGCGGTCCGCGTCGTGCTGACCGGCCGCACATTGCTTCACCCGCACATCGAGCGCGCGCCGCACCGCCTGCGGCAGACGACGCTTGAGCTTGCAGGTGAAATCTCCGGCGATGAACTATGGATCGAGAAAATCGTCAACAGCACCACGCCGCTGGGCGAGCTGGTCGATGCGATGCCGAACGAGCAGACGCACGATCTCGTCAGGATCATGCAGGAAATCGCCGGCAACGCAGCGCTGGTCGGGCCGCTGTTGACGAAGGAACTCGAATCGTTGCGAACTAAGCTTCCGGGGGAATTGAAAGAGCTCCCCTGTCTCAAGCTGCTCGAAACTCCCGGTCTGTGCAGCGACGCCCTGGACAGGCTCGAACCGCGACTTGCCGCCCGTCTAGCCGGCGAAGAGGATGTTTGATGCGCGTCATTGGGCTGCACCTGCATGCCTATGGCCACTTTACCGGCCATTCGCTCGACTTCGGCCCCGCACCGGGCCTTCATTTGGTCTACGGCAACAACGAGGCGGGAAAGAGCACGACGCTACGCGCCCTTTCCAGCGTGTTGTTCGGTTATCCTCATGACGTCGTCGACGGCTTCAAGCACGACACCAAGGATATCGCGATTGGCGTTGATCTCCTCGCCAGCGATGGCCGCCGGCTGTCGTTCGTGCGCAGGCGCCGTGGCAAGCACGCGCTCACCGCCGCCGGCGGGTCGGCGCTCGATGAAGGCACGGTCGAGAGATTTCTCGGCGGCGTGTCGCGGGACGTGTTCGAAAAGGTGTTCGCACTCGATCACCACCGGTTGCACGAACACGCCAGGGCCCTGCTCGCCGATGGCGGATCGCTCGGCTTCAGCCTTGCGGAGGCAGGGTCCGGCATAGCGGGCCTCAAGGCCGTACTCGACAAGCTCAAAGCCGAGCGCGCGGCTTTGTTTCTCGCCGGGGGCTCCAAACCGAAGCTGAACCAAGCCATCTCCCAAGTCAGCGAATTGCGCAAAGAGGCGCGACGGCGCACCGTGTCGCCTACCGACTACCGGTCCCGCGAGAAACGCATCCAGGAGGTCGATGCGGAACTCCAGGGTATGCGTAACCGGCGCAAGGCCATCGAATCAAACACTATCCGGCTGCAGCGCATCGGAAGAAATCTGCCATTGCGCGCGGAGCATCGTGCGCTCACGCGGCGGATCGAGGCGCTCGATGACGTGCCGATGCTGCCGCCCCAATTCGCCCAGCAGCGCGTCAAGACGCAAGCCGATCTCGATGCCGCCCGCGAGGACATCAACGTAACATCCGCCGCCGTCGAGGAATTGGAACGCTGCATCGCGGCAATTGCCCTTGACGGGGCGATCCTGGCGCGGAGTGAGGAAATCGAGAGGCTGGCGCAGAAACGCCCCATCATCGAGAAAAACGAGACCGACAGTCCAAAACGGGAAGCGGAACGGACCCAGCTTTACGCCACCATTGCGGACCTGTTGGCCAAGGCCGAACTCAGCGGCGGCCCGGAAAATCTGGCCGGCATGCTGCCGTCGGCGCTTAAGCGCAAGGCGATCCTGAAGCTGGCGGACGCCGGTAAAGAGCTTGACACTCAACGGGCGACGGCTCTCAAAAATGCCGAAACGGAGGCTCGCGCCCTGAACAAGGCACGCGATCGAGCCACCCAGACACCCGAGCCCCGTCCGGTCGGCGATCTTGCCCGGGCGCTCACGGCCGCCGACAAGCTTGGCTATATCACGGCCGATATCGCGAAGCGCACCCGCATGCTGGAGCGAAAGACCAAGGCTCTGAGCGAGACCATCATCGGTCTGGGCTTGGGTACCGATCGCGTATCCGTGCTGCGGGAACTCGCGGTTCCGCCCGAAAAAGCCGTGACGCGTTATGCCGAATTGCTTGCCGTCGTGGACAAGGAGATGACAGCCGCCCGTGAAACCCGCGAGCGGCTTAATGGCGATGTCGCGGCGATCGACCAAAGCATCGCAGCGCTGAAAGCAGTTGGCGGAGTTGCCACTGAGGATGATTTGAAAGCCGCACGCCAGGCGCGCGACCAAGGGTGGTCGCTGGTTCGAGGCCTGTACGTCGAGCGTCAAGCCGGTCTGGAAGATCTCGCACACCGATACGCGCCCGACGGTCGGATCGCCGACACCTATGAACGGCAGGTTCGTGAGGCCGACCAGTCCGTCGATATCATGCGTGCCCATGTCCAGGAGTCGACCGAACTGTCGCTCCTGAGACGTCGTAAGGCCGACCTGGGAGCGAAAACAACCGAGATGATGGCGGCGGTGAATGCTCTCGACATCCGACGCGAAACCGTACTGTCGGAATGGCGCGCCCTCTGGCCCACGGGCTTGATTACGGTGCAATTACCCGGCGAAATGATCGAATGGCTTGCCCGGCGGAGCGCCGCCATCGCGGCGGCGGACCTTCTGGCGGATGAACGCGACGCCATCATGGAACTCGTGGACAAAGAGCGCGATGCCCGGCAAACGCTGGCGGCCGCGATGGAGGCATTTGCCCTCGTACCGCCGGAGCGCGGGCTCGAACCCCTGCGGGAGCGGGCGCGAGACATCCTCGGCGATGTTGCCAAAGCCAATACACTGCACGAAAAAGCCGAAGAGGCCGTCCGCGTGCAATCGGCGCGCAAGATCGATGCGGATGAGGCCGCCAATAAGTTCAAATCGCGCATCGAGGACTGGAAGGCCGCTTGGCGGGGAGCGCTTGCGGAGGCCGGCCTGCCGCCCGGTCTGACGATCGAAGCGGCATCCGCCACCCTGGAGATCATGAATGAACTTGATCTCGTCAAATCGAAGGTTGACGAACTGACCCACCGGATAGAGGCGATGGGGCATGATCGCGATGCTTTCCGCGATGCCCTTGCGGCCATGACCACGACCCTGCGCGGAGCCCCAGCGGGGACGGCGGCGGAAACCTGCCGATGGCTGGAGAAGCGCCTTGGAGTTGCACGCCGCGCCGAGACGGAACTCAAGGGCCTCGCAGACCAATTGGAGATTCAGACCATCGCCCGTGACCGCGCCAACGACAAGTTCCGTCGCAGCAGAGCGACACTTGATGTCCTGTGCGCACAAGCGGGCTGCACAAACGCCGACGAACTGGCGGAGATCGAACGCAAGTCGACGGAGAAACAAAATGCCCTGTCGGCGCGCGAGAAAATCGAAACGCGCGTTCGGGAAGACGGCGGCGGACGCGATTTCGCGGCCCTGTTTGAGGAATGCGAAGATGCTCCGGCAGATCAGATTCCCGCCGACATTCTGAGCCTGAAAGTCGATCGCGAGAACACCGAAGCCTATATCGAAAAGCTGATGTCGGACCGCGCTGCGCTGCAGGCTGAATTCGACAGTCTGTTGGCGCAAAATCAGGCTGCGGACCTCATGCAAGAGGCAGCAACCGTTGAAGCGGAAATCGCCGATACGGTCGAAGCCTATGTCGATCTCACGGTCCAGGAGACACTTTTGCGTGCCGCGATCGACATCTACCGCGACCGCAACCAGGGCCCGATCCTCATGCGCGCCAAAGGCCTGTTCGCGGAATTGACCGACGGGGCGTATACGGGCCTGCGCGCCGACATCAACGAAAGAGGCGAAACGATCCTTATCGCGGAAGATGCGTTTCGCGGCAGTCTCGAGATTGACGCCCTCAGCGACGGCACGGTGGACCCGCTGTACTTGGCGCTGCGGCTTGCCGTCGTGCAGGAACACAATGCGGCGCACGAGCCGCTTCCGTTCATCGGCGACGATCTGCTGCTCAACCTGGACGACAAACGCGCACAGGCGGCGCTGCGGACGCTGGCGGCGATTGCCGCATCAAGCCAGGTCCTGCTGTTTACCCACCACGCTCACATGGTGGATCTTGCCCGGATCGCGGTGCCACCTCCGATCCTGGTCGAGCACAACCTCTCCTCAGCAATCAACGCAGCAAGAGCCGCCAAAATCGCGGTCTGATTCTCGGCACCTGAATTCGCGCATATTATGCGCTGGCGCGATCAGCCGGCTTCGAATAGGCTTTCCGGAAAACAACCCGGGAGGAGCCGTCATGGCCGCAAATTTGGTCGGAAAGCTGTTGATTGCCGGCGTCATCGGCGCGGTGGTCGGAGCCGCCGTGGTGGCCACCGCGGCGCCGGAATTCAACACCCGCGGCAACCGCTTCAGGCCCTTGAGCTACGCCGAGCTAACCCCTGAACAGCGGGCTTTCGCCGACAAGGAGATTGCCGGCGGGCGCAAGCCGGAAACCGGCCCCTTCAACATCTATCTGCGCAGCCCCGAAATGGCGGAACTGTCGCGACCGCTGAGCGACTACTTGCGCTTCAAGGCGCCGACGCCACGCAAGCTCAAGGAAATCGCCGTCATGCTGACGGCACGCTACTGGGGCGGGCAATATGTGTGGTACTCGCACCGCCAGCAGGCGCTGGATGCCGGCTTGAGCCCCGCCTTCATCGCCGCCATGGCGGCCGGCGAGCGGCCCGTCAACATGTCGCCGGACGAGGCCACGATGTACGATTTCACGACGCAGTTGCTGACCACACGGCAGGTGAGCGACGCCAACTTCAAGGCCATGACGGCGCTCGTCGGCGAGCGCGGCATCATCGAGTTGGTCGCCCTCATTGGTCAATACACCGGTCTCACCATGCTGTTCGTGGTTGACCGCTATCCGGTGCCGGCGGGGGCGCCGGACGAAGTCAACAAACCGATGTGAGGCGTAGCCTGGATTGAGCGCAGCGAAATCCGGGATCGGCGAATCCGCATACGGAACCCCGGACTTCGCTGCGCTCAATCCGGGCTACGAAATCGCAAGAAAAACAAGTTGGAGGGCATCATGAGGAGTTGGTCGACCACCGCGGGAGTCGCGGGCGCTCTGGGACTGCTGGTCGTTTCGTTCGCCGTGCCGGCGCAGGCGGCCGAAATCACCGTCTTGGCGGGCATGGGCGTGATATCCGGCGTGAGCGATCTCGCGCCGGCCTACGAGAAGCTGACCGGTCACTCGGTCGTCGTCAGGTTCGAGCAGACCGCCGCGATGAACGAGAAGATCAATTCCGGCGCGCAGGCCGACATTGCGGCGCTGCAGCCTGAGCAAATCGACAATCTCATCAAGCAGGGCAAGATGGTGGCCGGCACCAAGACCAATTTCGCCCAGGCGGGAGTCGGCGTTGCGGTGAAGGCCGGCGCATCAAGGCCCGACATCAGCACCGTCGAGGCATTCAAGAACTCGATGATCAAGGCGAGCTCCATCGGCTATTCGCAGGGCGGCAGTGGCATCATTGCCGCGAAGGTGATGGAGAAACTCGGCATCGCGGATCAGTTGAAACCCAAGACCAAGTTCATCAACGGCGCCCCGGTTGCCGAGGTGGTGGCGAAAGGCGACGTCGAAATCGGGCTGCAGCAGATCAACGTCATCATTCCGGTCGAAGGCGCCGACTACATCGGCCCGCTGCCAAAGGAATTGCAGGACACCGTCCGGTTCGCGGCCGGCGTCCTGACAGTATCGAAGCAAAAGGAACTCGCGAAGGCATTCCTCAATTTCATCGCCTCCGCGGATGCGGGCCCCTTGCTGCGCAGGAGCGCAATGGAGCCCTGGCATTGAATCCATCCGCGACTGTAGGGTGGGCAACGCGCCCGGTAATGACGTTGCATTCGTGCGAGAGTGTGCCGGCGCGTTGCCCACGTGGTCGGGACTCTTCGGTGTGACCGCGTGGGCAAAATCGCCCGCTGTGATTTGGTGCTCGGAACCGCCGTGGCGGGCGATTTGCCCACCCACGGTCTACGGTCAACGAAGCAAATAACCAGGGGGAAACGATGGCTTATCGAAACCTGATCGGTGCCGGAGTTTTCATGGCCCTATTGACCGTATCGATAACCGCGCAAGCTTTCGACGACGCCAAATATCCCGACCTCAGCGGCCAATGGATCGCAGTCCGTATTCCGGCCGTCACCGGCCAGCCGGCGTTCGATCCGACCAGGCCGTGGGGCCGTGGACAACAAGCCCCACTGACGCCCGAATACCAGAAAGTCTTGGAAGCAAGCCTTGCGGATCAGGCGCTCGGCGGGCAAGGCAATTGGCACACCGGCAGCGAATGTCTGCCGCCCGGAATGCCGGCGATGATGACACTTTATCGGCCGATGGAAATCGTCGTGTTGCCGGAGATCACCTACATTCTGGTCGACCATATCGTCGACTCCCATCGCCGGATTTACACCGACGGCCGCGACTGGCCGAACAATGTCGAGCTGAGCTTTCTCGGCTATTCGATCGGAAAATGGATCGACGAAAAGGGTGATGGCCGCTTCAACGTGCTGGAGGTCGAGACCCGCTACCTGAAAGGGCCGCGCCCGCTTGATCCGGCCGGAATGCCGACGCATGCGGACAACGAATCGATCGTGAAGGAGCGCTTCTTCTTCGACAAGGACAATCCCGCGCTGCTGCACGACGAGATCACGCTGGAAGACCACGCGTTCACGCGCCCGTGGACGGTGCTGAAGACATATCGTCGCCTGCCTAATCCGTTCCCGGACTGGCCGGAGGACAATTGCTCCAGCGACAACGAACTGATCAAGATCGGCAAGGAGACCTACTATCGGGGCGGCGATGGCAATCTGTTGCCAACTCGCAAGGGCCAGCCACCGCCCGATTTGCGTTATTTCAAGCAGACGAAAAACTGAAGTCC
>Ga0257161_1000152_pt1 | contig 18410 bp, 17 predicted proteins | sample NR01A_FD_185954 | JGI IMG/M metagenome (GOLD analysis project Ga0257161, IMG submission 185954) | Soil microbial communities from H.J. Andrews Experimental Forest, Oregon, United States - NR-01-A | ecosystem: Environmental > Terrestrial > Soil > Temperate forest > Bulk soil | place: USA: Oregon... | reverse complement strand
CTTCGTGTTATTGCTTCCCATGGCGTGGTCTCCACCGGCGTGGCAACGCCGGAATCGTTTGGGTTGGACAACCCGGAGACTACGCCACTTTCAATTCCTACCAACCCCGCTACGCCACCCCCCCTCCATCCTTTGGTCTGTCCTTGGCGATCTTCGGCTGAATGACCGTAGCCATCCCATCACGTTGACCGCTGTAGCATCGCCTCATGGTAGCGAACTTTTTTCGGCGTTCGCCATTCGGGTGCCGGACGGCTGGTCAAGGCCGTTGACGGTCAATGCCGAAGTTCAGACCGTTCCCCGGGGTTGCCGGGTCGAGATGCTAAGATCTAGCCGTCGCACCTGAAGGTCGCGGGGCGCAAGGGTACAGCGGAGCCCGCACTTTTTTGATTCCGGTGGTCTCAGGTGACCGGCGGCACCATGGGTTTCCGCGATCCGTGCGGAACCGGCATGATGGTATGAGCTCAAGCGGGGCAATACCCCGGGCTTTGACGGCCGCTGGTAATCCAGCATGACAGTTATCCTGCGTCCGACCCATATAGAGCGAACCCAAGTCGTCATTTGCGAGAAGCCGGGATTTGACAATCTCAATCGAATTGCTATATCTGAGATTATCCGGCTGTCGGTCCTGCGACAGTTCTGGGGCGGGCTCCATGGGCATGGACCCGCCCTTTTTATATGGGGCCTTTTGTCGTTTCGACGTGGGCCCGTTTGATGTAAATTGATTCAGAGAGTAATTCAGAGAGCTTTGCGGACGTGCTTTAGATAAGCCGTCGCCAACCCCCGTGCATTGTTTTCGGGCGTGCCGTTGCCGGGCACCTTGCCATGTACCGCCAGTTGGAGCGCTGCCGCATGTGCACTCCGCGCCTTCCCTTCATCGAGGAGGTCTTTGACCGTGGGGAATAGTGCCTGATACTCCGCCTGAAGGCTTTTGACAGTTCCGGGCCTCGGGCCGCGACGTGGCCTGTTTAGACATTCAGCGAGATCGGCCGCATTGATCTCAGTCACCGCCTCGCCAGCATACCGGCCATCCGGATTATCGTAGCGGTAGGCGCCTGTAACAAAGTCGATGGTGCCGTCGTTCCGCTGCCAGGTGGCCGGTGCGATCCCGCGGTATGCCTTGGCGTTGTTGTCCCCCAACAGATCTCCCCAGGTGGGTGCGCGCCAGCTTAGGGACCCGAGGTCTTGCGATGACAGGGACACGACATAGCGTGATTGCACGCTGTCGGATGCGCAGGCTTCGATTAGAAATGTCCGCGCTTGGCTGCGGTCGACGCCACGTATGACCGCGATGAGGTTAAGGGCCGCCGCAACATTGAGCCAGTGGTCGTTGTCCCAACGTTGATACGTAAAGCGGTCGAGTTCGAGCTTGGCACGTGCGCGTTTTGCCGGGTCTTTCTTGGGCATCGCGCCTCCGCGGGCATCATGTCGGGAGCTACCCTATCCGCATCCGAGCCCGCCCGCCGCAGTCTTGCGCTCGACCTGCTTGTGGCGCCACCAAGCCTCAAGCGCGTTGGCACGCTCCAACTTGCTCCGGCCCTCACGACGCAATCGCCGGACGTTGAACGCGACGTCATCAGCACCCAAGGAATCGCGCAGTACGTAGATGGGCTCATCTTCTTCGGTATGCGCGGCCGGGTATCGCGATTGCAGCCCAGGGAATAGTTCCTGCTGCGCCGGGTCCAAGGCCTCCTCGTCAGCGTCGTCGAACTGTTTTCGACACGCTTGACGGGAGATTTGGCGCAAGTGAAGGTGCGCCGCCAGATAGACCCGCGGGTTGGCTTTCTGGAGATCCTCAGCACCTAATTTGACCATGGCCTCTGTCGCGATCCAGGCCGGGCTCAAGCGCACCTGCGTCTTGCGGGCATCCATGATCTCGCGCACAATGTTCCGCAGGCAGTTAGCATCGTTGCTCTGTGTTGTCATGACAGTCTCCCCGAGACATTTTCGCATGATGGAATTACACTGATCTGTTTCAGCCACTTCGCGACTTGCGGTGCCAAGCGGTGGACGTCGTCCAACATTTCCGGCGTCAGCGTCGCCACGATGTCGTTGGGATCACGATCAAGGATTGCTGGCTTCGCGACGTCCTCGCACTCGAAGTCGCGTAGCCAGCCCCAAAGCCACAGCGCTTCTTTGCTCACCTGATTCGGCTTCGGTTCGGCGTTCTCCGGAACAGCGGCGAGGTCCGGCGGTGTCGGCGGCTTCACCGGTGTGGTGGCCTCGGCGGCGACATCGGTCTCCGCGTCCGCGACTTGCGCTTTGCGCGCCTCGGCCGAAGCAGCAGGATCGACGCCGTTGCCGTTGGAACGAGGCTTTTGCACATCGTCATCGAAAGAGACATCCGGCCATAGCTCACGACATCGGTCGGTCGCCACGATGCGACCCGGATCGACCGACTCAGCCGCCGCCATGGCTGCCTCCGGGCTAAGCCTTTCCCTCCCGCGCTCGAACAGTTCCCGCATCGAACGCAATTCGGGGGTCTCGCTGTTGGTGTCGTCCGCCGGCAGCGGCTTCACCGTGTTGGTGCTCGTGGTGATGCCGGCCGGCCGAGTCGGCTTGGTGGCCTGTCGCTTGGCTGGTTGGTTGCGCCCCTTGGTGTCAGGTCTCGTGGGGACGTTCGGAATTTCCGAACGTCCCTCCAGTTCGCGTCGCACCGATGCTACGGTCTTGTCGTCGACACCGATCATTTTCGATATCGCCAAGTTCGACTGGTTGGGGTTGAGCACAAGCAGTTTGGCGATGAGGGTGCGTTTATCCTCGCCACTCAGATGGCGCCGCTTGACATTGGCCGACATCACATAGGCGTAAGGATCGTCGACCTCCACGACCTCAAAGAACTTGTTGTTGGGCGTACTGCTCGTACTGCTCTCAAAGACCTTGATCGTGAGCCCGGCAGCCTCGATGGCGTCCAACCGAGATCTACCGTCAAGTACGGCAAACCCGTCACCATCGCGGATAACCTTCGCCCGTTGCTGCAGGCGGTGTTTCCTAATGTCCTCGCCCAGCTCCTTGAGTTCGTCGGTTGAAAGCTGCGGGAACAGTTCACATGCGGGATGCACCTTGAGAACATCGCGCCATGACGGTCTCTTAGGAGTTTGGCCTGCCAATTCGGTGCCGATCGCCCCGCTCGGGACATCAGCTGCCGAACCCCCGCCGTTCGCCACGCGGGGGGTTCGATTCGCGGGCATTGGGGCTTATGCTCTCGGCGAAGTGCTGGCGGTCGTCGTGGCGGCACCGTCTTCAAGGGCTTTTCGTGCTTGGCGTTTCGCCATCCGCACGGCAGTTGCCTTTGTCGTCCTGGCCGGCCCGGTTTCCTTCTTCGCCGCCGCCAGCTTGCGTTCGATGTACCGGTGGATGCTGGCCACAACGACCTTTCGGATGCGGCCGTCCATGTAGCTTTCAAGCTCGCTGCGGTTGATTAACTCATAGCCGTGGGCGTTCGAGCAGCCGAGCATGTGCCAGGCGACTTTCGTCTTTACGGCGAGCGGTTCAACGGTCGGGGATGAGTTAGACGTAGTACGGGTGGTGGGGGTGCGCATGCACGGTGCTCCCTCGGCGATCATCGATCACCGTTCAAGCGGTCTCAAGGAACCGCCACAGGGAGCCGACCGTGACGAGGCTCGGGGCTATTCGTCTATGCCTCCGCGGTTTGGCATCTTGAAGCACCAACTATTACGCCAGCGCTACCACGTCCGGGCTAGACGAGAGTGCGGGTGATCGCGGCAAGGATCGCCGCGCATGTCCCGCCGAAACGTTGACGGGATCCCCTTGGATCGAGCCGAACACGGTTCGGCCTGCGACCCCTACGCGCTCCATGCCGAGCGCGCCACGACCCTGATATAGATCGAAGGGCGAGGAATGCAAACGCGACGCGACGACGCCTCTGGAAAAAATGTTCACAAGGGTGCCGCGCGCCATGCCACGTCGGCCGCCGAAATCCAATGTCGCGCGGGTAGGGACGTGGGTAGTGGGAAAAGCAGATAAAACCTAAGCGACTTCAATGGCGCCAGCGGACACTCCCTCCGCCAGTATCCCGCTTGCTGGCGTCCACCACCGTCCAAAAACCGTACCGCCGAAGCTAACGGCAGCGCTCGTGTCGCCGCGGGCTACTACGGAGAAGCCGTCGCCGTTTTCGCTATAGCGTCGAGTGCGGCAGTCATGGCACTGACCGTCGCCTCAACCTCGTGGCCCAGCCGGTGCCGTTTCGCGAGCCAACTCGGATCATTGTACGAAAGCCAAGTGTTGCCTGATGGGTCCTGCCAAACCAACGCCTTTAGCGGCAGATCGATTCCGATCGTCTGCATTGACTGCATCAGCGGCGTGCCGCCTTTGGCATTGCCGAAGATCAGGAGGTCCGTCGGCCGCAATGACAGCCCCACCGCTGCGGCGCCCGCCGCATGATCGATACGCGCAAATACGGTCATGCCTTTTGCCTTGACCTCAGCCTCGAGCCTGTTCATCGTATCCTTCGGTGCGTGACTGCTGCGCATGGTTATCAATCCGTCTGCGGCCATGGCTTGCACTCCCCATAAACTGCGGATGTTGCCCCCTGCGGTCCAAGGTGCTGCTAGAGCGACTGCCACGGCAGCCAGCGCGACCGGGAATGACCAAGCCCAATCTCCCATCTTGGAGACGGCGGCAGCGGCTACGAGACAGCCGACGAGAAAGCCAATAAGAAGATGCAGGGATCTTCTCAACCGATCCGCATCGGTCGTCAATAAGCGGCGGCGTTTGGACAACATGTCCATGAGGGACAGAACGGTGTTGGTCAAATTGCCACCGCGCCGAGTGACGAGGACCTCGTGCGCCACCAAAGCTTCGCTTTTAGGCCGCTTTCGTTGCCGCCGTCGCTGCCGCGGCGTATTCCGGCCTGTAGACGTGGCGACGAATGAACGAGACCATGTCGGCCGGGCGCTCGACGCGGGCAAGGCCCGAATCGAATACCAGCTTTGCCACTCGCGCCGCCGTTTGGATCTCGGTCTCCAAAATGTTCGCCTGGAGCGGATAGAGGAGCCCTTGGTTCAGCAAAGCGGGCGGCACCTGATCCGCCACCGCCTGCCCAGCTTCGATGAACATCTCGTCGGTGACGCGTTTCGCCTGTGTTGCGAAGATCGCCATGCCAACCGCCGGGAAGATGTAGAAGTTGTTGGCCTGGCCCGGCAAGAATGTCCGACCGTTGTAGTGGACCGGCGGAAACTGGACGCCGGCGGCGTAGATTGCCTTGCCCTTTGACCAAGTGTACGCCTGCTCGGCCGTACATTCTGCGTGCTCGGTCGGGTTCGAGAGCGCAAGGATCACGGGCCGCTCATTGATCCGCGAGACGCTCTCGACAACCTTCTGAGTAAACGCGCCGCCCATGGTGCTCACGCCGATTATGGTGGTGGGCTTGATGCCTTCTATGGCAGCCACGAAGTCCCTGGTGGGTGCATGCTGGTGCGCGTACGGCTTCTGGAAGTCGACAAGGTCTTTGCGGGTGGACTCCAGCAATCCGTTGATGTCGAACATGTAGACTCGCGACTGCGCGTCTTTCGGCGTCATTCCTTGCGCAACGAGCGCAGAACACAGCAGGTCGGCAAGGCCAATTCCGGCCGAGCCCGCGCCAAGGAACAGGTATTTCTCGTCCTTGAGCTTCGTACCCTTGACCTTGGTCGCGTTGATCATGCCGGCAAGTGTGATGCCTGCAGTGCCCTGCACGTCGTCATTATAGACGCAGTACTTGTCGCGGTATCGTTGGAGCAAATGCACAGCGTCCGTCCCCGTCCAATCCTCGAAATGAATGCAGCATTTCGGGAACACCTCTTGCACGGCCTCAACGAACTCATCCACGAAGGAAAAGAGCTCGTCGGTCGATGGGCGGGTCTTGCGCATGCCCAAATAAAGCGGATCGTGCAGGTACTGCTCATTGTTGGTACCGGCATCGAGATACATGGGGAGCAAGTATTGCGGTGGCACGCCCGCGCAGGCAGTGTACAGCTGCAGCTTGCCGATTGGGATACCGGCGCCGTTAGCCCCGAGGTCTCCGAGACCGAGAATGCGGCCGCCGTCCGTGACACAAATAAACCGAACGTCCTTCTGTGGCCAGTTTTTCAAGATTTCCTTGACCTTGCCCCGGCGCGTCATCGAGAGATACATGCCGCGCGTCTGGCGATATATGTGGCCAAACTTAAGGCAAGCTTCGCCGATCGTCGGGTCATAGACGATCGGCAGAAAGCGCGCCGGATCGGACATCACCGTTCGATAGAAGAGCACCTCGTTGTGGTCGAGTAAATTGACCAGATAGATATACCGATCGAGGTCGGTGCTCTTGTGACCGAGTTGCATCATCACCCGACTTAATTGCAGGTCCTGGGTCTCGGTTACGTCGGGCACCAGGCCAACAATTCCGAGTGCCTGCTTTTCCTCCTCGCTGAAGGCGGTTGACTTGTTGAGCGAAGGATCCTGAAGCAATTCCATTCCGCGCTTATTGGTTGTCATGTCATTCTCCTTTTGGTCTGGATAGCCCCCGCGATACGGCAAACGTTTCCCATCAGTTGGCTTGCGCGACGTATGGCCGAACCATTTTCGTCGGATCGACGACACGGTCGAATTCGGCCTCAGTGACAAAGCCGAGCTGCAAAGCCGCGGTCTTGAGGGTGAGATCCTTATCCATGGCGTAGTGAGCGATCTTCGAGGTGGGCGGCCGCCACATAGGGCTTAACCATTTTCCTCGGATCGACGACACGATCGAATTCGGCCTCCGTAACAAAGCCCAATTTCAACGCAGCGGCCTTCAGAGTGAGATCGTTGTCCATGGCGTAGTGGGCGATTTTCGATGCCTTGTCGTAGCCTATGACAGGCGAAAGGGCCGTCACCAGCATCAGCGAACGCTCGACGTATTCGTTGATCTTCTTCTGGTTGGGCTTTGTTCCTTCAATCAGGAACTTGCGGAAGTTCGCGCAGCCGTCACTCATGATGGTTATGGAATGGGTGACATTGAAGATCATCAGCGGCTTGTAGACGTTCATTTCGAGATAGCCACCGGCGCCGCCGAAACCCACTGCAACGTCATCGGCCATCACCTGCACGGCGATCATCGTCAGCGCTTCGCATTGCGTTGGATTGACCTTGCCCGGCATGATCGAGGAGCCCGGCTCGTTCTCTGGGATCGCCAATTCCGCAAACCCGGCCCGAGGTCCACACGACATCAAGCGAATGTCATTGGCGATCTTGTAGAGCGAGACCGCGAGGGTGCGCAGCGTTCCGGACAGTTGGACCAGTGCGTCGTGGGCGCCCTGCACCGTGAATTTGTTGGGCGCCGTTATAAAGGGCAGGCCAGTGAGCTTGGCAATCTCGGCGGCCGCCGCTTCGGCAAAGCCGGGCGCCGCGTTGATGCCGGTCCCCACGGCCGTACCACCGAGTGCCAAACGGTACACACCCTGCAAGGCTGCCTCGATCCGCTCCAGATCGTCTGCCAACATCCCGGCATAGCCGGACCACTCCTGGCCTAAAGTCAGCGGAGTGGCGTCTTGCATATGCGTCCGCCCAATCTTGACGATATCGCTCCACGCTTGCGCCTTCGCGCTGATCGCATCGCGCAAGGCGGCGACGGCCGGAATCAAGCGCTGCTTCACGTTGACGGCTGCTGCGATATACATAGCCGACGGAAAGGAGTCGTTTGACGACTGCGCCATGTTGACGTGATCGTTGGGGTGAACGGGCGTCTTGCTCCCAAGCGGCGTGCCCGCGAGCTGACAGCAGCGGTTGGAGATCACCTCGTTGACGTTCATGTTGAACTGAGTGCCGCTGCCCGTCATCCAGACGTGTAATGGAAACATGTCGTGGTGCTCACCAGCAAGGATTTCGTCGCAGACCTGAACGATCAATTTGTAACGCTGATCGTCGAGCCGCTTGCCGACATGGTTCGCCGTGGCCACGGCCTTCTTGAGGGTCGCGTAGGCGGTGATCATTTCGCGTGGAATTAAATCCGTGCCAATGCTGAAATGCTCAAGCGAACGTTGGGTTTGAGGACCCCACAGTTTGTCGGCAGGCACTTCGACGACACCAAGGCTGTCGCTCTCTTTCCTCACGTCGGGCATGTGATCTCTCCTGGGTTCAGCATCGTCGATGTCTGGCATACTTGGGAGGCCATGCTCCTTTTCCGACGAACTTCGGTAAGGAACGCCGGTCCGGGCGTAGTGGCCAATGGCGATCGGTTATTGTGCCTGAATTTGGACGGGAGCACCGTACTTGTCAGCAGTGCCAGGAGCTATCACCAGATAGCGACGCTCCCGTTTGGCTTCGCCGCGTACGACTTGGCGGATCGGTCCAATTGTGTTGACGATCGCTGAACCAGCGGGGTTCGTCCTGAAGGCTTGCAGCGGCTCCAGAACGCCGGCGCCGGACGGCTCGCTCGAAAGCGCAAGCACGTATGGCTGTCCCGGCGCCAATCCAGTGACAGCAGCCTCCAGCACTTGTACGAGACCCTGGTCGAGCAGCGCCACACTCGTGGGCGCTTTTTCTTCGCCCGCGTTTCCGTTCCGTCCCGTCGGGACTAGCGACAGCTGCGTGGCCTGTCCAGCGATTCCGAGCGGTTGAAGCCCCTGAGTTCCCGATCCCTCGGGGACGGCGTTAGGTACATAGACCACGGCCTGTGCGGCCTGACCGATCTGGCTGGTCGCGATCACCTTGTTTGTGAGCGTGTCGACTACGGCAAGTCGGTCCTCGTTCTCAAGGCCGACATAGATCCGCGTGCCATCCCCAGACGGCCAGACGCCATGAGGTAGCTTGCCCACAGGAATGGTCGCGACTTTTGAAAAATCGTCAGTGCGGTAGACCTGAATTTCGTTAAGGCCGCCGACCGTGATATAGGCGAACATGCCGAGTGCGTTGCGCACAATGTTGACGTGATTGGTGATCGGGCCGGTGTCGAGCGTCTTCAAGCGGGAGAATGGCGGCCTCGCGTCAAAGACTTGAACCTTGCCGGTATCTTTCAAGGTAAACCAGACCTGTGAGCCGTCAGGTGTCGCGGCAATATTTGGGCAGAACGGGCTTATCTGCTCTACCTTTCCAACGATCTTGTGGTCGGCAACGGACACGACGTCGGTTTCAGGAACGAACGAAGAGCAGACATAGCCGTATTTTCCATCGGGCGAGAAAATCGTCATGCCCGGGCCGTTGGGAAGAATGATCCGCATCTTCTCCTCGTAAGTCGTACTGTCGAGGACGGAGACATAGTTCTCGCCACGCACGGTCACCCAGACTTCCCTGCCGTCCTGCGTGAAGAACGCCTCGTGTGGAGATCGGCCAACGTAAGTTACGTGCTTTACACTGTTGGTCGCGGTATCGATGAAGTTTACCGCATTCGACCCGATCGCGACCACCGCGATGGTGCGATGGTCTGGCGAAAAGCCCATGCCGTGCACCAGCAATTGGCCGGTGTAGAGCGGACTGAAACTGGCCGGCAGCGGGTCGCCAAGGCGGATGACGCCGAGCAGCTTGTTGTCGACAGGATCGGTGACAGAAACTGTGTTGGAGAATTGCTCCGCAGCATAAACCCGATCGCGATGGCTTACCGGAATATCCGGGTCAGAGGCGGCGACTGGGACTTGCCCAGCCCAAGCGGACCCAACTGAGGCAAGCGCGGTTGCTGTCAGCAATGCAGTCAAAAACGAGGTATGCTTCACGTCAAGCCTCCCGGTGCTAAGGGTTCAAGGGTCGGCAGATCGCCGCGCCATCGGTCAGGACCGCCAACGAGGTCTCGTCCGGTGATGGCACAGAAGGCGGAAGAGCCAACTCCATCACCGCGATTTCTTGTTGCTGCGTAACGATGATCTCCTGGGCAAGGCGCCGGAGCTGCTCGTTGTGCCCATATCGAAGCTCGGCCTGAGCCATATCAATCGCTCCCTGATGATGTGGCACCATCATCGCGACAAAGTCTTTGTCGACATCCCCCGAGGGCTTGACCTCCATCGCCTTCATCATTCTGTTCATTGCTACATGGTTCTCAGCCAGAAATGGCCCTTCCTCGGGGCTTGCGGCCAGGTAGCCTGCGCAGGCGATGAGGGCGAGCGCCAGCAACGTTCCCCCGATAGTCAGATTGGAACGACGAACGAGCTGCATGGCGACTTCTCCCGATGAGTAGCGTCAGCTCTCACATCGTCCGAACGAAACGCTCGCGACGTCATATAGCTAAGCCGTCACGCTTCTCTTGTCTGAATGTGCTGTCGTTGCGCTGAGGTTGTGGCAGGCTCGGCCGGCGGCAATGTTTGCCAAATCAGATAGAACGCTGAGACACGGGTCACGCTGACGTGCCGATGTCTGTAAAAGCCATGAAAGCTGGAGCCATCGATTTCCTATGGATTGCGGGTGGGATCTCCTATCCAGAACGTACAGCGCACCCCACCTCGTCCCATCCGCTAAGAGGAAAGAAGGCGTTCCGTACCCAAACCTAAGTATAGGTCGCTCAAACCAATGTGCGATGTCAGATAACCTAAGTTGCATGGTTCATTCCGTCCTCGGAGGCGATGTTCAGACAGAGCGACATGCAACGGTGCGGGTCATGTTCACTCCGAGCGCCACTACTGTTAGCGATAGCGATGCGAGGAGGGTAGTGCCGCGCGGCACCCCACGTCTTGGACCTGGTCCGCAAGGGAATTTGGCAGCAAAGATTGAAGCTGAACAGCCCAGTCAGCTCGCTAGCTCATCCGTTGCGGCCGTCTCGTAATGTTAAGCGCCCGCGATCACGGATGCCAATTGATCGAGCACCCACCATCAAATGTCATGGCCTCGCCCCATCCCGGCCATTCTATCCTTCGTCGGGCAGCCTGGACACGACGAAAAGTGATCTTCAACCGAAGCGACGCGACATCTGCGAGGTAAATTGCGCGGTAGCAAAAATTTTCAACCATTAACTAGGAACGCGAACAGGATGCAGGCATGTTTGGCGAGGTCACGAAGTACTTCTGGACGGTTTCCAAGACGGACACTCCTGCTGAACCCCCGAGAGGAGGGATGACCATGTTCGAGCTCCAGACCAGTACGCTGCCCGATTCGGGTCATTTGGAAAGCTGCGGTGTGTCAATCGAGATCACGGCCGCCCGTCCGCGGCAAGCACTGGCAAGCGCAAAGAGAGAGGCTTCGAGATGGCCAAACACCGGCAGCGATCTGCGGGAAACCGCGATGCGAGCCCGATGCGTACGCGCTTCCAAACGAATCGAGGGCAGGGCGATTGCTTCGCCCTCCGCGCTCGAGAGTGCGCAGGAGTTGTTTGCAAGGCTGCCGGTCGGCGCACAGGAAGAACTTAATCGTTTGCACAATGTCGCGCGGCAGGCGCGTTACAAGGTTGTTCTTCGCAACGCGCAGGGCGTCGCTTTCGATCACCGTGGCAACCTGGAGAAGTCGATCGGCGCGGCTCGGCCCGCGTCTGGCAATGGCCTGGACGCGCACGAACGCGGTGGGGCGTTTGGAGGCGAGGACGCCAGCCCGGTGAAAGCTGCCGCTGTAATCGACTTTGGCGCGCATTATCGCATCCGGCACAGCGGATCGAGCGCTGCAGCCGCGCCGATCTTCGACGCGGATGGCGCGGTGATCGGCACGCTGGACGCTTGTTCGATCGACCAAGCCGAGTCTGTCCAGACAGATGCCCTTACGCGCGCGATCATTCAGGCCACGGCCCGCGCAATCGAGGAGCGCGCGTTCCGAGATCACCACCGCAAGGAATGGATTGTCGCTGTCGCCCCACGGGATGAGTCGCGTCCGGCAATGCTGTTCGCCGTGGACCCGGCACAAAACGTCCTGGCGGCTGATCGTCATGGGCGCGCAATGCTCGCCAGCAACGCTGTCAAAAGCAGGACGTCCGGAAAAGATCCCAGCTTCTGGGCTCTATTCGAGCGGAATCCTGCGCCGTTTCGGATCGGAAATCGCGACGATATCTCGACGGTGCTGGTGCCAATCGGACTCCCGGAGGCTTGGTCGGCTTTGGTGACGCCGCCCGAATCCAAATCGGCGCCCCGGTGCAACACGGACCTCAGCCTGCACGTGCGGCCGCGGCTTGGCGGGATCGCGAGCTTTCCTCAATTGACGTGCGCGCCGCTGGCCCGCGGCGGCTTGTCGCCGGGCGTTCTGCGGCGGGTGCGCGAGCACATCGACGCCAACCTCGAGGCTAACGTCGACCTCACGGACCTTGCCGCAATCGCAGATCTGTCGCGATGCCATTTTGCCCGCGCGTTCAAGCAATCGGTTGGAGGAACGCCGCACCGCTATCTGATGCATCGGCGTCTGGAGAAGGCCCAGGAGCTTTTGGGCGGCACCGAACTTTCGCTTGCAGAGATCGCACTCGCGACGGGATTCTCAGATCAGAGCCATTTTTCGCGTCGTTTCCGAGACCATCTGGGGACGACGCCCCGTGCGTTCCGGCGGGCGCAGCGCTGAACGATGTCCGGCGTTCTGCGCCTGCCTTTTATGATCCAACCGAATTTGAAACAGGCTATGATGACTTTGGGAATCTCGACTGACTTGTTTCTCGAAATCCACGTTCTCTTAAGCTTGATTGGAATCGCGTCGGGCATCATCGTGCTGTATGGCCTAGTGACCGGGACATCGTCCGGTGGCTGGACCGCCTTGTTTCTCGCCACGACGATCCTGACCAGCGCTACCGGCTTTCCTCTGCCGCCGTTCGGTTTCGATCCGCCGCGCGCGGTCGGCGTCCTCTCGCTGCTCTTGCTTGCCATCGTTATTGTCGCGCTCTATAAATTTAGGCTCGTCGGGCCCTGGCGGTGGACCTATATCGGCACAGCAGTCACGGCGCTCTATTTGAACTCCTTCGTCGGCGTCATTCAGGCATTTTCAAAGCTGTCGTTCTTGCATTCGTTGGCGCCTACGCAATCGGAACCGCCATTTCTGATTGCGCAGATTATCGTCCTGGTGGCCTTCGTTGTGCTGGATGTAACGGCAGTGAGCAGGTTTCACCCGAAGGCCGTGACAAGGATGTACGAACCACCATATCCCCGTCGATTTGCGGTCTAGCAATCAAAGGAGCCAACAGATGAACGTGCGAGATACCAAGGCCTTACGGAATGCTCCGCTCGAAACGCCAACGGACCTTAAGGCGAATGCCGTCCCGGACATAGCTGGCTCGCTTGCGATTTTGCTCGCCGACATGTTCGCACTTTATGTAAAGACAAAAAATTTTCACTGGCACATGTCTGGTCCGCATTTTCGCGACTATCATCTGCTCTTGGACGAACAGGCCGATCAAATCTTTGCCACCACCGACGCACTTGCGGAGCGTGCCCGCAAAATCGGCGGCGCGACGATTCGTTCGATCGGGCATATCGGCCGTCTGCAGCGTGTCCTGGACAACGATGCCGAATTTGTCACTCCATTGGACATGCTCGCTGAGCTCCGTGACGACAACAAGCAGTTGGCTGCCAATCTGCGCGAAACACATGGCCTGTGCGACGAACATGGCGATGTGGCCAGCGCAAGCCTTCTGGAGATCTGGATCGACGAGGCCGAGCGACGAACATGGTTCCTGTTTGAATCCACCCGCCATGGAGGCGGTTGAACCGGAGGCGAACCTTAGCAGCGTTGCCGATCGAACCGCTTGATGAAGTGAGCGGGAACCTCATGTCCAACGAATGCAGCCAATTGACCGGGCTCGCGCGGCTGGGCAACATCTGCAGCGGGACCCGCATAAGCCCCGATTGCGTCGATAGACGCGAGCCGGGGCAATGCGCTTCGCATGGCCTCGCCGGCGCATTTTAGCCTGCGATCACTTCGGCGTTCGCGTTTGCCTGAAATACCTCAAATCCGGCGGCGCCTGGTCCTTCTTGGTGGGCATCAAGAACCCGTCCCCACTCAGGAAATACGTGTCTGTTCCGACGACCACATAGTTGTTGCCCTCAGCGCAAGAAATTCGGCTCCAGTTGGGATAAGGATTCGGATCCCGCCGATATGTCTTGTCGACGCTCCAGGGCCGTGTCAACGCATGGTCGAATACCGTTATTTCCTCATGGAGGAGATTGGCATCTTTCTTGTCGAGGTAAAACCGCTCCTTGAAGGTCGACTGGTTGTCGAAGTGCAGGGGCAGCCCGGTCGCGTCGTAGGCGCGAGGCCCTTTGAAGGGGCCGCGCGTCTCAACTTCTAGCACGTCGTAGACACCATCGCCGTCTTCGTCGATCCATCTGCCGATCGAATACCCCTGATAGGTCGGCTCCACATTCGTGGGCCAAGGGCGACCATCGGTGAAAATGCGACGAAGATCGGTGCCAACCGAGATATAGGTGGTTTCCGGTGTGACGATGTACTCTTGCGCCGGAGCTGACATCATGCTCGGCATGCCGCCTGGGATGCATTTGGCATGGTCGATGAAATTGCCCTGCCCGCCTTCGGCCTGGTCGGCCATGCTTTCCTCGTGGATCTTTTGATACTCAGGCGCCAGCGGCGCTTGCTGCGCCGGCCCGAAGGCCTTGGTCGGATCGAACTTTACGCCCTGGCCTCCGAAACGCGGGTTGATCGCATCCCACTGACCTTTCCAGTTGGGGTATTTTGCCCCGTCAGCTGCCTGTGCGCTGCCACTCGTCACCATTAGCGCGACCGCCAGTGCGCATACCCCTGTCGTGCTCCCAAGCACCATTGATCTGTCCTCCCTGTGTTGTCGGCATTTTTTCTGAGTGCGAAGAACATTACCCTACGATGAGGATACATCGTCTGCCCTTCGGCGGAAACGATGACGCGATCCGGCATTCTCATCGCAGACCGCGGATTGGAAGGTGTCCGCCCCCCTGTGCCGCGGCCTTCCCGCTATGTTATGGCCATGGAGTAGTCGAGTCGCGCACGGAGCTGGTGTGGCGCCGTCGATGGCAACAAATAGTGGAAGTTGTTGCCGATCGGCTACATCGCCATGTTTTACCGGATACCCAATGGATCGGACGGCCGCGGTGACGCTATAGACGGGCACGATCATGATGGTGAATGCCCTCGATCCCGTACAGCAAAGTGCCGCCACCGGCACTGAAAGCATTCAGCTCGTTCTGGCCGGTCCCGGCGCGGGCAAGACCACGACGCTGGCGGGCCGCTTCGTTCATCTGGTGCGACAGGGCATCGATCGCCGGCGCATTCTGGCATTGACCTTCACCAGGAAGGCCGCCGATGAAATGAAGTCGCGCATCGCGGCGGCGCTTGATCTGCCATCCGCCGCCGACCTGAGCGTCGCAACCTTTCACGGCTTCACCTTCCGGCATCTGCGCCGGAACCCGCAGCTTGCGGGGCTGTCCGAACGGTTCCCGCTTTGGGACACGCCGCAGCAGCGTCATGTCTTCAGCTCGCGGCGGATGTGGTGGAACGAAGAAAACGACATCCTGGATATTATCGCCGGCGCGAAGGAACGCCTTCTCGATGCAGCGGCCTTCGCCGCCGGGATCGAGCCGGATGACGAGGTGCTCCGCAGCGCCGTGGAATTCTTCCGCGTCTACGAGCGCGCCCTTCGCGACGCCGGCGCCATCGACTTTGCCGACATGGTTCCGCTGATGGTCCGCGCGATGGACAAAAATCCCGACTACGCCGCGGCGATTACCGGGGCGTATGACCATATGCTTGTCGATGAGTATCAGGACATTAACCCCGGACAAGTCGAACTGATCGATCGCTTCGTATCCGCGGGCGTGAATCTGTGGGCGGTCGGCGACGACGACCAGACGCTCTATGCTTTCCGGGCTGCGGATGTGCGGTTTATCCTGGACTTCCCGCGCAAGTATCGCGACGTCAAGGTTCACGTCATCGACCGCAATTACCGCTCGGCAACGCAAATCGTCGCAGCCGCCCGGCGGCTGATCGTCCACAACCGTGCGCGCTGCCAAAAAGACTCCAAGCCGGTCACGGCGGATGCCGGCGAGATGGTCATTCGCGGTTATCGGACGGCGGAGATTGAGGCGCGGCAGGCAGCTAAAGGCGTAGCCCGGTTGCTCAGGCACGGACATTCGCCGCAACAGATTGCGGTCCTCTACCGAACCGGCACGGTGGGTCTCGCACTGCAGCCGGCCCTGCAGGCGCTGCAAATCCCCTATGAGGTGCGCGGCGCCGGCGATCTGTGGCAGAGCGTGGCGGCGCGCCTTGTGGTGGGATCTCTCTATTATCTGCGTGACGGCGAATCGGACGAAGCCATGAGCCGCCTGGGCAGCGGCCGGCGCGCCGAGATCGTTCGCGGTGACCTCGACCAGGCGAGCGCGCGCGAAAAACGGGATTTTCCGGCCGCGTGTCGATTCGTTCGCGATGTCGTTGCAACGGCGGTACCGTCTCGGGCCTCCGACCGGGACCGGGCGGAGTGGACCGCGGTCGTCGAAGCCGTCATCGCGTTGGCGTCGTCGTGCCGGTCTTTGGACGGGCTTGTCGCAAGAATTGCCGAACAATCGGCCTCGCTGCGCCAGGCGCCCGAGAAGGCAGTCGTTCTATCGACCATCCATTCGGCCAAAGGCCTCGAATGGGAGGCGGTGTTCCTGATCGGAATGGAGCAAGGGGTGCTGCCGCACGTCAATAATGACGACCTGGAGGAGGAACGCCGGGTTGCCTATGTGGGCGTCACCAGGGCAAAGCGGATCATCGGCCTCACCTTCGCGGATAAGCGTTTCGGGCAAACATCTTTGCCCTCGCAATTCCTTTACGAGTTGGCTGGGACGGAAAGGAGCCATTGCGTCTGGACCGATCCGCAGGCGAACGGCGCCGACGAACGTCTGCCGCTGTTGTCCGATCGTGAGCGGCAACGATTGATCGAAGGCCCACTGCCAAAACAGCCGGCGACGGAGGCGAACAAGAAGCTGAGCAAGCGTTCCGACAGACGTTCGAGCAATCACCGCGCTGCGCCCGCCGACAAGCAGCAGGCTCAGATGGCCCGGAACAATGCCGATGGAGCGCCGCGCCGGCATGGGCTGTCCTGGAATGCCGATGAAGACGACCGGCTGCGTGCCGCGTTCCAGGCGGGTGACGCGATTGCGGCGATCGCCGCGACTCATGAGCGAAAAATCGGCGCCATCACGGCACGCCTGATAAAGCTCGGTCTTATAACGGAAGATGGTGTCATTGAGCCCGGTTGATCCTCCTTATGCGCCTGGAACACGAGGTGACCCCGATGAACGCGCTGCATGCATCGGCGCTCGCAAGCGTCATAATGATCGGCATTATTGCTTCAGCTCACGAAGCCGGAACTCAAGCTAGCGTTCAAGCGGTGCCGCAGACGACACCAAATACATCCAAGATGTGCCCACCGGTCAGGCCTGGATCGCACCAACGTTATGGTCTTCCGCCAACGGCGAACCTTCCCGACGGCATCTCTTTCGCGACGGACTGGATGCAGAATCGGACGGGTGGATGGGCCGGGGAACAGGTCATGGATCGTTGCCGGATACAGCCGGATGGTTTCTTGACATGGCACGGAAAGCAAGCGGTTAGGGTGGAAGTTCAGCCCAACGATGATCCGCTGGCCTTGAACGCAAACAGCAACAGAGCCGAAATGTTGAGAATGCAGGACGGCAGAAGAGTCCCGATCAAGGAGAACAGCAAGAGCGGCGTGCAGTTCTACGCCACCAGCTATTATTTTCCGACGACGTGGCAGGGACAGCAATTGTCGTGGTCGGCGTTCGCTCCGACCGATTGCGCCGCGGGCGACAAAAATCAGTGCAACAGCTGGTCGTTCGTCTGGCAGTTCTATCCCTTGGGTGGCCTCAGCGCCGCTCAAACCGCCGTGAACGGACCGCAACATTACGGATTCAACGGTGCTCAATTTCCCGATGGTGGACTGATCGCGATGGGGAAATGGACCGACTTCGTGTTCATGGTGGATTGGGGCACGGGTAATTACTCCGTGTGGCGACGCGACGAAGGCCAAATCACCTTTACGCAGGCGCTGACCGGCAAAACGGCAGTTCCTCCTGGTCGCGATATATATGTGAAACAAGGTCTCTATCGTGGAGGAAACGTCGACGGCCGCACTGACGTTTTATGGATAGGGCCCACGGTCCGAGGCTCAAGCTTTTCTGCCGTGGAACGACAAGCTTTTGGAACCAACGACGGACCGAGCGAGAATATAGGTCCCTGAGGCACGTTGATGTCGGGAATTGACCCACGACGGTGGCGCCGTTCATTCAGGGCAATCGGATATGGCGTGGCGCCTCTTCTCCTTCTCCCCGCTTGCGGGGAGAAGGTCGGGATGAGGGGGCTCTCTCCACACAGGCTCAGACTCGCGGAGCGCCCCAGTCTAAGGAAGCTTCGGTGGAAACCTATAACTCAGCAAATACGCAATCAATAAGCCGAGTCCGCACGATAGTGCAAATGCACTGTTGAAATACGCTGTCCAATTTTGGTCGTTCGCGTAGGTGGAAGCCAACCCGACAATACCGATAGTCAAGCAGGTAAGCGTCATTAGCGCGGTTGGCCTGAGG
>Ga0257161_1000151_pt1 | contig 18425 bp, 20 predicted proteins | sample NR01A_FD_185954 | JGI IMG/M metagenome (GOLD analysis project Ga0257161, IMG submission 185954) | Soil microbial communities from H.J. Andrews Experimental Forest, Oregon, United States - NR-01-A | ecosystem: Environmental > Terrestrial > Soil > Temperate forest > Bulk soil | place: USA: Oregon... | reverse complement strand
TAGCTGATAGGCATCATTCAGGACGAGGCCGAGCGGCTCAACCGGTTCATCGCCAACTTGCTGGACATGACGCGTCTCGATGCAGGGGCGATTCGGCCCCAGCTCGACCTGGTCGATCTGGGCGACATCATCGGCGGTGCGCTCAGGCGCGCCGGCAAGCTGCCCGGGGCCCACCGGGTCGCCCTGGAACTGTCCGCCGATCTACCGATGTTGCGGCTGGATCCGGTGCTGTTCGAGCAGGTCCTGTTCAATCTATTGGACAATGCAGCCAAATATGCGCTACCGGGAACCGATGTGCGGCTCATCGCCTGGCGTGAAGCCGAGCTGGTTCGTATCCACGTGCTCGACGAGAGTGAGGGGATCCGGCCGGTCGAGCTCGAGCGGATCTTCGAAAGGTTCTGCCGGGCCCAGGAGGCAGATCGCAAACGGGCCGGGACTGGCCTCGGGCTCGCCATCTGCCGTGGCTTCGTCGAGGCTATGGGCGGTACGATTGCAGCCGATAACCGGTCCGACCGACCCGGCTCGGTATTCGCCATAACCCTGCCGGTGCCGGCCGAGACGGCTCCGTCACCAGATACGGCGTGTGGCTCATCCCCATCGCTATGCTGGCCCTGCAGAACTACATCGTCCGCGAATATTTCTCGCGCTAGGCACGCCCGTTCATGACCAGCCCGGACAATAAGCACGGGCGTACCCTTGCCGACGACGTGCGGACCCACGTAAGATCCCAGGCTCCGTTCGCACGGGCGATCGATGCGGCGGCAGGGGCGCAACGATGCTTGGATTGACCGCGCTTGAACTCGGACGCATCCAATTCGGGTTCACGATCTCATTCCACATCATCTTCCCGGCGATCACCATCGGTCTTGGGAGCTATCTCGCGGTGCTCGAGGGTCTGTGGCTGTGGAAGAAGGAACCCGCATATCGGGACCTCTATCATTTTTGGTCGAAAATCTTTGCCGTAAACTTCGTCATGGGCGTCGTCTCCGGCCTCGTCATGGCTTTTCAGTTCGGTACCAACTGGAGTTACTTCTCGGCCTTTGCCGGAAGCGTCACCGGCCCGCTGCTGGCCTACAAGGTGCTGACCGCCTTCTTCCTTGAGGCCGGCTTTCTTGGCGTCATGCTGTTCGGCTGGAACAAGGTTGGGCCGGGCCTGCATTTCTTTGCCACCGTGACGGTGGCAATCGGATTGGCGTTGTCAGCCTTTGGACGCCGCTCACCCATCCAGACATTGCCGCTCGTTGGTTCAGCCTGCCGAACCTTCTTTTCTTCGCGCCCGTGCCGATCCTCGTGCTGGCGGCAACCTGGGCCATACTCCGAGTGCTTGACCGCGAGCCTCAGGCCGCACCATTCGCGTTGGCACTCCTGCTGTTGTTCCTCGGCTACAGCGGTCTCGCGATCAGCCTTTGGCCGAATATCATGCCGCCGAGCATCTCCATCCGCGAAGCGGCGGCGCCCGCACAGAGCATGAGCTTCACACTTGTCGGCCCGCTCTTCATCATTCCGTTCATCCTCACCTATACGGCGTGGACGTACTATGTATTCCGCGGCAAGGTGAAAGCTGGCGAGGCGTATCACGGATGGCGTCCCCCTCGGCCACGGCGCAGCGATCTTGGCTCCGCCGCATTGTCTGGCTCGTGCTGATCTGGACCGCAAGCGTGCTCGCGCTCGGAATGGTCGCGGCGCTGTTACGAGCCCTGATGAATTTGCTCGGGACGGTTTGAGCGCGGGATTACGTGCTTGTCTCGCCCGGCAATAAATGAAAAGACGACAGCAACCCGGGCAAAAACCGCGGCCACGCCCGATTTCAAGAATTCACAGCATTTCACAACGCTTCACTAGGCTCCGGCCACTCGCGCCCGCAGACTGTGTGCTCTCAGGGTAACGCCTTCGACCTACGGCTGAGATTCGGAGATATGGCCATGTTCGACAACAGGCAACAATCTGCTGAAATTGTAGATCAGCTTATCGACACCAGGTCGCATAGTGAGCCTGCAATCTGTTTCGGCTCCTTTCGATTATTCCCGACACAACGCCTCCTATTCGAAGGCCACAAGCCGCTTCGCCTCGGCAGTCGCGCTCTGGATATCCTCATTGCCTTAGTCGAGCGACCGGGCGAGCTGGTCAGCAAAGACGAGTTGATGGCTCGTGTTTGGCCCAACATATTCGTTGAGCCAGCCAACCTCACGGTCCATATCGCCGCTTTGCGGCGTATCCTGGGCGACGGTCGCGGTGCCAACCGTTTCTTGATTAATATTCCCGGCCGAGGCTATCGATTTGTCGCCCCAATCAAGGCGGCCAAGGAATCGATACCTTCGTCTCCACGATCTGTTGTCGTTGAGCAAATGCACAATTTTCCTGCGCACGTTACTCGGCTGAGTGATCATGAAGGCACGCTGGCTGAGTTGACATCACAGCTTTCTCGCGACCGTTTTCTTGCCATCGCTGGACCCGGCGGAAATGGAAAGACATCCGTCGCGTCGGCTGTGGCGGAGGAGCTAATTGCAAATTACAAGCATGGTATATGGCTGATCGAGACGTTCTTGCGCGAAGCAAGTTGATCGCAGCAAGTTACGGTTTTGACAATGAACCCGCGGTCTGGAGGCCCGTCAAAAGCTCGCCAATTTCCACCGAACCAGCGGCCTCGATTGGCTGTGCAGCCCCGTCTCGCGCAATCGAGGTGGATTTGAGCCCGCGGCGATTGCTCCAGGCGAAAAAGGGTATGGCCGATTCGGAGCGCGCCGGAACGATTGCAACGTTTCACAACGGTTCACATCGCTTTCCTTGCCCCAGATCAGGGATGCGCAGACGATCACGATCAGTTGCGAATGAGGCCATTGCTGAGGCAATTCGCGATTTGCCGATTGAAATGACAGGAGGATGTCGTGAGAGAGGCTACTTGGTGGGAAACACCGATCTCCGAGGAGCGGCTGCTTCTACGGGAACTGACGCACAGAGTGAAGAACGAGTTTGCCGCAGCAATCGCCATCGTTTCTCTCGCAGCCTCTCGCTCCTCCAACGACGAGGTCAAAGTCACGTTGGCTGCAGTGGAGCAGCGTCTGCACAATCACGCACAAGTGCACCGTTACTTGGAAATGCCGTCGCATCATACGCAGATGGACGCATCGGAACATCTCCAGCGACTATGCCAATCGATCAGCCGCTCTGTGTTGGATTCCAGGGGCATTGAACTTTTGCTTGTCGAGCGCCCTCTCCATATGGATTCGGAGCGCTGCTGGCGCATGGGCATGATCATTTCTGAGCTGATCACAAACTCGGCTCGCCACGCGTTCGGCAATAACGGCGGGAAGATTCGGGTCGACCTATTGCCAAACAGTGTCTTTGCGAAATGCCGTGTTGCGGACAACGGGAGAGCCCCCGCAAAGGTTCGCCCGGGGGGCGGCTTCACTATTGTCGAAGCGTTGGTCTCCAGTCTCGACGGAACGATTGAACGGCATTTCGGGCCACAAGGCGCTGTCTCGGTCTTGACCTTTCCTATATTCCCGACCGCTCGAATGGGAGCGAGCCGGCGATCGCAGCCAACCCGATTGAGCGCTTGCTCGGACGCGCCTGACGTCGAACAAGGCGGGGCTGGCGCAGCTTACACCCCGGCTTCCCATCCACGAAGCAAGTCCGTTTGCAAAGTGAATGGCGCCACGCCCGTGCGCAAGCGCGATGCCAGCAAGGCCTCCAGCCATGGGGCCCAACAAAAGTTAGTCAGCGCGCCGACCGAGCGAATCCGCCATGGCGTCGATAAACACGCGTACGCGCGTAGATAGCTGACGGCTCGATGGGAAGAGCGCGCAGACGGGCGCTGGTTCGCTCCGCCATGACGGTAAAACGTGGACGAGGCGGCCCAAGCGCAAATGGCACTTCACGTCCACCCAGGAATGCATGACGAGGCCGCTTCCCGCGAGCGCCCAATCGAGGGCGGCTTCACCGCTATTGCTTCGCAGGCGCGAATCGGCGCGCACCTCGACCGCTTCCCCGGCGAGGCTTACCAGACGCCAGTGAGTCCCTACCCCACGGTAATGCACACAATCGTGAGCCTCCAGTTCCACCGGTGTCGCGGGCGTGCCGCGGTGTTGGAGATATTCGGGCGCACCGACCACGACTCGGTAGTCGTCGATCAACTTCCGCATGACCAATCGTGAGTCCTTCGGCGGACCGATCCGAACGACGACATCTATCCCCTCTTCAATCAGGTCCACCAGTCTATCCGTTAGCACGAGGTCGATTGACAGCGTCGGATGGGCGCGAACAAGCTCTCGACAGACCGGACCGACATGGACACGGCCGAACGCCACCGGCGCACTTACCCGCAGCAAACCTTGCGGTTCGACGTGGCCACTCCTCAGCGCCGCCTCAGCTTGGTCAACCTCAGCCAGGATGCGCTGAGCTCTTTCGTAAAACGCCATCCCTTCTTCCGTCAGTGCTAGGCGGCGGGTGCTGCGCGCAATCAATCGCGTACCAGTCCGGCGCTCCAGCGCCGCGAGACGCTTGCTGACCACGCTGAGCGCCAGGTCCGTTTCCCGAGCGGCCGCGGAAAGGCTTCGCGCCGCCACGACGCTGACGAAGGTCCGCAGTTCGTTGATGTCATCGAGCATGAGGGCCTCCTTGATATACGAAGGCCGCGGCACTTGCGGCGGCAACAACTAACCGCGATGCCGCACCAGGATGCGTTACTGCAAAGAGTTGAGATACGCCTTGGCGGTCTTCAAGTCAGCAGTTTCAAAGCCCTCGTTGAAGCGATCGTACACCGACTTCATAAGGCTGTGTGCCTCGGCGATCCGACCTTGATCATGCTGCAGGCGTGCAAGGCTTGTGGATGTTCGCAGCTCCTATGATTGGGCGCCCTGCCGGCGCGCCCAATCGAGCGAGTGCAAAAAGTCCTCCTCGGCCGCCGTCGCGGCCTGCGGCGCACCCTTCCGCAGGATGAGTTCACCTTTGATGCGCAGGAACTCGGCGACGCACCAGCGCTCCTCGTTGCGCTCGGATCGCGCGAGCGCCTCATCGATCGCAGCAAGTCCTTGTGCGACTCGCCCGGCGCCGGCCAAGCCTTCCGCCAAGGCGCCAAGAAATGCCGTAAGATATTGGGCGAACTTCGGCCAGGTGAAGAACGGCGTTTCCGCCATGGATCTGCAGCGCGACGACAAGAGGGCACTCGTCACCGGATCGACTGGCGGTACCGGGCTTGCGATCGCCCGGAGGCTGGCGGTCGAGGGCGCCAAAAACGTCACTCGCTTGAGATCGCGATGACTAGGCCGCAGGAGCAGATCGTTGCCCAGGACATTGCCTCCGCTAGCCTCGGACCGTAGGGACAGTCCGGCGGCTGCGGCCCCGGCCGCTACGCCGGACGGATACGCTGACCATGCGACAATTGCGGCTGATGTTACGGCTGCACTACAGCGGTATGGGCGCCCGAGAGATCGGGCGCCGGCTCCACGTGGCGCGCAGCACGATCCCAGGACAACCTCAAGCGCGCACTGGTGGTGGGCTTACGTGGCCGCTGCCTGCCTCCGGGATAAGCTTGTGAGATGCCTAATAATAAGACGGCCGAAGCGGAGTTCGTTCAAAATGTCATCAAGCGACATTGTACCGTAGCGTCCTACGCCCGTCGTTGGCGCCGCCACTCGCCTGGGCTTATTCCCACTGTACTGGTAAACACCCGGGTGAAATGGCTCTGATCTGCAAAGCCGGTGAGTTCGGCGACCTCGACGAGCGACAGCGTTGAGTTGATGAGAATTTCCTGAGCGTGCTCTACACGCTGCGATATGAGCCACCGGTGCGGCGGCAGCCCGGTGGTTTCCTTAAACGCACGGGCAAAATGGCTTCGCGATAGACCGGCTTCGCGCGCGAGCTCGTGGAGGGAGATATCGCCGTTCAGACGGGCAATGAGGAACTCTTTCACGCGACGCTCCTGCCAAGGCGCCAGACCGCCACGCCGGAGTCGTGGCTTGATCGGCATCTCGCCGTAGCTATGTGCGAGGTGAGCCAGCAGGCCCGTGGTGACACAGTCCACGAACAGGCGATTCGCCTGTTCCGATCTTTCAAGCGCAAGCAACAGACTCGTACCCACACTTCGGATCGTAGCATCGTCCAACTTGGCACCCGATGATGAACGCAATTCCTTTACACTCGGTACGCTTTGATCATCGGTGATCACGTCGAGCTTGGCGCGGGATATACCAGTGCAGAGCGTCGAAAGATCGTGCAGGTATACCTTCGGTTCGGTGATTTAGATTTACCAGCAGAGCGGTGCCCTGTTTTATTAATCCGAGAGGCACCTGACGACCGTCCACCCAGAGTTGGTGAAATGTGTCGCGAAGCTCCAAGGAGAGGATATAAGCATCCTCGAGCGGCAGCGTCATTGCGTGGTCGCCCGCGTCACAGGTCAGCCGTGTGATGGCAATACTTGACTGTCGCAAAAACGCGCGCGTTGAGGGTCGGCGGCGCCTCCACCCCCATATCGGCAATGCGTTCCCCGTAAGCTCCCGCCGCCATTTCAAATCTCGTCCCGAAGGCAACGAAACGACGGCTAGCCTAAGGCTAGTTGCCGGAGTCAACCGTTTCGCCGGTCAAAACAGCGCCGCTCGGAAATAAAAGCTTGCCGTCCGATAGTGGCAGTCCAATCTAGCACCTTTGTACAAGACACAGCAACTGACGACAATAGCTTTCCACGAAATCAAGAAGATACTGGCTGCTAAGAGGCGTCTCTAATCCATAATGTTGTAAGCGAAAGGTCGGACACCGGGAATACGAGAGCAATCAGCCGCTAGGGCCGGTTCCGTCGCTGGCGGACGACCGTTGTTGCGTCCTGCATTGAGATCGCCGACCGTTTCGGACTTCCGGGCAAGGCCCCTCAATTTCTCAGGACTATTCAGCGCTGCTTCAAGGAATTGATGCACATTACCAAGCATCATCTGGGAGCGAGCAATGCCGAGGTTGCCCGATGACGATAACATCGCGAAGGAAATCGCATGCGTACCAGAGAAAAGTCGAGCGATCAGATCGTCGGAGCCGCGGACGCCTTCGCATCCCACGGCCCGTCCGGAGTTCGCCGCCGCGGCCGGTCCGCGCCCAGCGCCCTTCGCCGTCTCCATGTTGCGTGCAGGCACGGCATACGCATGGATATTTTCCATTTGGTGGACATTTCCTCCACCCGAAGGTGGGTGGTCTTCCGGCACAATGAGAACCAGATTCCATCCAGCAAACGGAGCCACCAATAATCAATCTCGCAAAAAAGCCTATCGCAATTCGGTCGCCGAGACGCTGTTCGACAGCCGGCGCCCCCATTCACTGGTTGCGCTCTTGGTGCGCGTTTCTTTTGGAAGCGGATATGTTTCGACCACATCATAAACCCCGGCTGATAGGACTATAATAACAAATGACAAAGATGCTTTCACTTCTGGAAAGGCGCGTCGTGAGATTTTCGCAAGAGCGTTGAAGGCAACGCCAATGAGCACATACGGGCACGGTGATAAAAAGTATGGGCGGTCGGGGAGGCTCCTGTCTTCCGTTGGTCGAGGCTGGTCGGGCATCGCGGCAGAGCTTCGCGCCCACCCGGTGCGCGAAGTGGCCCCGTTCAATCCGGTCTACACTGAGGTCACTATCGCAATCCGTGGCTGTTCCGGATTGGTGCGCCGTACCGGAGGCGGGGAGCGCCAAGAGACGCGCTCGGAAGTCGGTAAAATCTGGCTTTCGCCCGCCGGCGTTGGCATGGACGATATTTGCATCACTGCTCCGCATGAGGAGGTTCTGCACCTATATCTGCCGGCGCAGCCATTCAGCTCACTGGCAAACGATGACATGCTCCGGATAGGAGCACACTCGCTTCGATATTTGGCAGATATCCAAGACGAGATGATCCGTCAGATCGGACTAGTGATCTTGTCGGAGATGACTTCGGAAACCGCAGCGGGCCGAATGCTTGTGGAGACCTCGGCACTCGCGCTCGCGGCACGCCTCGCGCATTCTTACGCCGAACCAGTGTCCGTCAGGCCGCAGAGATTTAGATCGCACCGGCTTGACGAAACCAGGTTACGTCGCGTCCTGGATTATATCGCGCAGCACCTCGACGAGGACATCACGGTTGCGCAGCTGGCTGGTGTTGCCTGCCTCAGTCCGTTCCACTTCGCTCGGATGTTCGGGGCAACTTTGGGTGTCGCGCCGCATCGTTATGTCAGCCAACAGCGGCTGGAGAGCGCCATGGCGTTGCTCGCAGCCGGCAAGCGACCCTTGAGCGATATTGCTCTCAGCTGCCAATTCTCCTCGCAGGCCAGCTTCAATCGCGCATTCCGCCGGGCAACGGGCATGACGCCGGGCGAGTACCGACGGCTAGGCGGTAGTCGAGAAAAGCTTCCGCCGCAACTTGCGCAGACGCGGTCAAAACTACAGCAGGCGCTGGAAAGACGCGCGCGGCCTGCGTGACCAATATTGCGCCTCGAAGGCAACCCCGACAGCGAACGCTGACCATCAATAAGAGACTCTGAGGTGCGTTCGCCGATTGGAGAAAATGCGTCGTGAGAATTTCGCAGGAGGAACCCATGGCGGTGCACAGATACGGTGCCGAGAAATATGGTTCCGGGGGGCTGCTGGCTTCTTCAGCCGGTCGAGGCTGGTCGGGCCTGTCTGCAGAGCTTCGGAGTCACAGTGACGGCGTTATCGCCTGGAAAAGCACGCAGCCTGCTACCGAGATTTCCATCGATATCCGCGGCAACGGATCGGTTGTCACGCGGCGGGGTGGCGGAATCTTCGAGCGGACAGTCGCCGAGCGGGGGACAATTTGGCTTTCCCCCGCCGGTTTGCAGGAAGATTTCGTCGATCTCTCCGATCCTGTGCCGAGAATTTTGCACATCTATCTTCCGTCAAGCCACTTCTCGGCGAACAGTCTTGGCGTCGACCTCGATAAATCAGTGATCGGGTCGCTGCGCTACGAAAGCGGCTTCCAAGACCCTCTAATCGTTGGGATCGCATATGCAGTTGAATCGGAACTACAGACCCAGACCTCCGTCGGTAGGCTGCTTGCCGAAACGCTGGCTTGCAGTCTCGCGGCGAGACTGATCCAAAACCATGTCGGCCCATCACCTGCTCAGGCCTTCTTGCGTATCAAACAGGAGGGACTCGATCGACGCAGACTGTCCCGCGTGTTGGATTACATAGAGGTCAACTTGGAAGGCGACCTTACGCTCGATCACCTGGCATCGATTGCATGTCTGAGCCGGTTTCATTTCGCGCGAGCATTCAAGGCCGCCACAGGTCAATCTCCTCATCAGTACGTCAGCGCGAAGCGTCTCGGGCGTGCCAAAGCTTTGTTGATACGAGGAGATGAGTCCTTGGTCGACATTGCACTCACGCTCAACTTTTCCTGCCAAGCCAATTTCACACGAGCATTTCGTCAGGTGACAGGTCAGACGCCTGGTCAGTTTCGGCGGAGTTCAGGTCAATGCGACGAAAGCCGACAAGGCTTGGGTGCTCGCCCCGCTTTTGAGAATTCGATCTGAATTTTGCAGCGCGACGGCAAACCGGTCGTCGCTTGATCCATCCATGGGTGCCTCTATTGCCAGCAATAAATGACAAAACCATAGCAACCGGTGCGAAGCCACGGCCCACCAATTTCGATCATCATTCCTCGTTCCCGGCGGCGTCAACGTGATCGGGCTCGATCCTGGGGTGTCTAGGTCCTGAAAGACGGAGCAAGCAATGAACAATCCTACAACGAAGCCTTCGCAGCTCGATCGACGAGAGGCTCTTCAGACCGTCGGCGCGACCGTTGCACTCGCGGCTGCGGCCGGTGCCCAGGGCCTGACCGCCGGTGCCCATGCCGCGACGCCGTCCTTGAATGTATCCGACCGCGCCGGACCTGGCTTCTGGCCGAACGGTGCCCGGTTGGCGGTGAGCCTCTCCCTTATGTTTGAGGGCGGTGGGCAGCCGATCTCCGGCGCTGGCGGCGTCATCCCGGATCCGATCGAGATGGGCGTCCCGGATCTGCCGACCAACGCCTTCTTCGCCTACGGTCATTATGAGGGCATCCCCCGCGTGCTCGACCTCATGGATAAGCACGAAATCAAGCTCAGCTCATTCATGATCGGCAAGGCGGTCGAAACCTCGCCCGACCTCGCTCAGGAAATAGTGCGGCGGGGCCACGAGGCGGCCGCTCACGGCCGGGTATGGGACAATTCCTATCAGCTCTCGCGCGAAGAGGAAGAGCGCTTCATCGCTGACAGCGTCGAGACGATCCATAGGGTCACCGGCCAGAAGCCGATCGGCTGGAACGCCTACTGGATGCGCAATTCCATCTACATTCTGGAGACGCTGCAGGATCTCGGCTTTCTCTATCACATCGACGAGCCGAGCCACGACGAACCGTTCATCGTCCCAGTGCGCGGGCGGGATTTCGTCACCGTTCCGTATACCTTTCATATGAACGACATCGTCTCCTTTGCCTTCGTGGGCTGGAATCCCACCGCCTACGAGCAGGCGTTGCGCGATGAGTTTGACCAGCTTTACGAGGAGGGCGCGCATCGGCGGCGCATGATGGTGACGAGCCTGCACGACCGAATCTCCGGCCACGCGGGCAGGGTACGCGCGCTCGACCGCTTCCTAACCTATGCCAAGAGCAAGGGGGATGTCTGGTTTGCCCGCAAGGACGAGATCGCGCGCTGGGCTCTCTCCAATCGAAGTGCAACGCCGGTTGTGAAACGTGGTCCGCCGACAGTCACCGGACTTCCTGGTCCAGTAGCCTGACGACCGCGTGATCCTTCCTGCGGCAGCGCTCGGGGCGCGATGGGTGCACGGCAGGACAGGCGTGGGGACACTTCTATCCTGAGGAACAGATGCGATGAGTATCGATGACTCTGTGCGCTCGCTGAGCCGTGTGACATTGGCCGTCGCGATCATCATGATCGGATGGGGCTTAAGCGTCGTCCTTAGCCAACCTGTCACCGCGTGGTTTGCCGCATCGGCCACGATTTGGATGGCGCTGCTGTTGGTATCCGCTTTTTGGCAGCTACGTGGCTCCTTCACGGCCATTGCGGCGTTGGCGCTGGCCACCGCCGTGGTTTCGCGCTTGTTCAGCATTCTGCGTTTGAACCCTCCGGCCAGCATCGAAGGTTTGAACGCTCAGGATCTTGACCTGCTGGTTGCGACGGGTCCGGGCGTGCCGGGCTTCGAGCTTCTCGGTTGGTTTCTGGGTGCCCTTGTGTTCGTCCAATTCATCCTGCGGGCCGTATCTGCCGCAGCATCGGCGGATTCTCGAGAAGAATCGCTCAATGCCTTGGCACTGATGTTCATTAGAGTCTATGTCGGCTTGATGTTCGTGCCTCATTTCGGGAGTCACATTCTCGGCGGGCCCGATCAGTTCAGGATCTACACGCTCTATTTTGCGAGCCTGGGCATGCCTCTGCCTGCCATACAGGTTGTACTCGCCGGATCGATCGAGCTCATTTCCGCCGTCGGGCTCACGTTGGGACTCTTCACTCGCCCCGTTGCCTTGCTCGGATCGGTGTATTTGCTGATGTCGATGCTGTTGGGCGGACATTTTAAGATCGGCTATGTATGGGCGCTGCCGGAAGGGGGCTACGAATTCGGCGTGTTTTGGGCCGCAATGATCGCGGTGTTCGCTGTGCTCGGCGGCGGCCGGAATTCGGCAGACTGCCAACTATGGCGGAGCGAGCCGGCCCGCCGCGTCTTACCCAGTATCGTATGGAAGGTCCTGGCAAGCTAGCGAGGCAGCCAGTCGGCATTCTCGCGTGGTACGGACGGAGCCACCTAAGAGGGCGAGCGCCGAACTGGCGTGACAGGATGCTTCTCGAACGCGCCGGCCGCCAACAGAGCATATGAATGATTGATGACGAGAATCCGCCGACAAAGGATGCAGTCTCGTTCGGCCCCTTCAGGTTGATCGCAGCGGAACGGCTTATCGAGAGAGCGGGCATCCCTCTCCAGGTGGGCAGTCGCGCGCTCGAGGTCCTGATCGTTCTGGTGGAGCACGCAGGCGAGGTCGTCAGCAAGAAGGATCTGATCTCGCGCGTGTGGCCTGACGTCACGGTCGACGAGAGCGGCTTGCGAGTTCATGTCGCCGGCCTTCGCAAGGCGCTTGGAGACGGACAGGCGGGCGCCAGGTATGTGGCGAATGTTGCAGGCCGGGGCTATTGCTTCGTGGCGCCGATTTCGCGCGCGAGCGCGCCAAACAAGTCTCCCTCCGTGGATACCATTATCTCCGACGAGGCGCACAACCTCCCGGCGCGATTGATGCGGATGGTCGGACGCGATGATTCCATCCGCACGATATCGGAACAATTGTTGGCCGAGCGCTTCGTCACCATCCTCGGACCGGGTGGCATCGGCAAGACGACCGTCGCCGTGTCGGTTGGTCACGCTCTGCTTGCCACCCTTAATGGCGCCGTCCGCTTTTTCGACCTGGGTCCGTTGAACGATCCCCATCTAGTCCCGAGCGCGCTCGCTTCGGCTCTCGGTCTCCTGGTTCAAACCCGCGACCCGACGCCCAGCCTCATCAACTTTCTCCGAGACAGGCGGATGCTGTTGATCCTCGACAGTTGTGAGCACGTGGTCGAGACCGCGGCGGTATTGGCAGAGCGTATTTTTGTAGAAGCTCCGCACGTTCATATTCTAGCGACGAGCCGGGAAGCACTTCGGGTCGAAGGCGAACATGTTCATCGGCTGCCGCCGCTGGATAGTCCTCCCAGTGACGCCGATCTTACCGCGGCGCACGCGCTCGCCTTTCCCGCCGTGCAACTTTTTGTCGAACGCGCCGCGAGCGGGCACGGCTTCCAGCTGCGAGACGCCGACGCGCTCCTCGTCGGCGAAATCTGCCGTAGGCTCGACGGGATCGCGCTGGCGATTGAGCTCGCTGCCGGCCGCGTAGGCGCCCTCGGTATCCGGGAAACCGCAGCGCATTTGAACAATCGATTCAGGCTACTGTGGCATGGTCGACGCACAGCGCTGCCACGCCACCAAACCCTGAGCGCTATGCTCGACTGGAGCTATGAACTCTTGCCCGAGCTTGAGCGCGTAGTCCTGCGCAGACTGTCCGTCTTCGTCGGTTTCTTCACCCTTGAAGCGGCACGGTCTGTCGCGGCCGGGAGTGACATCGACGGGACACAAGTCGTCGGCGCCGTTGCAAGTCTCGTCGCGAAGTCGCTCGTGTCAGCGGATACCAGCGATGCGACAACGCGTTTCCGGCTGCTTGACACGACGCGTGCCTACATTCTTGGAAAACCCATGGAGAGCGGAGACGCGGACGACACCGCGCGGCGTCATGCGATTTATTTTCGAGATTTTCTGGAGTATGCCGACTCGTCGACAAACTCAGAAGCTGAAGCTTTTGCCGCTAGCACAGAGGATCTCGGCAATGTGCGCGCGGCTCTGGAATGGAGCTTCTTCGAACGCGGAGATGTCGCGCTAGGGATCGCGCTTGCGGCTGCCGCCGCGCGCCTTTTCCTGGAACTGTCGCTGTTGAGCGAATGTCATCGTTGGGCTGGAAGGGCGATCGCCTCGCTCGACGACGCTACGCGTGGGGCGCGCCGCGAGATGGAGCTCCAGGCGGCGCTTGGAGTGTCCCTGATGTTTACGAAGGGCAATAGCGAACAGGTCCACGCTGCTTTTACGAGAGGCCTTGAAATAGCTGAGAAGCTCAAGGATTTGCCTAATCAGCTGCGATTGCTTGGCAGGCTTCACATTTTCCATGAAAGAACCGGCGATTTCTACGGCGCGATGGCGTTTGCGAAGCGTAGCGACTTCGTCGCAAAGGAAACGGCTGATCCGGTTGCGATCGCCGCGGCACATTCATTTATCGGCCTTTCTCATCATCTCATTGGAAACCAAACCGATGCCCGCATGAATCTTGAGGCTGCTCTGGTCCAGCCCCCGACCTCTCAACGCATCAACAAGATCCACTTCGGTTTTCATCACCGCAACCGTGCACGAATCGCCTTGGCCCGGACACTCTGGCTCCAGGGATATCCGGACCAGGCGGTAAGGGTCGCACGACAGGCTGTCGATGAAGCTGCGGAGATCGGACATCCCGTCACCCTTTGCATTGCTCTCATCTGGGCCGTGTCCGTTTTTTGCTGGATCGGCGATTGGGCGAGCGCTGAGAAAAGCATCGAGAGATTTATCGCGCACGCCGACAGGCATTCCTTGGCGCCATACCACTCAGTTGGTCTCGGCATAAAGGGCGAGTTGTCAGTCAAGCGCGGCGAGGTCCAACTTGGCATGGACCTATTGCGTTCCTCCTTGGAGTCCCTGCATGCGGATCGATACGAACTGTTGACGACAGCGTTTAACAGCACACTGGCGGAAGGCCTCGCGATGACAGGACACGTCGAGGAGGCGCTGATCACGATCGACGAAACCATCGACTTGGTCGAGCGTAATGGCGACTTATTCAACATGCCGGAACTGCTGCGCATTAAGGGGGATTTCCTGGCGTCGGTCGCGGATTCGCGACAGGCTGAAGAGTGTTTTTTGCGCTCGATCGAGTTGGCCGGCGGGCAATCGGCGCCCTCTTGGGAGCTGCGAACAACGACGAACCTTGCGCGGCTATGGCTGCGACAGGACCGCCGCGACGAAGCGCGAAAGGTGCTTGTCCAGGTCTATGCACGATTCAGCGAAGGTTTCGCGACAGCCGATCTTAGGGCAGCAAAGCGCCTGCTGGACGATTTAGGGCGGCCTGCGGTGTCTCATTAGAGCAGGCGCGAAACATAAAGGCGCGAGTCGGCAACGCTCCTGACCGTCGTTTTTGGAGAGGGGGATTGGGGGTCGGTTTCGTCCGCCGATGTCCGGCAGCCTTCTTCACACTTCTTCGCAACGTTTAATGCGCCGGAACTTCTGAGTTAAGCCATAATCGCTCCGCCGTAGCAGTCGGACGAAAATCGTAGCCGAGGTGGTTTGAATCAATATGTCCTTCGCCGACATTCCATTACCAATCGCGAGCTTCCTGCAGGCGTCGGAGGAACGTGACCCCATTGCGCTGCGCGCGACCCTTACCCATGACGCCATTTTCATCGACCGAGGCGGAGAACACCGTGGCAGGTCGTTCAGAGAGTGGAGCGACCGCGTCCTCTTCGCGAATGTTGCTATTCATCCGATCGACTTGACCAACCGTGGTAACACGACGATTCTGACGGTCATGATCAGCGGAGACTATGGAGAGGCCGGCGAGATCAAGCCGGTGCAAGTCGACTTATGCTTTACGATCAGCGGCGACAAGATCTCCGCGCTGACCATCGACCGAAAGGTCGAGTCGGAGCTGCCAGCGCCCGTCGCCGCATATATTAAAGCGACCAATGCCTTCGACCTTGATGGGCTGCTGTCCACCTTCGCCGACGATGCCTTCGTCAACGACCAGTTGCGCGAATACTGGGGCAAACAGGCAATCAGGGAATGGGCTGCCCGCGAGATCATCGGCGAAAGGGTCACGATGTATGCCGTCCAGACGGTCGAACACTACGGGAATGCCGTCGTCACTGCCAACGTGGATGGCGATTACGACAAAAGGGGCCTGCCCGATCCGCTCGTTCTCTCCTTCTACTTCTCGGCATGCGAAGAGAAGATCGTGCAGCTGATCATTCTGCGCAACCAGCGGGACATCTAACCTAACGCTGGCGGCGGATGTAGCAGTCCCAGAAAAGAGAATATCATGAACATCTCCATCACGACGGCTGCGATCTCGAATTCGTTGGCGGACGCCGCACCGCTGCAAATCTCTACCTCACTTTCGTTGATGTCCTCGATCTTTTGGGCTTCTCGTTCGGCGGCCATGCGTTCGCCGTCCGGATGCGCTTTTCGTTTTGGCTGAATTTGCTTTCATTTAGCAGTGTTTACTCGGTCGGAGCCGGATTGCGGTGTAACAATTCCCATCGTGTCCGTTGCACGTGCAGAAGGCAATCGAAGGATATTGGACCATGCTCAATTTGAATCAACCGGGGCGATCGTTGCTGGTCGCTGCCGCCTTGTCGGGTGTGATCACGCTTGACGCTGGCTCCGCGCCTGCGGCCGACGTTACGCTCGAGGAAATCATCGTCGCGAGCACCATCCCGATTAAGGAACGTGATGCGGAGCTCAATGCAGCACGCGCATTTTACGATTTCTGGAATACGGACGACGCCGCATTCCTAAAGCGCTCCATCGCGGACGACTTCACTGATCATACCCTGCCGCCCGGGCGGCCACAGGGGCCGGAAGGACCGGTCTTCGCGTCTCACACATTCCGTGGCGCGGTGCCGGACCTGAAGGTCACCGTCCATAAAATGATCGTGGCAGGCCCCTACGTCACGGTGCACATGAACTTCGCAGGACACTTCACGGGCGCGTTCGGGACAGTCCGGGGCGACGGCCAGCTGGTTTCGTTCATTGCTACCGATCTGCTGAAGATCCGGGATGGTCGCATCACCGACAACTGGCATATCGAGGACAACCTGACTCTCCTGCAGCAGATGGGTATCGCCACCGTCAAGAAATGAATGCTCAAAGACAGATAGGAGCATGAATTGGTTCGTTCGGAAGGACAGCATCGGGAAGCCACGCTTGTCGCGGAAAGAAGGAGGCATCAACATGATTGATCGACGCTCTCTCTCGACCGCGCTCATAGCTGGTGTTGCAGCCTCGCTTCTCGGCCACTCAAGCAAGGCTCAGACCCAACCCGCCATCACTGCCCGCAATGTTATCCTGGTCCATGGTGCGTATGCGGACGGTTCCTGTTGGTCCGAAGTCATTGGACGTCTTCAGTTCGCCGGCTTGAAGGCGACTGCGGTGCAGAACCCACTGACCTCGCTCGCGGACGACGTTGCGGCCGCGAGCCGCATCCTTGCGCTGCAGGATGGGCCGACGGTGCTCGTAGGCCACTTCTGGGCAGGAACAGTCATCAGCGAGGCCGGGGTTGATCCCAAGGTCTCCGCCCTTGTCTACGTCGCCGCCCGCGCGCCGGATGCCGGCGAAGACTACACCGCGCTCGCCGCTAAATTCCCAACGCCGCCGGCCAGTGCCGGCCTCGTCAAGTCGGGCGGCTTTGCGCAGCTGAGCGAGGAAGCGTTCCTCAGGGATTTCGCCGGCGATATCGAGCCCGCTAAGGCACGCATCCTCTACGCGGTGCAAGGGCGCATCTCGGACATCCTATTTTCGGGGAAGACGACTCAGGCGGCTTGGCGGTCCAAGCCAAGTTGGTACGCCATCTCAACGGAAGACAGGACCATCTCGCCCGAGTTGGAGCGCTTCATGGCCGATCGGATGAAGGCCAAGACGATCGAGGTTAAAGCCAGTCATCTGTCCCTGATCTCGCATCCACAGGAGATCACCAATCTGATCTTGAACGCTGCTGGCCGTAGCGGCTGACTGGCGCCATCACGATGAAACGAATTGCACTCGTCATCGCGGCCACGCTGCCGCTTGTCGCATGCGGGAAGGAACAGGCCAAGAAGGTCGAGGTCCGACCCGTGCGCGTGACGTCGGTCCAACACACGCCAAGTGGCGAAATCATCAGTTTGACGGGTCAAATCCAGGCCAAGGATCAGGCCAATCTGGCTTTCAGGATCGGTGGTCGCCTGCAGGAAAGGAACGTAACGGTCGGCGATCCTGTTACACCCGGCCAGATCGTTGCGAAGATTGAACCCCAAGATTATCAAAACGCGCTGCGTTCAGCGGAAGCCGATTTGGCTTCCGCGCAAGCCGTGTTGGCGAATGCGCAACATGCAGAGGGTCGTCAGAACGAGCTCTTGAGCAAGGGGTTTGCGACGCGTGCTCAATACGATCAGGCCGAACAACAGCTGAAGACGGCGCAAGCGCAGGTCGATTCGGCGCAGGCCAAACTGCAAAACGCAAAAGACAATCTCACGTACACTGAACTCAAATCGGATGTCGCCGGATCGGTGACGGCAAAAGGAGCAGAACCCGGAGAGGTCGTCGCGGCCGGGAGAATGATTCTCCAGGTCGCCTGGCAGGGCGGCCGCGACGCAGTCTTCAATGTCCCCTCCCAGCTTATTCGCCGAAGTCCGAAAAATCCGGAGGTAACCGTTGCCTTGTCGGATGACCCGGCTGTCGTTGCAACCGGTCACGTCCGCGAGGTCGCTCCCCAAGCGGATGCAGCAACGGGAACCTATGTCGTGAAGGTCGCTCTCGACAATCCGCCGGATATAATGCGCCTCGGCGCAACGATCATTGGACAAGTCAGAATACAATCAGAGCCTGTCATTCAGCTTCCCGGGACAGCGCTGACCCAGAGCGAGGGAAAGCCCGCAGTGTGGGTCGTCGATCCGGAAAAAAAGACAGTCTCGCTGCGTCCGGTCATAGTCGATCACTATGACACATCCGCGATCGTCGTGACGGACGGCCTAAGGGACGGAGATATCGTTGTAACGGCGGGCGTTCAGGCTTTGCGGCCCGGACAAGAGGTCAGGCTTCTGGAAACC
>Ga0257161_1000150_pt1 | contig 18568 bp, 15 predicted proteins | sample NR01A_FD_185954 | JGI IMG/M metagenome (GOLD analysis project Ga0257161, IMG submission 185954) | Soil microbial communities from H.J. Andrews Experimental Forest, Oregon, United States - NR-01-A | ecosystem: Environmental > Terrestrial > Soil > Temperate forest > Bulk soil | place: USA: Oregon... | reverse complement strand
TTGCCGTTGGCCGCTGTCGCGGCCTGAACAAGGCAGGCGGCGTGACAAACCAAGTCACGCCCCACCCAATCCATCATCGAGCTTGGCCGATGTCCATCCGCCACCATAATCTGGACGGGCTCCTAGCCCGCGTCAATCGTCTATGAAGCTCCGAAGAATCTTGGATCGCTGCGGATGCTTGAGCTTACGTAGCGCCTTGGCCTCAATTTGGCGGATCCGTTCGCGCGACACCGAGAACTGCTCGCCGACTTCAGCAAGCGTATGGTCGGCACTCAGCCCAATGCCGAAGCGCATGCGAACGATGCGCTCTTCGCGCGGGCTGAGCGAAGCGAGGGCCTGCGTTGTCGCGTCGCGGAGATCCGATTGGATCGAGGTGTCGATCGGCGACGTCAGGTTCTGGTCCTCGATGAAATCGCCGAGCCGCAAGTCGTCTTCGTCGCCGACTGGCGTTTCGAGCGACAACGGCTCCTTGGCGATCTTGAGCACATGCAGCACCTTTTCGAGCGGCATGTGGAGCTTCTCGGCAATCTCGCAGGGCGCCGGCTCGCGACCGATCTCGTTGTGCAGCCGCCGGCTCATCCGTGCGATCTTATAGAGCGCTTCCACAATGTGTGCTGGAATGCGGATGGTGCGCGCGTAGTCGGCGGTCGAACGGCTGACCGCCTGGCGAATCCACCAAGTGGCGTAGGTCCCGAACTTGTAGCCACGCCGGTAGTCGAACTTGTCGACTGCCTTCATCAAGCCAATATTTCCCTCCTGGATCAGATCGAGGAATTGGAGGCCGCGATTTGTGTATTTTCTTGCTATTGAGATGACCAGGCGCAAATTCGCCTCGACCATTTCCTTCTTTGCTTGGCTGGCCTCGCGCTCGCCCTTTTGCACGATTCGGGCAATTCGTCGAATCTCACCGATCTCGAGGCCGGTCTCGCTGGCGAGCGCATTGATATCCGATCGAATGCTTTCGATGTGCTCCGTTTCGCGGGCGACCAGACTCTTCCAGCCCCTGGTGGGGAGCTTCGACACCCGGATGACCCAGTGCGGGTCGAGTTCGAAGCCGTTGTAATTCAGGAGGAAATCATCACGTGCGACGTGGTAACTCGCCGCGAGGCGTATGAGACGGCCCTCGTAGCTCATGAGGCGCCTGTTGACGTCGTAGAGCTGCTCAACCAGCGCATCGATGCGCGCCTGGTTGAGCCGCAGTGACTTCACCTCGGCGATGATCTCTTCCTTCAACCTCTTGTACTTGCGTCCTTGCGCAGGGGAGAGCGTCTCGTGCAGCTGTTTGCGGTTGTCGCGGTCCTGCAACTGGCGGAGGCGCTTGTACCTGTCGGCTATCTTATCGAATGTTGCCAGCACCGTAGGCTTGAGTTCGGCCTCGATCGCGGCGAGCGACATCACATTTTCGAGGTCGTCGTCCGTGTTGTCGTCACCACTCGCATCTTCGCCCGGCTCTCTGTCGCTGGAATTTGACTTGATACGGGATGGCGGTGCGGAAGTTAGAACGGGTGGGGGCACGACCGCGACGTAAGGGGTCGCCGATGCTGGCGGCACAGCGTCCGGTGTGGCCGTTGGAACAGCCTCCGCGTCGGGACCGGCATAGGTTGCCTCAACGTCGATGATGTCGCGCAGGAAAATCTTGCCGTGGTTCAGTTCGTCGCGCCAAATGAGGATTGCCTGGAACGTTAGAGGGCTTTCACATAGGCCGGCAATCATCGCCCCGCGGCCGGCTTCGATGCGTTTGGCGATCGCGACCTCGCCCTCCCGCGAGAGCAAATTGACCGAGCCGATCTCGCGCAAATACAGCCGGACGGGATCATCGGTGCGATCGGACGCCAATGCCGTCGCACCTTTTGTTGGCGCTCCCCATCGTGCCCCGACAAGCGTGTTGGTCTCGCCCTCGTCTGGTGGCTCGTCGTGCACTTCGGCCGTCTCCGCTAATTCAGCTTGCCGTGACCCCGCCATGACATTCCCATAGCAAGAAAAGCGCAACAGCGGGTCAAAAAAGACTTGGTGCATTGAAATCAAAAGTGTAGCTATTCGCATGGGACCTGCGCATAGTGAATATATCTTTGCGCCGTTCAGAGCGGCGCGAATCCCGGTGCCTAACGAATCCCGGTGCCTAAAGGGTGTCGCTGAAGCGGGAGCGCAGAATGGCTGCGCTTTGACTCAGCAGCGATAAAAGTCGTTGAAGTCGACCACCACGACGCCATCGTTGCGCGCCGGCGCGAGCACTTTGATTCGGTCAATTTGATTCGGTCAATTCGCTCTACTTGGACACGAAAGGAATGTTTCTTGCAGGTATTCGTTCGCGACAACAACGTCGACCAAGCTCTGCGGGTACTCAAGAAGAAAATGCAGCGCGAAGGCGTTTTTCGCGAGATGAAGCGCAGAAGATTTTACGAGAAGCCGTCCGAAAAATCGAACCGGGAACAAGCTGAAGCGATCCGCCGCGCCCGCAAGCTCGCTCGCAAGAAGGCCCAACGCGAGGGACTTATCGCGGCGCCGCGCGGAAAGACGCTGCTACGGGGCAGAGCGACTGGGCGTGGCCCAACCCCGGGAGCGCGTGGAGTTCCGCCTCAACGGTGATGGCAAGCTGCATCAGTCGCGATCGCTGGCAGGGGACTTCGGACGAAACGCTGCGTTGGTCTGTATCACTTCGGTCTGTATCACTTCTTGTCGCGCAGGCGCCAAAGTTGAAAGCCTTCCGTATTGATTGCTTTCTCGATAGCGTCGCGCGACAAGTTGTAGGGAGGAGAATTGTCCGGTGATATGGTCCCGGTAGCAGTCCAGGGGCCGTGTTGGTGCGGAAGTTTGTTCACATCAGGATCGCCTGCGAAGGCGCGCAGCCGGTCCGTGGTCTCCGATTTGAAAACGTAGATGCGCATGGTGCTCCTTAGATCACGTTACCTAAATGCGGCGAGTTTCAAAGGTCAGCAATACGACAATCGATCCGCGGCGCCGCGACAAATTGACGGCGCGAAATACGAACCTCTGTTCAATTATCCCATTCGTCACTTGGACGAAAAACCGTGACAGATGCAAGGACAATCGCTCGTTCGAGCCTTTGCCTAGGTGCCCACAGGGGTTCCAAATACTTTCAGTCTTAAGGTGAAGCCGCGAAGGTCAATAGCGCCCAGCGCGAATGTCAGATATGATCGCGGCATAGCGGTTCGTACAAGCCGTTCAATGTGGGCTCCGGACCATGATGAAGCGCGAAAAGTTAGCGATCGCGAACATCTACGTGCCCGTAAAGCGCCGTGCGACGCTTAAGCGTGACACTGTACAAGAGATTGCGCAAAGTATGCTCGAGGTCGGGCAGACGACCCCGATCCTGGTGCGACGCGACGGCGAGCGCTTCGTCCTGGTGCAAGGTCTGCATCGGCTTGAGGCGTGCAAGGCATTGGGCGAAGAATCGATCTTCGCGTACCTTGTCCAAGCCCAAAGGCATTAGATTCACGCCAGTCCACCGTAACGACAAATCCAAGAACGAACGCGGGTGTCGAAGGTCGGAGTTGGCGAATATTTTCCGCCACCAGGGAAGGCGTGGCGTAAAGCCGACGCCAGCAATCTCAGCCTCGGCGTTCAAATTGAATTGAGCTTGTCGTAGAGGCCGCGTTTTCAAACAACCCGAGGGACCGCAGTCAGCCGGGCGATCTTCTTCAAATGCATGACTGCGGCGGGCGCGCCGGTCGTGTTGGTGAGCAGATTGAGGGTCATCTCCTCGTCGTCACCGACCGGTGTGAGTGCGGTGTCCTTGTACGTTCGAGCTGCTGGATCGCGCATGATGACGAACTTGAGCGCAAGGAGGCGAGCGATCATCGCGATGATGATGGCATGTTTGCTGAGCGTTTCCCAAACGAACCGCGGCCAGAAGATGAAGGCGCGCTCGCGCGGGAGGCCCGGGCGGCGCTCCGAGGGATGCTTGAGCCGGAATATGCCGCCCTGGAGCGGATGCACGTTTTCGAGCCGAACCGTGGTCGCAAAGTTGACGAGCACCTTGATAAGGCTGTTGACCGGCACTCCGGTCGCCACCGCGCGGCGCAGCAGCGTCTCCATGTGCTTCGGGGTGTAATAGAGTGACCAGGCCTCGCGATAAATCGCTTCCCACTGCTCCCGGCTCATGCGCGGATGGGCGGTGCAGACATGCTCGACGTCGTACGTGTTGAGGTCCGGCTCCATCGCGACGCCCTTTTGCCAGAGAACCCGGTGATCCTCCGAGCCCGGCAGTGGCGTCAGGCAGAAGAACTCGACGATATCGAGCGGCAACTCCTCCTGAATGATCGCGATGTCGCGCCGGATGGTCTCCGGCGTATCCGACGGGAAGCCGAGGATGTATCCGGCAAGCGTGAGAATACCCTGCGCTTTCCAAGCCAGCAGCATGCTCCGATATTCGGTGATCCTGTTCTGCCGCTTTTTGGCGGCGGCAAGGTTGTCCGGATTGACGTTCTCGAGGCCGATGAACACACGGGTGACGCCTGCCCGCTTCGCCTTCTCGATGAAATTTGGGATCTTGTGGCACAATGTGTCGACCTGGATCATCAGGCCGAGGGGGATTGCGTCCCTCTCGCGTAGTGCGATCAGACGGTCGAAGATCGACTCCCAGGCCTTGTTGCGCGCGAAATTGTCGTCGGTGATGAAGAATTTGTAGATGCCCTGTGCCCAGTTGAGGCGGACCAGATGCTCGACATCATCGGCCGTGCGAAAGCGCGACTTGCGCCCTTGCACGTTGATAATGGTGCAGAACGAGCACTGGTAGGGGCAGCCGCGGCCGGCATCGAAGCTTGTACTCAACCCAAGTGTCCGCTCGACATATGGCTTGGGGAGGAACGGCACCGGCGTCCCTTCCAGGTCCGGCAGGTCCCTCATGAAGTCATAGAGCGGCGCAAGACGTCCGGCAGCGGCGTCCTGCAACACCGACTCGAGGCGCCCCTCGGCTTCACCGGCGAACATCGAGACGCCCATGTCCCGGCATGCGTCGAGCTCGACGGCGCGGCCGTCAAGCATCGACACGCAGCCGGACACGTGAAATCCTCCGATCGCGACCGGGATGCCGGCGGCGCGGAACGGGCGGGCGATATCGAGCGCGCGCGGATATTGGTTCGACTGGACGCCAACGAGCGCAAGCAGCCCAAAATTGCCGTGACTGCGAAAGCGCTCGAGCAATTCGGGCACGTTGACGCGCGTATGGGTCTCGTCAATGGCCTCGATGGCGATCGCAACGTCCGACCCCAGGACTTGGCGTTCTGCACAATCGGCTGCGATGCCGTAGACGGCGGCCAGTGAATTCGACGGAATCATTGCCCGCCACCAGCGTATCACATAGCCATCGTCGTCATAGTGCGACGGCTTGACGAGAACGAGTTGGAAACGTCGTCTTGCCGACACAGAGACCTCCAAACAAATGGTGCATAATGTCCAGGGCGCCGGTTGCGAAGGTTCTACCTGTCCAGCCACCAAAGCGATGTTCAATACACGCTAAACGCCATGCACAGACGTCGCTTCAGGCTGAGATAACGCCACCGCGCCCGGAAAACCGGACGCGCGCCCTGAACCACCTGCCAGTACATCCATGGTCAGGATTATGATTCTTCGCAATGCCGTTTCAGACGGCTCGCAGATTTTCCGCCGACGACTTGCCTGTCCTGCGATCAGCAACAACGTCGAAGGAGACCTTTTGTCCTTCGTTAAGGCCGTGCATCCCGGCGCGTTCGACCGCGCTGACGTGCACGAACACATCCTTGCCGCCATCATCCGGTTGGATGAAGCCGAAGCCTTTTTGGCTGTTGAACCACTTCACGGTTCCTTGCGCCATATAACTCTTCCTTCAGTAGGTGTCTAAAGAAGGCCGCGCGCCAGCGCAGCCGGTTCGTTCGAGATTTGGAGAAAAGTCGTCAGTCCGACGCGGGGTGCGCGGCGAGGCCGAGCCGTTCGGCCGAAGCTCGATTGCGGCAATGTGGGCCATTGCGGTTGGGAGTGCAAGGTTCAGGCCCGGAGTTTTGAGAGAAAACGTGCTCCAAATGGCCGGTCATGGAATGGTCCGGCCGTGTTCTTGCCCGTCGCTTGCGTGACCCGTTGTAGGCCCCTTTCGCGAGACCCAGGGACTGATGTAGCTTGAACGGCGAATTGCTGGCGGGAACTGGCGGGATCCTGTGTCGCAGTGGCGTCGTCTTGCCCTGGCAAGGGACCGGAAAATCGGACTGACATGTGTCCTGCATTTTGCAAGCCGGCAAGCACGGGACGGGAACGCCAGCGCCGTAGGGAGCGCGGAGAGTAAGCCTTTCAAACAACGGAGGAGGAGGAAATGAGAAAACTTCTTGTCTCGGTCGCTTTAAGTGCTTTGGCGGCTTGCGGCGCGCTATCGGGGGCTCGTGCCGCCGACATGTCGTTCGAGCGTGCTCTCAATGCCGACCGTGAGCCGCAAAACTGGCTGTTGCATCACAAGAATTATCAGGGCCATCGGTTCTCGGCGCTCAAGGAGATCAACACCGGGACGGTCAGCAATTTGCGGCTGGCCTTCACGGTCGGTTTAGGCGGATTGCAGTCCGGCGGCCGCTACGCCCAAGGCAATCTTGAAGCGACGCCCCTCGTCGACAACGGCATGATGTACATCCCGGACGGCTGGGGCTCCGTCTATGCAATCGATGTGTCGAGCGGGAAGAAGGGCGAGATCAAGTGGAAATTCGATCCCGGCGTCGACCGCGCCTGGGCCGGCGACGTCGCCTGCTGCGGCGTCAATAATCGCGGCGTCGCGCTCTGGAAGGACAAAGTGATCTCGATCGCCCTCGACGGCCGCATCTTCGCGCTCAATCGCGCGACCGGCGAAGTCGTATGGGAGCGCAAGGCGGCGGAACCGGCCATCGGCGAGACCGTGACGCTCGCCCCGCTCGTCGTTCGTGACCTCGCCATCATCGGCTCGGCGGGAGGAGAATTCGGCATCCGCGGCTGGATCGACGCGACCGACCTCAACACCGGCCAGCTAGCCTGGCGCACCTACACCATCCCGGGCGCCGGCGAGCCCGGCAATGAGACCTGGAAAGACGGCAAGGACCACTGGAAGCACGGCGGCGCTTCGATATGGGTGACGGCGACCTACGATCCCGAGACGGAGACGATCTATCAGGGCATCGGCAACGCCGGTCCCGACTACGACGCCGAATATCGCCCCGGCGACAACAAATGGGCGGCGAGCGTGCTGGCGCTCGACCCCAATAGCGGCAAGATCAAGTGGGGCTTCCAATATACGCCCAACGACCCTTACGACTACGACGAAATCTCCGAGCACCAGATCATCAATGCCAAGGTCAATGGCGAGGACCGCAAGCTCGTCGTGCACGGCGCGCGTAACGGCTTCTACTACGCTCTCGACCGCGTCAACGGCGCCTTCGTCGCCGGCAAGCAATACGTCGATCAGTTGACCTGGACCAAGGGCCTCGACCCGAAGACCGGCCGGCCGCTCGATTACGATCCCGCCAAGGACGTGCAGCCCTATGTGGAGGGGAGCCACCCGTCGCGCGCGAAAACGGTGGCGACGAGGTGCCCGTCGACGCCAGGCGGCAAGAACTGGGAGCCGGCAGCATATAATCCGGAGTTGAACCTGATCTACATCCCGTCGAGCGAGGGCTGCAATCAGCTTGAGCTCGTCGTGCAGCAGGACTTCGTCGATCAGGGCGGCACGGTGAAGCCGCGCGAACGGTTCACCGGCGGTTCCGGCAAGCCCTTGGAGCAGGCCACCGGCAGCATCAAGGCGCTCGATCCGGTCAGCGGCGAGACCAAGGCGGTGGCGCGCACCGACCTGCCGAACTGGTCGGGCGTGCTGGCGACCGGCGGCAATCTGGTATTTACCGGGCTGTGGGAAGGCGCGCTTGTCGCCTATGACGGCAAGACCTTGCAAGAGGTGTGGCGCTTCGACACCGGTTGCGGCGTGGTGGCGCCGCCGATCAGCTATGCGGTCAACGGCAAGCAGTACGTCGCCGTCGCGGCCGGTCCGAAATGGAACGCTGCCACCAGGCCGGCAGCGCTGAAATACGCCAATGCGTGCTCCATGGTCTACGTGTTCACGCTTTGAGGAGAAGCGTGCGGGTCTTTCTGCTCCCTCTCCCCGCAAGCGGGGAGAGGTGAGACCGCCCGGCCGTCGCTTATTTAGCGCCTATGGGGTCAAGCCTGACCAATCACGTCCTTATCGTGTAGGCACCGGCTTGTCGCCGCGGTAGTCGTAGAATCCGCGCTTGGTCTTGCGACCGAGCCAGCCGGCCTCGACGTATTTCACCAGCAGCGGGCATGGCCGGTATTTGGAGTCCGCCAACCCTTCATGGAGCACCTGCATGACCGACAGGCAGGTATCGAGGCCGATGAAGTCGGCAAGCTCCAGCGGTCCCATGGGGTGGTGGGCGCCGAGCTTCATGGCGGTGTCGATGGCGTCGACCGAGCCGACGCCCTCATAAAGCGTATAGATCGCCTCGTTGATCATCGGCAGCAGGATGCGGTTGACGATGAAAGCCGGGAAATCCTCCGCCACCGCATATCTCTTGCCGAGCTTGGTGACGAAAGCCTTGGTGGTCTCGTAGGTGGCGTCGTCGGTGGCAATACCGCGGATCACCTCGACCAGTTCCATCACCGGCACCGGATTCATGAAATGAATGCCGATGAACTTTTCCGGCCGATCGGTCGAGGCCGCGAGCCTGGTGATCGAGATCGAGGAGGTGTTTGTGGCGACGATGGCGCTGTCCTTCAGCACCGGGCACAACGCCGCCAGGATCTTGCGTTTGACGTCTTCCTTCTCGACCGCCGTTTCTATGATGAGGTCGCAGTCCGCGAGCGCTTCAAGCTTGTCGGCGGCCCCGATCCGCCCCAGCGCCGCCTGGCGGTCGTTCTCGCTGATTGCGTGCCGCGCCACCTGGCGCGCCATGTTGCCGTTGATGGTTGCTATGCCGGACCTGACGCGTTCCTCCGAGAGGTCGTTGAGCGCGACTTCGAAGCCGGCGAGGGCGCATACGTGAGCGATGCCGCTCCCCATCTGACCGGCGCCGATTACGCCCACTCGGTGAATGTCAGTCATGTGAGTATCGATCATATTGTTTGTGGGCTTTTCGTCCAGGCCCCCTCCCTACCCTCCCCGCTAGCGGAGGAGGGTAGGGAGAGGCGCTTGTCGCCAACCGATGTTCTACCGACAACTGTTCCCAGTGACTACGGCCATGAGACCATTTTGTCGTTAAGGTTTACCGCCGAGCTTACCCAGTTCGTCGGCAAGCTCCGGCAGCGCCTTGAACAGATCAGCGACGAGACCGTAGTCCGCGACCTGGAAAATGGGCGCCTCTTCGTCCTTGTTGATGGCCACGATGACCTTGGAATCCTTCATGCCGGCCAGATGCTGGATGGCCCCCGATATCCCAACGGCGACATAAAGTTCCGGTGCTACGACCTTACCGGTCTGGCCGACCTGCCAGTCGTTCGGCGCATAACCGGCGTCGACGGCGGCACGCGACGCACCGACCGCAGCCCCAAGCTTATCGGCCACCGGCTCCAGATACTTGGCGAAATTCTCGCGCGATGCCATTGCGCGTCCGCCGGACACGACGACGCGTGCCGAGGTGAGTTCCGGCCGGTCGGTCTTGGAGATTTCTTCGCCGACGAAGGCCGAGATCCCCGGATCCTGGGGTGGCGACACCTGCTCGGATACCGCAGTGCCGTCCTCACCTGCAGCCTGGAAGGCCGCAGTTCGCACCGTGATGACTTTCTTGCCGCCTTTGGAACGCACGGTTTGCACCGCATTGCCAGCGTAGATCAGCCGTTCGAACGTGTCGGGCGACAATACCTTGATGATGTCGGATATCTGCATGACATCGAGCAGCGCCGCGACACGCGGCATGATGTTCTTTGCATTCGCGGTTGCCGGAGCCAGAATGGTATCGTAGCCGCTCGCGATCGCAACGATCAGGGCTGCGGTCGGCTCCGCCAACATATGCTCGAGTGGCGGCGCATCGGCAATCAACACCTTTTCGACGCCGCTAAGCTTCGCTGCCGCCTCCGCCGCGGGCCTGCAGTCCTTACCGGCAATGAGCACATGGACCGGAGCGCCGATCGCCTTCGCGGCCGTCATCGCCCTGGCGGTGGCATCCTTCAGGTGTTTGTTGTCGTGCTCAGCCAGGAGAAGGGTCGGCATCAGAGGACTCCCGCCTCGTTTCTCAGTTTGCCGACCAGTTCGGCGACCGAGCCGACCTTGCCGCCGGCTTTGCGCATCGGCGGCTCGGTTGTCTTGAGAATCTCAAGCCGCGGCGTGGTGTCAACGCCGTAGTCGCCGGGCGTGCTATCGGCGATCGGCTTTTTCCTCGATTTCATGATGTTCGGCAGCGAGGCATAGCGGGGCTCGTTGAGCCGCAGATCGGTGGTGATGATGGCCGGCAGCTTCAGCCGCACTGTCTGCAGCCCGCCGTCGACCTCGCGGGTGACGTTGACGTGTTCGTCTTCCATCACGACTTTGGATGCAAACGTTCCCTGCGGCCAGTTCAACAGCGCCGCCAGCATCTGGCCGGTCTGGTTGCAGTCGTCATCGATTGCCTGCTTGCCGAGGATGATAAGCCCCGGCTGTTCGGCTTGCGCAACGCCCTTGAGGATTTTTGCGACCGCCAACGGCTCCACAATTGCGTCGACCTTGACCAGGATGCCGCGGTCGGCTCCCATAGCCAACGCCGTCCGGATGGTTTCGGCAGCCTGCTGGGGCCCGATCGAGACCGCGACGATCTCCGTTACCTTGCCGGCTTCTTTGAGACGGATCGCCTCCTCGACGGCAATCTCATCGAACGGATTCATCGACATCTTGACGTTGGCGAGCTCGACGCCGGTCCCGTCGGTCTTGACCCGGATTTTGACGTTGTAGTCGACCACCCGCTTGACGGGCACAAGAACCTTCATCCTGGTTTCTCCCGGGAATGGCGCGCAAACTATGACTCGCACTTGAGCGTGTCAACGCGCCTGCCGCGTTGCATCATCGTTCGATTGCGAATTTCCGACACTGTGTCTTGCGCCCCACCCTACCCTCCCCCTGGGAGCGCGGGCGTCCCGCCCGCACTTCCAATCGCCGCAACGCCAGTGCCAGTTGCGCGGGTCCAATGCGCGGGCGAGACGCCCGCGCTCCCAGGGCGAGGGGCTCAGCGGTTCCGGCCAGGCACCCAAAGCACGTCGCCTTGTCCCCCACCTGGTTCCCCACTTGGCCCCTTTTGATTGACATGGCGGCTCGCCACAAAAAGAAAATCCGACAGCCGGTTCACATATTTGAGTGCGACTGCGGAGACCTCCTCGCCCGGTTGATCGGCGAGTTCCGCCATCATCCGCTCGGCGCGGCGACAGACCGTGCGGGCAACATGAAGGTGTGCGGCCGCCGGCGCACCGCCCGGCAGCACAAACGAGCGCAACGGCTTAAGGTCGGCGTTGAGCCGGTCGATTTCGGCTTCGAGCCGCGTCACCTGGGCCTGGGTGACCGTCAACCTGGCGCCCTCGGGCCCCTTTCCCTTATCGGAAGCGGGCGAACAGAGGTCAGCGCCAAGGTCGAACAGGTCGTTCTGAATGCGGCCCAGCATGGCGTCGATCTCGGCATCGTGAGACGTATGCAGGCGCACGACCCCTATTGCCGCGTTGGTCTCGTCGACCGTCCCGTAGCAGGAGATGCGCAGATCGTATTTTTTGCGCCGCTCGCCGGTGCCGAGCGCCGTCGTGCCGTCGTCGCCGGTACGGGTATAGATGCGGTTGAGAACCACCATGTTGGGACCTTCCGGATCCTACCGCCCCATCGCCCAGACCGTTAACATGATTATAATAACGGCGATGAATTGCAGCACGACGCGCCAGCGCATCAGTTTCTGCGACAGGTTGGGCGACCCGCCCCGTAACATGTTGTAAAGACCGAGCACCAGCACGAGGGCCACAGCGGCAATCGCCAGCGGAACGACATATGTGGAAAGAAAGTTCGTCATTCACAGTATCTAACACCTGCTCTGCGCCGCCGCCATGGCGGGCCCCGGCATGACGGGCCGCATCGTGGTGTTGGGCGGCGCCGGCCGGCTTGGCCGCGCGGCCGCGGAGGCATTCAAGTCCGCCGGATGGCAGGTCGCAAGCCTGGTGCGCGGCAGCTCGGCCGGAAGCGCGGCGCCAGGGACGGAAATCATCGAGGTCGATGCGCGCGATGCGCAATCCGTCATTGCGGCGACACGCGGCGCGGATGTGGTGCTCGACGCCCTCAACGTGCCCTACGCGGATTGGGAGCGGCTCGCGCCTGCGCTTACCGATACCGCCATCGCGGCCGCCCGCGAAAGCCGCGCAACGTTGATCTTCCCCGGCAATCTCTACAATTACGGGGCCGGCATGCCGGCCCGGATCGATGAAACGACTTCGATGCATCCCACTTCGCGCAAGGGAGCCATACGGGTTGCCATTGAGACGCGCATGCGCGGGGCGGCGGAGGGCGGATTGCGCACGATCGTTGTGCGCGCGGGCGATTATTTGGGCGGCGAGGGCAGAGGCTCGTGGTTCGACCGGATTATCGTGAAGGGGATCGCTGCGGGGCGGCTGACCTATCCGGGTCCGCTCGATACCATCCATGAATGGGCTTATCTGCCCGACGTCGCACAAGCCATGGTCCAACTCGCGGAACGGCGCGAGCGCCTTGCACCATTTGCGCCGCTTGGATTTGCCGGCCACGCGGTGACGGGGCGCGAATTCCTTGCCGCCGTTTCACGCGCTTGCCGGCGGGACTTCAAGATCGACTACGTACCGTGGCGATTGTTGAAAATGATGGGCCTCGTCGTGCCAGTTTTCCGCGAGCTCACCGATATTTCCTATCTGTGGTCGACGCCGCATGCCATCGACGGGGCCCGGCTCACGGAAATCATCGGCGATATTCCGCGCACGCCGCTCGATCGCGCGATCACCGCCTCGCTCGCAGCACTAGGCCTGAAGCGGCGCGGGTAAACGAACGAAGCTGACTGCGATGTCAGTCGCGAATTGGGGCAGGTCGATTTTGTCAGATATTCCCGGGGGACGAAGTAACCGGAGAAATACTCCCATAGGTAGAATAAACAAATGAAGCATAGTTGAAGTAAGGTTTCCTGGTATACTTTCAACCGACACGCCGGCATCGAGCTTCTGTTTCTGAGCCGGATTGCAGCATATCGCAGACGTTCGCTAGAAAAGTGCGGCCAATGAGTAGGGTTATTTTCTGGTGCAGCCGATCGGGCCGCGCTCCCCAAAGCATCTCACGAACGCGAGCGGCCTAGACCATGCGTTATAGCCGCATTTCAAGGCTCAAGGCCACGACACACGGGGTCTTTGCCGCGAAATCCGGCGCAGAAGCTGGTCCTCCATCCGATGCCGCGGCCAGCAATCCGCGCCACTGTCTCGAATGCGGAAAACCAATCGTCCGTCGCAGAATCACCGCGCTCTATTGCTCGGGAAAATGTCGTGAAATCCACAACGCTCAAAAGCGGCGGCAAGCTCGACACAACGCAATAGATGCCCCGCCGACAACCTCTGCGCCCGAGACGGATGCATAGTCGATCGCTTCAGCCAACCTGAAGGGATTGGAGCATCGCCCAAAGGTCATAACGCTGGACGGGCGCGCACAAGCAGCGTCCTCCAACATTGCCCGCTGTAGGGGCGACCCTTGTGGTCGCCCTGCGGCGGACGAGGTGCGCAAACGGGGCGACCACAAGGGTCGCCCCTACATCATCCTTACCTCGGCACGACCTCACACCACCTTGCCGGGGTTGAGGATGTCCTTGGGATCAAGGGTGCGTTTGAGCATGCCCATCACGTCGAGGGCAACCGGGTCCTTCAGCAGCGGCAAGAGCTCGCGCTTCATCACGCCGATGCCGTGCTCCGCCGAGATCGAGCCGGCGAATTTTGCGACCACCCGATGGACGGCCTCGTTCATTTCGTCCCACCGGGCGAGGAACGCCGCGGTGTCGGCACCAACCGGCTGGCTGATGTTGTAGTGAATGTTGCCGTCGCCGAGATGGCCGAACGGCACCGGCCGGCTGCCCGGGATCAGCGCTTCGACGGCCTCGCCGGCGTCATGCAGGAAATCCGGAACCGCGGCGACCGGGACCGAGATGTCGTGCTTGATCGAGCCGCCTTCGCCCTTCTGCGCCTCGGGGAGAATCTCGCGCAGATGCCAGAAGGCACGGCGGTGCTCGAGACTGTCGGCAACGGCAGCATCGTTCACCAGACCGCGCTCCATTGCGGTTTCCAGCGCCTCTTCGAGTATCGTCCGCAAATCCTGCCGCGCCGCCGATGCAAGCTGCAACAGGACGTACCACGGATGCTCCTGGTCGAGGGGGTCGCGCACGCCGTGGCCGTGCCGGAGCACGAAGTCGATAGCCAGGCGGCAGATGAGTTCGAAGCTGGTGGCGGCGCGATTGGTCCTCTCCTGTACCAGGCCGAGCAGCTTGATTGCGGCCTGGGGCGACGGGACGCCGACGAAGGCGGTCTCCACGGTCTTCGGCGCCGGAAAAAGCTTGAGCACCGCGGCCGTGATGACCCCGAGCGTGCCCTCTGCGCCGACGAACAGGTTCTTCAGGTCGTAGCCGGTGTTGTCCTTCTTGAGCTTGTTGAGCGCATTGAGGATGCGCCCGTCTGCAAGCACCACCTCAAGGCCGACCACGAGGTCGCGCGCGACCCCATACGCGAACGCGCCGGTGCCGCCCGCATTGGTTGAGAGATTGCCGCCGATCGTGCAACTGCCCTCGGCGCCAAGCGAGAGCGGAAACAGGCGGTCGGCCTCGGCAGCCGCAGCTTGCGCTTTCGCCAGCACCACGCCCGCCTCGCAGGTCATGGTATCGGACAGGACGTCGACCTCGCGAATGCGGTCGAGCCGCTTGAGCGACAATATGACCTCACCGTGATGGGGGATCTGACCGCCGACGAGGCCGGTATTGCCACCCTGCGGCACGATCGGGGTGGCGGTTTCGTTGGCGAGCTTGAGGATCGCCGCGACCTCGCCGACCAAGCCGGGCCGCAGCACCAACGGCGTGCTGCCGCGATAAAGCCCACGCCCTTCGATCAGATACGGCTCCTGCTCCGCCGGATCCGTGATGGCATATTTTTCCCCGACGATCGCGGCGAAACGGGCAATCAGCTCGGGGGAAAACGTGGCGAGCGGTCGCGTGAACGGGGTGTTCATCAGGTGATTCCCGGCCGCAACGTACCTAACTTGCCCGCTGCGGTCGAGTCGTTTGGACAGCGCGATTGCGCGGCGCCGCGGCATGCCGGAGCCGGTCGTTGATGGCCTCTCCGAGGCCCTCGCCCGGTATCGGCATCACCGCAATGGAATCGACGCCGGCGCCGTCCAATTCGCGCAGGTGGCTGAACAGATTTGCGGCAGCTTCGACCAGTTCGCCGCCAGCCGAGAGGTTGAGGGTCATCCGTGCGTTGCCGGCGTCCTGCGGCAACGGCGCTCCGAACGCCAGCAGCGCCTCTCCCGGTGCAACCGTGGTGGCGTTCATTCGCAGATGAGCCCGCGGCGCATAGTGAGAGGTCAGCATGCCGGGGGCGACCGGACGCCCGCCGCCGTCGGCCGCATCCGTCCCAATCGTCGCGACGGCGATATCGTGGCCGAGAAAACTCTCGATGGTCCCGCGCGGGATGGCGCCGGGGCGCAGCAGCACCGTTCGGCCGCGACAGGCCAGGATGGTCGATTCAAGCCCGAGCGGCGAGGCGCCGCCATCGATGATGAGATCGATGCGGCCGGCAAGGTCAGCTTGCACATGCTTGGCCGAGGTGGGCGACACCCGGCCGGACCGGTTGGCGGAGGGCGCCACCACGGGCTTGCCGAACGCGGCCAGGATATCGCGGGCGACCGGATGGCTGGGCGCCCGCACCGCAATGGTGTCGAGCCCCGAGGTGGCAAGTTGTCCGACCGGACAGCCGCGAAGCTTGGGAAGCACGAGAGTCAGCGGTCCCGGCCAAAAGGCCTCGGCCAGCTTGAGCGCCTCAGCGTCGAATTGCGCCAGACGGCGGGCCGCTGCCAGATCGGCCACATGGGCAATCAGTGGATTGAAGAATGGCCGCTCCTTGGCGGCATAAAGCTTCGCCACCGCGCGGTCGTTGGCGGCATCGGCACCGAGGCCATAAACGGTCTCGGTCGGAAAGGCCACGAGCCCGCCCGCCGACAGGGCGGACCTCGCCCGCTCGATCGTCGCCGGGCCCGCCCGCGCGACCACAGTGGCAATCGCCGGCATCTTGGATGTCTCCGTGTTTGACCACATATGCGGCCCGTAGAACGCAAGCGCAACGGTTGCGGCGCAGCGCGGCTGCGAAGGCGATCGGAAATCAGCGCGGCGAAGCCGGCGGGTGCGCCGCAGGTTTCTCGTGGAGGCTCTGTGCGACCCGTTTTTGCGCAGGGCCAGGGCGCCTGGCAGTGGTCTTCTGGCAATGCTCTTCTGGCAAGCTTGCAGCCCAGCGGCAGGAGGGCTATAAGACCGCCTGCCAAAGACGTCGGAGTGTGGCTCAGCCTGGTAGAGCACCTCGTTCGGGACGAGGGGGTCGCAGGTTCAAATCCTGCCACTCCGACCAGCACTTAGCCGACAAATCAAAATCGACCGCCACACCTTGCGCCACACCTTGGCTTCAAGGCGCCGTTAAAATTCCCATCCACCTGCATAGAGCGGAATTCTTCTTGGGATATCCACACTGTGCGACACCGCACTCGAAATTCGTTCGCTACCGTCCCGGCGAGTCACTACGGGTCCTCTAAGATCACTATTTGTCTATTCTTTTTAGTTCCGGAGTGGTTCTTCGTCCGTTTCCATCCCGAGCCGTGCTACCGCGTTCGGTAGCAATTTCGGTAGCAATGTACGCCAAACGTTCTGCAAGAATTCGAATTCGGACTGATTTGTAGTATGCCCCCTCCGAAGGCAAGGTCAGAGGTTCTTGCCCGATGTCGACTGCCATCGTTCTGGCCCCGGATAGCAAGCGCTAAACGGAGTAGCAGATTTCCGGGCCGATTTTGAGCACGCGGTCATTTCCCAAGCGCTGGGCCGGGCACATAGCCGACCATCGGCGATGACTCTGGCCTTGATCACACTTCCGGCCGAGGTGCGGAGCGTTCGGAATCGGTGCCGCTCGCATAAGGGCGGTTGTCGCGCGACAGCACCGGCAAGCCGCCTGCAAGACAGGTCGCGCACCTCGCTCTGCCCTTGTCCCCTGCATGCAGCGGTCGGGGCTGCGGTAGCCTTGCGTTATGGATCCACCGACCAGATGGCCCGTCATCACTTCGTTTCGCAATTCCTGCTCCGAAACTGGGCCACCGACGGCCGTTTCGTCGCCTATCACTTCGAGCCCAGGGCAAACAGGGTAATCGAGAAGGCGGACGCGCTGGTCGCATCTGCATGCCAAATCCCGAATCTGAACACCTATTTCGGCGTCGACGCATCCCAGCGCGACTTTCCCGAAGTTGGTTTCTTCACGCCACGTGTCGACACTCCGGCCGCAAAGGCCCTGCAAGTGATGTTGATGAATGGCGTTCGCGCTCTGACGCCGGAGCAGCGAGCGGATTGGGCACGCCTCCTGGTTTCATTTGGCGTCCGAACGCCAGAGACGCTCCGTCAAATGGGGCCGATAGAAACGAGGAACGCATTCAAATTAGTGGAGGCCAGCACGAGAGGGCCACCTGACGACGAACGCAAAGTCACCGCGATCATCGAGCGAAACATGCCAAAGTTCATGCGCAATTTCCCGCTCAACATTGCAATGGATATCTGCACCGGTCCGGCTAAGCTCGCGAAACTTGTGGGTATGCAATGGTGGATTCGCCGATGGCCCAAATCTGCAATTCTCATTGGCGATCGGCCGTTGCTAACCCACCCGTTGGCGCCGTACCCGTGTGGGATTCCTCTCGACAATCCATCGTGCTTGATAGCTCTGCCGATTGCGCCCAATGCAGTGTTTTTTGCGTCCGCCCACCCCAAAACAAAGGACAAGATGCGGACCATGAGCCTGGGCAAGATCGTCTACGCCGTCAACGAGCAAACTATTTTGCGATCGACGATCGTCTATGCCGCCGACAAGTCGCTTGCCTCATTCGTGATCCCACGGGTTCAAGGCAAGGCGATCGGTACCTGGCAGCCCAGCAAGATGTGATTCGGGACGACGTCACGGTGCCCCCCGTTTGACCCGCGCATGCTGTGCGGCCAGCTCGGCGCGCGGCCGGACTGGACGCAGCTGCGGGCTCTATGCCGCACGCGAGGCCGGAATGATCCTTAACGTTACCTTAAGCTCGCCTGCTTTTTTGATCGAAGTGCCTGCGCTACGGGTTGGCACCAAGACAGCAGCTAGCCCCCATGATTGCTGAACGCTTCATCACTTGGCGCCGAGTGGAGCAGGCCACGGTCCTGTGAAGGGCGGCGGACGCATGCCGAATGAGCTGAAAGAGCCCAAGGCAAGCCCGGCGAAGGTCGCGTATCATCTGACGCAGCTTGGGAAGCTAGGTGTCCATCGATCGGATCAAGGGGATAGCTGCAAAACCGAGCCATTCTGGCCTCAATCGCATCAAAGGGTTACAGCGGTTTCGCAAAACGCAGCT
>Ga0257161_1000149_pt1 | contig 18597 bp, 14 predicted proteins | sample NR01A_FD_185954 | JGI IMG/M metagenome (GOLD analysis project Ga0257161, IMG submission 185954) | Soil microbial communities from H.J. Andrews Experimental Forest, Oregon, United States - NR-01-A | ecosystem: Environmental > Terrestrial > Soil > Temperate forest > Bulk soil | place: USA: Oregon... | reverse complement strand
CCGGCACGCTCGACTATGGCCAGGGCCACGCCACGCCGTTCGCACAGATCCTGTCGAGCCGCCTTGGGGTGCCGTTCGACCGCATCCGCCTCCTGCAAGGCGACAGCGATGAGCTGATCACCGGCGGCGGCACCGGCGGATCGCGCTCGGCAGCGGCAAGCAGCATGGCGATGGTGGAGGCGATCAGCAAAGTGGTGGAGCACGGCAAAGCGGCCGCCTCCCATCTGCTCGAAGCCGCGGTCGCCGACATCGAATTCGCCAATGGACGATTTACCATCGCGGGCACCGATCGCTCGATCGGCGTATTGGAGCTTGCCGCCAAGCTGCGGGCGGGCGTCAGGCTGCCGGACGACGCGCCGAAGACGCTCGATGTCAGGATCGCCGGCGAACCAGTGCCGTCCTGCTTTCCGAACGGCTGCCATGTGGCCGAGGTCGAGATCGATCCGGAGACCGGCGTGGTCGAGGTGGTGAAACATTCCTCGGTCAACGATTTCGGCACCGTCATCAACCCGATGCTAGTGGAAGGGCAGATGCACGGCGGTCTCGTTCAGGGCATCGGCCAGGTGCTGATGGAAAACGTCGTCTACGACGGCGACGGCCAGCCCATCACGGGCTCGTTCATGGACTACGCCGTGCCGCGCGCCGCCGATGTGCCGAGCTTCGTGACGGACCATCACCCGGTGCCGGCCACCACCAACCCGCTCGGCATCAAGGGCTGCGGCGAGGCCGGTTGCGCCGGCGCACTGGTGGCCGTGCCCAACGCCATCATCGACGCGCTGTCGGACTACGGCATCCGCCACATCGACATGCCGGTGACGGCAGAGAAGGTGTGGCGGGCGATTAATGCGGGGCGTAGCGCGTAGGGGCCCACGACGGCGTCCCTTGCGCTCAACCCATCCTACGAACTAAATTCATATTATGACGGCACTGACAAAAAAGCTGCTCGACGAAGTGAAGACGTGGCCTCTTGAGGATCAGGAGGAACTTGCGGAGTATGCGCGCGAGATTCGCGGACGCCGCACTGGCACCTACCAGTTGAGCGAGGACGAGCGCGCTGGCATCGACCGAGGTCTGGCAGACATGCGCGCGGGTCGATTTGCGACCGATGAGCAAATCGCCGCGATCTTTCAGAGAGCACGATCATTCCGCGCATGAGAGTGCGTTATACTGCCACGGCGGCGCGCGAGTTCGTCAATGGGATTGAATACTTAGCGCAACACGCCCCTTCAATCGTTGCGGAGTTCGCCGATGCCATCGAGCGAGCCGTGAAGGAGGTTGCTGAATTTCCATTCTCGGCTCAGGAGACGGAGAAAAAGGGCGTGCGCCGCAAATATGTTCGACGCTTCCACTACTCCGTTTTTTATGCGGTCGAAAACGGCGAGATTGTCGTGCTTCACAATCAGGCACGCCGCTCGGCGACTGCCTTGGGAGGACGAAGGACGGTGACTTCTTGCGAGCTCCCATGCGATGATGATTCTTGAATCGCATGGCGAGTAAGAGAGAAATGCATGTCCGTGATCGCCGTCTTCAAATACGATGTTAAACCCGGCCGCCTGCCGGATTTCTTGAAGAAACTCGCGCAAGCCGCTGAGCCGAAATTCGACAGCCCGGCCATGCCAAAGTCGGTCCGCATGTTTCGCTCCACGGTGCCGGGGCCGGATCATGGCGTCATCCTGATGATCGAATACGAAGACATGGCGGCCTATGGGGCACGCACCGCGTTTGAGCACGCAAATCCGGAGTGGCAGAAGCTGTTCGAGTCGGCGCGGGATTCGCCCGAGGCGCTGATATCGGTGGAATTGCTGACCGAGCTGCCGCCCGAGGCCGCAGGGCCCGACGAGACCGAGCGTGCGCCGTTCGGATTTCGCTCGCGATAAGCCCGTCCATGCGATCGCCGATTGCGCATGAACGGCGTTGGCGGCATTGCCAAAATAGCGCATACTTTAATCATACGCGGGCGTTGGCTCTTAAACCCTGCGCCGCATCTGCCCATGAAAGCGCGAGGTAGCTATGGATATTCTGTCCCGCATCCGCTTTAGGACCCGCACGCGCCAACGCGCTCCTTTCAATAGCGCAATGATGGTGGGAGCGGCCGCTGTTCTTGCCTGGGTCGTATACGCGGCGCCCGCGCATGCCCTGACGCCCCAGCAGCAGCGGGCCCTCGACATCTACAAGGAACTGGTCGAGATCAATACCGTCACACAGACGGGCGATACCGCCCGCGCCGCCGATGCCATGGCGGCGCGATTGATTGCAGCCGGGTTCGACAGCGCCGATGTGCAGGTGTTCAAGCCGGCGCCGCGCAAGGGCAATCTGGTGGCGCGGCTGCGCGGCACCGGCGCCCGCAAGCCGATCTTGTTGCTTGCCCATCTTGACGTCGTCGAAGCGCGAAGCGAAGACTGGTCGGTCGACCCCTTCCGGCTCACCGAGAAGGACGGCTATTTCTATGGCCGCGGCTCCGGGGATGACAAATACATGGCGGCGAGCTTCGTGGCGAATCTCATCCGCTACAAGCAGGAGGGCTATCGGCCGGATCGCGACATCATCCTGGCATTGGAAACCGATGAGGAAATCCTCGATGCGAATGCCATGGGGATTCAGTGGCTGCTGAAGAACCATCGCGACCTGATCGACGCCGAATTCGCCCTTAACGAGGGCGGCGGCGTCGGCCTCAAGCGCGGCAAGCCGATCCGCAACAGCATCCAGACCAGCGAGAAGGTCTACCTGAACTATCAACTGGAGGTCCGCAACAAAGGCGGCCACTCCTCAGTGCCGTCAACCGACAACGCGATCTATCACCTTGCGGAAGGTCTCGCGCGACTCGGCAAATTCAGCTTCCCGGTAAACCTCAACACAACGACGCGTGCCTATTTCGAACGTACCGCCGAGCTCGAGAACGCACAGACCGCCGCGGATATCCGGTCGGTGCTGTCGACAACCCCTGACCCGGCGGCGCTTGCTCGGCTATCGGCCAACCCGGCCTACAATGCGCAACTGCGCACCACCTGCGTCGCCACCATGCTGGAGGGCGGCCATGCCTACAATGCCCTGCCCCAGATGGCCCGCGCTATCGTCAACTGCCGCATGATGCCGGGCGAGAAGGCAGAGGACGTCGCGGCAACGCTCAAGCGCGTGCTCGCCGAGGACCAGATATCGTTGACGCCGATCGGGGAGCCGGTCCTGAGCGACCCCTCCGCCATCGAAGATGGGCTGCTTAGCGCCATTGAAAAGACATCGGCTGAGTTCTGGCCCGGCGTACCGGTGGTGCCAGTGATGAGCGCCGGCGGCACTGACGGCAGCTTCCTGCGCAATGCCGGAATTCCCACCTACGGCCATTCCGGTCTCGCGAGCGACGTCGACGACGTTCGGGCCCATGGCCAGGACGAGCGCGTGGCGGTCAAGTCGTTCTACGAAGGCGGCGAATATCTTTACCGTCTCGTCAAGCGGCTTGCGGGCGGCAAGTAGGCGTCCAATCTGAGGCGATCAGAGCATCGTGAAAGGCGTCCTTAAGGATGGCTGTAGGGGCGACCCTTGTGGTCGCCCTGTCGCCAGCAACGCGGTGCGCAAACCGGGCGACCACAAGGGTCGCCCCTGCAGCGGCAACGTCGGAGGACGCCGCTCGTGACCTCGGAAGACCCGCATGATCATCGAATGGCACACCCACGTCTATCCGCCCGAGGAGGCGGCTGCGAGCCCGTTGTGGGGCGGGCGCTGTCCGATGACGGTGGAGAATGTGCTCGCCGCCCACCACAAGGCCGGTCTCGCGGTGAGCGTGGTAAGCAATGCGGCCCACTACCTGCGCGGCAAGGATGCCAAGGATGAGCTCAGCGCGATTGCGCGCTGGAGCGACTATGCGGCCGAAATCCAGGACGCCCATCCGGGCACCCTTTATTGCCTAGCAATGGCGACGCCGTGCGGCGGGCCGGCGCATCTGAAGGAGCTGGAGCGCGCCATCCGGGAGCTCAATCTCAAGGGTGTGCTGATCAATTCGAGCCACAAGGGTCACTATCCGGATGACGACGAAGCGCGCGGCTTCTGGGAGCTGGTGCAGGACCTCGACATTCCGGTGATGATCCACCCGCCCCATGTGGGCTTCGGCGAAGAGCGCATGAAGGAGTATCGCCTCGCCTCCAGCGTCGGCCGCCCGGCTGACCTCTGTCTCGCGCTGTCGCGGCTGATCGTGCGCGGCACTCTGGAGGATTTTCCGCGGGTCAAGATCGTTGGTTCGCATGGCGGCGGCGGCATCTGCGAGGTCATCGGCCGGCTCGACTATGCCTATGAGCTGCAGGACGAGGCGTTTTTCCTGGGGTCGTATGCGCCCATGCGGATCAGGCACGCGCCGAGCCACTATTTGAGAATGATGCATTTCGACAGCGTGACCTATCACACTCCGGCGGCGCGCCTCGTGCTCGACACCGTCGGCGCCGACCGCGTGCTCTACGGTAGCGACGCGCCGCCGCTCACCTCCCTTAAATCCCGCGCCATCAAGCTCATCGAAGACCTCAACCTGCCGCCGCACGAACGCGACGCCGTATTCTGGCGCAACGCCGCGCGGCTCTTGAAGCTGCCGGCGGCAGGCGAGAAGGTAGCGTGAACGAGAGCAGGAGCATGCTGTGTCACCAGGCACCATGCATCTCGGGGCAGCGGATATCGGAATCCGGATCGCTTCAGCCTTTTGTGTGGCGGCCGTTGCGGTAGCCGCGACTTCCGCCCATTCGCAATCAACTGTTCCGCTTGAGCAATCGACGATTAGAGCGGGTGAACGGCCGCCAGCCAAGCCCGGCACCGCGATTTCCGGCAGCTGTTACGTGCAGGGAAGGTGGTATCCGAACGACGCAAGGGTGCCGCTCGATCCGGGCCCTGGTTCAGCAATGGCTGCACCCATCTACGTCAGATGTACGCAAGGGATGCTTTGCTACTATTCCGCCCCGAGCGTCTGCATCCGCCCGGGTCGTCTCGGGAGATAGCAGAGCTGATGCACGAGGCAGTCCGCGTCGCCAAAATGCCCGCTGCGTGATCACAATACAACAAACCCGCGAATCCCTTCGCGGGGCTTGTCGATTGGCTCGCTCACAACCGGTCGCAGCTCTTACTTTGGCACGTCGAACTTATAGGACGCCTGGAACGTTACGCCAACCCGTTCAGTACGGTAAGTATCGTTGCGCGGGACGACAACGCCGTTAGGCGCATCGGTACCGGAGGTCGTCCACAGGGCCCAGTAACGCCCGCCGACACCGACGCTGAGTTGGTCAGTGAGCAGGTAGGACAGGAACGCCTCCGCCTGTACGCCACGGCCATGTCCCTGTTCATCGATGACCAAGCCGCGCAACAAGTGTTGGTCGGTGCCGGTAAACTTCGTGTAGGGCACGTACGCAACATCGCCGGTGAGTTTCCAGCGATCGAACAGCATCACTTCCGCCGATGAGCCGATGCGCAAGGAATCCCAGGTACCGTCCTCAATGATCGTGACTTGCGACGTCGGGAATGCGGGGGCGCCGCGTGCTCCGGTGCAATCCGAAAACGGATTGGCAATCTGGACGCAACCACCGGCGTTCATGGTGTATTTATAACGGTTGTAGCCGATAAATGGACCGGCCTTGTAGCCGGGACCGCGAAGCAGATCATACCCGAGGTCGATGGTGCCATAGGACAGCGGACCGGTCACCTTGTCGGAAAGCGTATTCGAGTACGAGACAATGCCGAATATTCCCCAATCCTCGTCATTCATATGGCCGCCGGAGATGCTGCCTCCGCCCACATTACCCTTCAAGAAGACGTTTATCGGGGTATCGATGCGTCCAAAAAACTCACCCGTATTGCCGGTCATGTTGTCGTAGGTGAGTCGCGAGTTCAGGGAATGGTCGTTGCCGGGGCCAACCTGCGGGAGATCTTTTTGGAACCTGCCCCAACTGTACCAGTAACGCCCGCCGCCTTCGAATTCCCAACCCGGGACCCCGGCCATCGCTGGCGCCTTGCCAACCACCGGGACAGCAGCGCCCCACCCGGCTGCCCATGGATCCTGGCCAAGCTTGTAGTTGAACCCGAGCTTGAACATATGGACGTCCGAGGACACGTTTGCGGTGGCCGCAGGTGGAAAGGCGAGAGCGCCGGTCCCCGGATTAAAGAAGATACTGGCGGGGAGGACGACGCTGCCTTGATGGCCGAAGTTGAGGTAATCGTATTCAAACTTCACCGACCAAGCCGGCGTCAGAGACTGTTCCACACCTGCTCCGACCGTCCAGCCCGCCTGGGTCAGGCTTGTGGAATTCGTCACAGGCGCGAACACACCAAATAGATTGTTGTTCGTCGCAGTGACGTCGGTATGCTGCCACGCGAAACCGCCTTTCGCATAGACGAGCGTGTGCCCCGCGGGGCCGAGCGCCGCGCCGAGCCGGCCGGTCACAGTGCCATTGGCGTCCGGACGGGCGCCGCAGTTCGACGAGACATAAAAGCCTGAGAAGGCCCCGCAGGTCACGGTGCCGTCGGACGTCAGCCAAGTGGCATCGGCCTCAAGCCCGTAGACCCATATGCCGTTCTGCCAGTTGTAACCAATCTGGCCACCGAAGCCGTAACCCGGCGTCGGAGTCCGGTCGCCAAAGATGGAGGGGCCAAACGGGTCTGAGAATGTTGTTCGACCACGAACGGCAGCGTCGTGCACGCCGGCATAAAAGCCCGCCCAGCTCCAGGCCGGCATAGGCGGGGCGGGCGGCGCTTTCGTCGCCAAGTCTGCCGCAATTGCGCCACCTGCAAACGTGGCAAGAACGGCGCAAAGAGCGGAACTCGCGACGCTCGACAGCAACTTATTGCGCATTTCCTTCCCCCCTTTGCCAGCATCGCGGGTGGCCGCGACGTGACTCTTCCCCAATCATGGAACTAAACGTGCTCCACCGTACATTGCAATCGGAAAGGTTGTGCTTCCAGCTTTGGCCCTTTTTTTCCCCGGATATGTTGCGTGGACGACACATTCAATTTCGACCGCGGTCGACTTGCTGCACCGCAGCGTCAGCCTGAAGGCGGGATCCCCGCGCGATTCGCGGCCGTTTCGCGTCTTACGGGGTCGGGGGTTGGGTCGGTTGGGTCCGTTGGGTCGAGAGGCGGCACCGCAGCCCCAATCCAACCGTCATGCAGCAAACGGATCGAGCAGCGACACGTCCGCTTTGGCAATATCTGCCACATTGCGGGTCACAAGCGTGAGGCCATGGATTTTCGGAGATGTCGCCCGCAAAGATGCTTCGTCAATTTCCCCGCTTCTTCTCCTCCGCCGGCTCCGCCCGCACGCATTCCACCGCCTGGGGCTGGCAGGCGACGCCGATATTCGAGCATGTGATCTTTCCGGCGTCGCGTCGGCAGGTGACGCAGCGATCGGTCCACTCCGCGCATCCCTGCAGTTGCGCCTGCACCGCCGGATCGTTCGGCGGCAGGGGTGACTTCGCCGGCGCGTCTGGCACGATATCGGCGGACGGCAATGTCTGTTCGGCCACGCAATTCGCAAAGGGCGGCGGCGCTTCGGCAGCGCCGGCCGCAAGCGTCGCCATGACCGCAGCGACGAGCACGAACGAGCCGCCACAAGTGCGGGCCCGAACGGCCGACAACGAAAGCAGCATCATATCGTTTTCATCTCATCCCAAAGCAACAACGCCTTCTTTGGCGAGGCGGGCGACCTCATCCTCCGGCATTCCTAAAAGCTCGCGAAGAATATCCGCAGTGTCGGCACCAAGTCGATGCGGATAGGCGTGCTCACACGAGGACCGGCCCGCGAATTTCAGCGGCGTACCGGCGACTTTGATGGAATCGCCGTCGCGATCGGTCAGTTCCACCACCATGTCGCGATGCCGCACCTGCGGGTCGGCGAGCGCGCGGTCGAGCGTGTTGATCGGCCCTGCCGGAACCCGCGCCGCGGCGAGTTTCGTCAACAGGTCGCCGGAGCGGGTTTTCGCCGCCGCGGCTTCCAGGAGCGGCGCCAGCTCGGCGCGATGACGCAGCCGATCCTCGTTGAGCCGAAAGCGCGGATCCGCCGGCAGTTCGTTACAGCCCAGCGCGCCGCAGAGATCGCTCCACATGCGTTCGGTGTTGGCCCCTACTACGATCTCGGTGCCGTCGGCGCAGCGGAACGCCCGGTAGGTCGGCCACGAGACGTGCTCCCTCCCCTGCGGACCCGGCACCTCGCCGGCGATCAGATGATAGGCGGCCTGATAGACCAGCATGGCGACCTGGCAGTCGAGCATCGACACGTCGATATAGGCGCCGACGCCTTCCTGGCGCACCCGTTCCACTGCGGCCAGCGCACCGATCACCGCATAGAGGCCAGCCGACAGATCGCCAAGCGGAATGCCGGCGCGCACCGGCCTGCCGCCTAACTCTCCCGTCATGCTCATGCCGCCGGACATCGCCTGCGCGATGATGTCGTAGGCTGGCCGGTCGCGATAAGGGCCGGTCTGGCCGAAGCCCGAGATGGCGCAAACGATGATTTTCGGATTTGCCGCCTTGAGCGCCTCGTAGCCGAGGCCAAGGCGAGCCGCGACGCCGGGGCGAAAGTTTTCGAGCAGGATGTCGGCGCGACGCGCGAGATCGAGCATGATGGCGCGGCCGCGCTCCGTCTTGAGGTCGATGGCGAGGCTCTCCTTGTTGCGGTTCACCGCAAGGTAATAGGCGCTCTCGCCTTTGACAAAATGCGGCGCGACAGCGCGGGCCATCTCTCCGCCGGGCGGCTCGATCTTGATCACGCGGGCGCCGAGGTCGCCGAAAATCTGCGCCGCATAGGGCCCGGCCAGAAACTGGGTGAGATCGAGCACGAGAAGCCGCGACAGCGGGCCGGCAGGACGCGCAATCGTCATGATTTCGCGCTCTGCAGCCGCGCCGAGCCGGCCCCCTCGATCCAAGGTCGTAAGATAAGGTGCAACCTCACTCGTGCCGTAATGTCGGATAAGACGCGATTCTTACATCGTTCAAAGATAGCGGCTTGGCATGACGAGCAATAGCGCCTTCCGTCGGACATTTTATTGTCTCGCGATATCAACTTTGCTTGCCTTTCTGGTCGAGCGTGCGGCTGCCGCTCCAGTTATCGGGCCTCTTCGTGCCGATGATGTGGTCATCGCGAATCAACTATTGAATGAGACTTTGAAGACGCAGTCCAGTGGCAATATTGCTGCAGGCCTGAGTGATTGCGCTGTCGTCGAAGCAAGCAGCATGGTCATTGAGTTGATGAACGCCACACGCGCGAAGGTCTTGGCCGCTTCCGGGAAATGAATGTCCCGGAATATTGCCCGATGTGACGTTGCAAGTCGAGCTTGCGAATTTAAGGTTGGTCAGCAAGAACGTAGGCGCCTCCATTAGAGCGTGTACCGGCGTCCTGTTTTGCTATCATGACGTCGAGACGCGCGTCCGCCAGGGGGGTGGGGTCAATCAAAATGAGGACACGTCGCCTGCTGCCGATTGCTCTTGCAGGAATTATCGGAACTTCAGGCGGAGTGTCGGCGCAGCCGACCGCCAAGCCAGCCGTCCTCAAGCCCGCAATCGTCAGGCCAACCGAAACCAGGCCGTCCGATCCGCTGCTCATGACCTTTTTCGTGGCCGCGGGAGAAGCCGACGCATGTGGACCGGGTTGCGAGGCGTGGATCGCCGCGGATGGCAAGATCGATCTTGATGCCGCTCAGCGTCTTCGCAAATTATTCGCGAAGCTCGGGCGGCGCGGGTTGCCGATCTTTCTTCATTCCGGCGGGGGTTCCGTGCTCGGCGCCATCGAGCTCGGCAGGCTCATCCGCAGCCGGAACATCGAGGTGAGCGTGGCGCGGACGGTGCCGACCGAGTGCAGCCGCGATCGGCTGTCGGACAAGTCATGCGAGAAGCTGAAGCGTTCCGGCAAAGACCTCGTCTCGGAACTCGATTCAAACGGCGCGATGTGCAATTCCGCATGCGTCTTGACACTCAGCGGAGGCGCCGTGCGCTCCGTTCCTCCGCTGGTGAGGCTCGGTGTCCATGCGATCGGGATCGATCTTGGAAAAACCCAGATTCGCGGCGCCGCAATCGCCGCCGCCACACGCGCGGCGAACTCTCGCATCGTGGAATTCCTGCGCGACATGGGAATCAACAAGGCACTGTTCGATACATCCAATTCAGTCCCCCACGAGTCGACGCGATTTCTGCAACGGGATGAACTCGTGCGTTTCGGAATCGACACCCGTGAGTTCGGAGAAACCGACTGGAGGTTTGCGGAAAAACCGAACGCCGCGATCGCGAAAGGCTTTTTTGTGCGCAGCGGCGAGGCCGACCCCGCCCATCCGGAGGCGCTCCTTAGATTGAATTGCGGCGCCGGGAAAGCCATGCGCCTGACCCTCGCCCGAGAACGCAGTGCGCCCAATCGCATCGGCGCTTCTTCACGCCCGCTTCGCGTCACCGTGAATGGATCGCGCGTCGATCTACCCTACGTAGCGCCAGGGGGGACAATTGAAATGCGCACGGCCGTCCTCTGGCCCAACATGATCGATTCAGCCGACGACAAAGGCACCGTCGAGATTTCCGGATTTGGTCCTGAGAGAGACAACGAACCGCAAGGTCGCATCATCCTCAACATGGCGGGTTTTTCGGCCGCCTACGCAAAGCTGCGCAAGGCCTGCGATGAATCATCGAGCCTCGACAGTGGTTGCGGCGTTGGCGACCTTTCTCCGCGCTGCATGCCCGACGCGTTGAAGACTTGGCCGGTCATGCCACCGACGGCTGGCGGACAAACGACATGGCCCTCGCGGTGACGAGGCGCCAGCGCGCGCCGCTACGGGCAGCGCAAGAGCGGCCGGCCTTGCGCCATCTCGCACTTATCGTGATCTCTCAACCGACAATGCCGGCGCCGCCGCGTTGGGAATATTGAACCGAGTGGCTATTGGCGCATTGGATTGACGGGCGCCCAGGAGAAGCAATATGGAGCAAAAGGCCAAAACGAGGCCATCCCCGGACCGCCGGCCGAGTACTCCGTTGGGAGAGCCGAGTACTCCGTTGGGAGATAAGCACGGCGTCATGATCGCTCCCAAAACCGCAATGACCGAAGGACGAGTCCTTCAGGGCCGTCAGGCGCCACCCGCAACCCTGGTGATCTTCGGTGCTGGCGGGGATTTGACTAAGCGTCTCGTGGTACCGGCGCTCTATCATCTGGTGCAAGCCGGCAAGCTTCCAGACGAGTTCGCCGTTATTGGCGTCGATCATAATGACCAGACGACGGAGCAATGGCGCCAGAGCCTGACGAAGATGATGCAGGCGTTCACCCAAGCGGATGGGATCGACGCTCAGGCATGGTCATGGCTCGCGCGGCGCATGCGCTACATGCGCGGAGATTTTACTCAGCCTGAGACCTTCAGAGATCTCAAGCGGCTGCTGACCGAGCGGCAACAGCAGAACAATGCCGCCAACGTGTTGTTCTATCTGGCGGTCGCCGACCGGTTCTTTGGTCCGGTGATCGAGCAGCTCGGCTACGCCGGGCTGACCCAGCAATCGGAGCAAGCATGGCGGCGGGTGATCGTCGAAAAACCTTTCGGGCACGACCTCGCATCGGCGGAGGCGCTCAACGCGCAGATCCTCAAGGTGCTGTCCGAAGACCAAGTCTATCGGATCGATCATTTCCTCGGCAAGGAAACGGTCCAGAACATTTTGGTGCTGCGATTTGCGAACGGCATCTTCGAGCCGGTCTGGAACCGCGACCATGTCGACCACGTGCAGATCACGGCGGCCGAAACTGTCGGTGTCGAGGGCCGTGGCCGGTTCTACGAACGAACCGGGGCGCTGCGGGACATGGTGCCGAACCACCTGTTCCAACTCCTCGCCATGATCGGGATGGAGCCCCCGATCTCGTTCGACGCCGACGCGGTGCGCTCCAAAAAGACCGAGCTCTTCCAGGCTGTCCATTCCGTCTCCCCGGAGAACGCAATACGTGGCCAGTATGGCGGCGGGATCGTGCGCGGACAAAAAGTTCCGGCTTACCGGCACGAGCCCGGCGTTGCGCCGGATTCCGGGACTGAAACTTATGTGGCGCTAAAGGTCGCCATCGACAATTGGCGATGGGCTGGCGTGCCGTTCTATCTGCGCACCGGCAAGTGCCTGCCGGCACGCACGACCGAGATTGCAGTGCAGTTTCGGCGAGCGCCTCATGCCCTGTTCCGCAACACCCCGGTCGAGCGGCTGCCGGCCAATATCCTGACGCTGCGCATCCAACCAGACGAAGGACTGTCGGTCGGTTTCAGCGCCAAACGGCCAGGCTCCGAAATCGAGATTGACGGTGTGGCAATGGATTTTGCTTACCGCGACTATTTCGAGCCGCTTGCAACCGTCGGCTACGAGCCGCTGATCTACGATTGTTTGATCGGCGATGCCACTTTGTTCCAGCGTGCCGATACGGTCGAGGCGGCTTGGCGCGCCGTCGAGGGTCTCATCAATTGCTGGGCGCGCGATCCGGCCAAGGACTTTCCCAATTATGCCGCCGGAAGCCCAGGCCCCGAGGCTGCCGACCAGCTGCTCGCGCGCGATGGGAATGCATGGGTGGCGATCAGGGCCAGCCACCCGCACACGGCGATTCGCCCTTGATATGGCTGTACCATACCGTCGAGGTGGCCGATGAATGCGACAAGAACACTTCACGATCTCGGCCAAAGCCTTTGGCTCGACAACATCACGCGCAATTTGTTGAGGACGGGCGTGCTGCAGCGTTACATCGCCGAGTGGTCGGTCACCGGGTTGACCTCCAACCCGACGATCTTTGATCACGCGATCAAGAATAGCAAAGACTACGACGACGCAATCAAACGCAAACTGGCGCAAGGCAAGTCGGGAGAGCAGCTGTTCTTCGAGCTGGCGCTGGAGGACCTCACCGAAGCCGCGGACCTGTTCCGGCCGGTCTACGACCGAACATGCGGCGTGGACGGCTGGGTTTCGCTCGAAGTCTCGCCATTGCTGGCGCACGACACCAAATCGACGATCGCCGAGGCCAAGAACCTGCACGCGCGGGCCCAACGGCCCAATCTACTGATCAAGATTCCCGGCACCAAGGAAGGACTGCCCGCAATCGAAGAAGCGATTTTCGCCGGCATACCGGTTAACGTCACGCTGCTGTTCTCCGACGACCAATACCTTGCGGCAGCCGACGCATTCATGCGCGGCATTGAACGCCGCATCGACGCCGGATTGCAACCCGATGTGAGATCGGTGGCGTCGATTTTCGTCAGTCGCTGGGACGTCGCAGTCGCCGGCAAGGTGCCGGAGGCACTCAACAACCAGCTCGGCATCGCCGTCGCCAGGCGGGCCTACAAGGCCTATCTCGGCTTGCTGCGTTCGCCGCGATGGATGCGCGCCTATAACGCCGGCGCACGTCCGCAACGTCTGCTGTGGGCCAGCACCGGGACCAAGGATCCGAAGGCTTCGGACGTTCTCTACATCAAGGCCCTGGCCGCGCCATTTACGGTGAACACAATGCCGGAGGGCACTCTGAGAGCACTCGCCGACCACGGCGTCATCGGCGCGACCATGCCTGCGGACGGCGGCGACTGCGAAGAGATGCTGGCGCGGTTCGCCGGGGCGAACATCGACGTGCAGTCGCTGTCGGTTAAGCTTCAAGACGAAGGCGCCAAGTCGTTCGTCAACTCGTGGAACGATCTGATGGCCGTAATTAAGTCCAAATGCGCCGTCCTTGAGCGAGCGAGCTAGCGGCCGTGGATACTGGACCGCCGTTCATGGCCGAGCGTGGAGCAAGCCCCCTGCCTACCCTCCCCCGCCCGCTCCCTAACCCTCCCCCGCAAGCGGGGGAGGGAAGGGTGGGGAAAAGGGGGAGGGTAGGGAGGGGGGCGGCGGTCGCAAAGAAGTTTGTCGTGAAGAGAGTGCTGGTTGTCGACGTCGGTGGAAAGTCGGTCAAGATCCTCGTCAGCGGGCATAAAGTGCACCGCTCGTTTCCCTCCGGGCCGAAGATGACGCCCAAAGACATGGTCGCAGGCGTGAAGAAACTCGCGGCGGATTGGGCCTACGACGTGGTGTCGATCGGTTATCCGGGCCCGGTGCTCCACGGCAGAATGGTCGCTGAGCCGTATAATCTCGGGCGCGGATGGATCGGTTTCGATTTCGCGGAGGCATTCGGTTGTCCGGTGAAAGTCGTCAATGACGCCGCCATGCAAGCCTTGGGGAGCTACCGGGGCGGCAAGATGCTTTTTCTCGGGCTTGGAACCGGACTTGGCTCGACCATGATTGTCGACGGCATCGTCGAGCCCATGGAACTCGGCCACCTGCCCTACAAGAAGGGCACTTATGAGGACTATGTCGGCCGCACCGGTCTGGAACGGCGCGGCAAGTCGAAGTGGCGACGGCACGTCGCCGACGTGGTGACGCGGCTCATCGCCGCGCTCGAGCCAGACGAAACGGTGATCGGCGGCGGCAACGTCGGCAAGCTCGCGGCGCTGCCGCCGTACGCTCGTGCGGGCGACAATGCCAACGCGTTCCGTGGCGGGTTTCTGTTGTGGCAAGACAAGAAACGAAACGCGGCGCGTTCGCAGCGGCGCCCTTAAGTAATCAGAAAGGATGTGCAGATGGAGGCACGACCGGGGATAGTTCCGACGCAATCAAAAGGCAAGCACGCGACATGGCGCGACCTCCGAGACCACCATGCGGTGATGCAGGGCCTGCACCTGCGGAGCCTGTTTGCCAATGATCCGGCGCGCGGCGAGCAGATGACGGCGGAGGCCGCCGGCGTGTACCTCGATTACTCGAAAAATCGCATCAACGATGAGACCGTCAGGCTGCTCATCGCGCTCGCCGAACAGTCCGGGCTGCGGGCGAGGATCGAGGCGATGTTTCGCGGCGAGAGAATCAACATAACGGAAGATCGCGCTGTTCTGCATGTGGCGCTGCGGGCGCCGAAGGGAGCATCGATCGTCGTCGATGGCAAGAACGTCGTGCCGGAGGTCCACGCCGTGCTCGGCAAGATGGCCGACTTTGCCGACCGCGTCCGCAGCGGACAATGGAAAGGCCACAGCGGCAAACCTATCCGCAACGTCGTCAACATCGGCATTGGCGGCTCTGACCTCGGACCGGTGATGGCATACGAGGCCCTCAAGTACTACAGCGACCGCGCCATGACGTTTCGCTTCGTCTCCAACGTCGATGGCACGGATTTCGTCGAGGCGACGCGCGATCTCGATCCGGCGGAGACGCTGTTCATCGTCTCCTCGAAGACCTTCACGACGCTTGAGACGATGACCAACGCACAAAGCGCGCGTGATTGGTTGCTGCGGGAATTTGGCGGCGATGCAAAGGCGGTGGCCAGGCACTTCGTTGCGGTCTCGACCAATGTCGGCAAAGTCGCCGAGTTCGGTATCGACACCGCCAACATGTTCGAGTTCTGGGACTGGGTCGGCGGCCGCTATTCGATGGACTCGGCGATCGGCCTGTCAACCATGCTGGCCATCGGCCCCGACCATTTCCGCGACATGTTGGCGGGCTTCCATGCGATCGACGAGCATTTCCGGACCACGCCGTTTAACCGCAACCTGCCGGTCCTGATGGGCCTTCTCGGCGTCTGGTACAACGACTTCTTCGGCGCGCAGACCGCCGCCGTGCTGCCCTACGACCAGTACCTGAAGCGTTTCCCGGCCTATCTCCAGCAGTTGACGATGGAGAGCAACGGCAAGCACGTAACGCTCGATGGGACGCCGGTCGAGACCCAGACCGGCCCGATCTATTGGGGGGAGCCGGGAACCAACGGCCAGCATTCCTTCTATCAGTTGATCCATCAGGGCACGCGGCTCATTCCGTGCGACTTCATCGCATTCGGACAGGCGCTCAACGCGCCCGGCCGGCATCACGATATGCTGCTGGCGAACGTTTTTGCGCAGACCGAGGCCCTCGCCTTTGGAAAAACGCGCGAGCAAGTCAAGGCCGAAGGCACGCCGGACTGGCTTGTTCCGCACCGCGTGTTCGAAGGCAATCGACCGTCCAATACCATTCTGATGGACCGGCTGACGCCGGCGGCGTTGGGAAAGCTGGTCGCGCTCTACGAGCACAGCGTGTTCACCCAGGGCGTGATCTGGAACATCGATTCCTTCGATCAATGGGGCGTCGAACTCGGCAAGGTATTGGCGCAGCGCATCATCCCCGAGCTCACGACCAAGATCGCCCCCAAGCTCGACCACGATAGTTCGACCAACAACTTGATCCGTCGCTACCGCAGCATGAGGGGCGCAACGTGACGACCAAAGTAGTGACGCTCGCTCCGTCGATCCTCGCCACCGACGGCAAAAGCATCACCTCCGCCATGAAGCGGCTGCGGGCGGCAACACGGCTCTGATGGAGAAGGATATCATGCAGCTTGCGATGATTGGCTTGGGAAGAATGGGCGCCAATATGGTGCGGCGGCTGCTCGGCGGCGGCCATCAGTGCGTGGTCTTCGACGTGTCGCGGCGGGCGGTCGAAGATTTGGCAAAGGAGGGCGCGATCGGAGCCTCCTCGGTCGCCGACCTCGTGGGCAAGCTTGAGAAGCCGCGGGCGGTCTGGTTGATGGTTCCCGCGGGCGCGGTCGACAAGACGATCGCCGAAGTCGTACCTCACCTCGAAGGAGGCGACATCCTCATCGACGGCGGTAACTCCTATTACGTCGACGACATCCTGCGCGCCAGCGAGCTCACACCCAAAGGCATCAATTATGTGGATGTCGGAACCAGTGGCGGCATCTGGGGCTTGGAGCGCGGTTATTGCATGATGATCGGCGGACCGGAAGCTGCCGTACGGCGCCTCGATCCGATCTTCAAGACGCTCGCGCCCGGCGCAGGCGACATCGCGCGCACACCCGGACGCGACAAGATCGGCGGCACCGCCGAGCTAGGTTACCTGCGCTGCGGCGGCAACGGCGCCGGCCACTTCGTCAAGATGGTCCACAATGGGATCGAGTATGGCGTGATGGCCGCTTACGCGGAAGGGATGAACATTCTGCACCACGCCAATATTGGGGCGCAGCAGCACACGGTCGACGCCGAAACGACGCCGCTGCGCAATCCGGAACTCTATCGATACGACCTCGATATCCGCGACATTGCGGAACTCTGGCGACGCGGCAGCGTCATCGCGTCATGGCTCTTGGACCTCACCGCCGCCTCGCTGGCCAAGGATCCTGCGCTTACGAGCTTTGCCGGCAGGGTCTCCGACTCGGGCGAGGGCCGCTGGACGATCAAGGCGGCGATCGACGAAGCCGTGCCGGTCCCGGTGCTTTCGGCCGCGCTGTACGAACGTTTCAGCTCGCGCGGCGAAGCAACTTTTGGCGACAAGCTACTGTCAGCCATGCGCCACGAATTCGGCGGGCATTTGGAGAAACCCTGAAGGTCAGTCGCAAATGAGTACTATCGCCGGCACCGCGGTCGGTTCTCCTCAACCGATGACCAACGCGCAATTGGATCAACTGGCGATCAACTGCATTCGCACCTTGTCGATCGACGCCGTCCAGCAGGCGAAGTCGGGGCATCCCGGCACGCCGATGGCGCTGGCCCCGCTGGTCTACACGCTGTGGAACCGCGTCATGCGCTTTGATCCGCAAGATCCGATCTGGCCGAACCGTGACCGGTTCGTGCTTTCCAACGGGCATGCCTCGATGCTGTTGTGGTCGGTGCTCCACCTCACCGGCACCCGCGCGGTGAATGCCGAGTATGAACGGCTCGGACAGCCGGCGGTGTCGCTTGACGACATTCGTCGCTTCCGCCAGCTCGGCAGCAAGGCTCCAGGTCACCCGGAATACCATTGGGTTTCAGGGGTCGAAGCCACCACCGGCCCTCTCGGGCAAGGCATCGCCATGAGCGTCGGCATGGCCATTGCCCAAAAATGGCTAGCCAACCGCTACAATCGGCCGGGCTTCGAGATCTTCGACTATAATATTTATGCGGTGTGCGGCGACGGCTGCATGATGGAGGGCGTGGGATCCGAAGCGGCGTCGCTCGCAGGTCATCTCGCCCTGGATAACCTCTGTTGGATCTACGACAACAACCACATCACCATCGAAGGCAGCACGCGCATCACTTTCACGGAGGACATTGCCGCCAGGTTTTTGGGCTACGGCTGGAACGTTCTGCGCGTCGGCGATGCCAACGATATCGACCTGATCGAGCGCGCCTTGGACCTGTTCCGCAAGACCAAGGGGCGTCCGACCTTCATTATTCTGGATAGCCACATCGGATACGGTTCCCCGCACAGGCAGGATACCGCCGCGGCTCATGGCGAGCCGCTGGGCGAAGAGGAGGTTCGCCTCACCAAGCGCGACTACGGATGGCCGGAGAACGCAAAGTTTCTGGTTCCCGATGCGGTTCGCGACCACTTCGCTGCCGGCGTTGGAACGCGCGGTCCGCAGGCGCGCGGCCGTTGGACCGAACTGTTCACGGCGTACCGGTCGGCGTATCTGACGCTCGCGACCGAGATCAAATTGATCGAACGCCGTGAGCTGCCGGCCGGATGGGACGCGGCGCTTCCGATCTTTCCCGCCGATTCGAAGGGCATCGCGGGGCGCGATGCGTCAAGCAAAGTACTCAACGCCCTCGCACAAAACATCCCCTGGCTGCTGGGCGGATCTGCCGATCTCGGCCCGTCCAACAAAACCAC
>Ga0257161_1000148_pt1 | contig 18657 bp, 21 predicted proteins | sample NR01A_FD_185954 | JGI IMG/M metagenome (GOLD analysis project Ga0257161, IMG submission 185954) | Soil microbial communities from H.J. Andrews Experimental Forest, Oregon, United States - NR-01-A | ecosystem: Environmental > Terrestrial > Soil > Temperate forest > Bulk soil | place: USA: Oregon... | reverse complement strand
CTCACAATCCGACTCCGAACAGGCGGATCTTTCTCGCGAACGCAGGGAGTTGAGGGAGAATGCCGAGTTTGAGCTTGATGAGCTTGCCGAAATCTACGTCAAGCGTGGTGTCGATGGGGACCTTGCCCGGCAGGTTGCCTTGCAACTGATGGCGAAAGACGCCTTGGGCGCTCATGCGCGCGACGAGCTTGGTATTTCGGAAATCGCCACCGCGCGTCCCGTCCAGGCCGCACTGACATCGGCCGCATCGTTTTCCGTAGGTGCGGCCATGCCCTTGTTCATGGTTGTCCTATCGCCCCCCGGCGCACTTGTCCTCGTCGTGTCGGCTGCGTCTTTGGGCTTTCTTGCTCTTCTGGGTGCGATCGGAGCCAGAACGGGCGGTGCAAACGTTCTGCGCGCCACTGCCCGAGTCACTTTCTGGGGCGCTTTGGCGATGGCTCTCACCGCCGGCATCGGGAAACTTTTCGGCACAATTGTCTGAATATTGGGACCGCGCAAAAGATATAAAGGCGGATTGAGCGGGAGGCAGTCGCATGATTGTCAACGTTTCGACACGTCTAACCGTCGAACAAATCGAAGCCGCTCGCGGCCACGGCTGCGAACGCACTACGTAGCAATGGCATGCGATCTTCGAGCAGCGCGGTCGACTGGGCCGACCTCGTTTACGCCCTGCCGCTTTGTCTTGCGCGCCTGTTGGACGCTCCGATCGCCGCCATGGTGTCCTCAACTTCCCCCGCCTCCGACCAACCGTGAGCATATTTGAGCCCGCGTCAAAGCGTTAACGAGCATGTAAAGTGTAGTTTTCATTGACAGTAGACGCATTATACATATCATGTAGCCTATGCTACATTCTAACGGCAAGGCTGGAGCAGCGCGGGACGCAATGCCGGGGGGCGCGTCGTGGAATGTCGCGATGGCGGGTCCCGGCGCGCTTACCGCACGCAGCATTGCAGCTGCCCGCGAGGTGTTGGCGGGCCGACGCAGCGGGTTTTCGGCTCACTTGGCCTTCGTGGGACCGGCCGTCGTGGCCTCGATCGCCTACATGGACCCCGGCAATTTCGCCACCAACATCCAGGCCGGCGCCAAGTATGGCTACGAGCTTCTTTGGGTGGTGCTGGTGGCCAATCTGATCGCAATGTTGTTCCAGGCCCTGTCGGCGAAGCTCGGCATCGTGACTGGTCGCAACCTTGCCGAAATGTGCCGCAACGAATTTCCGCCGGCCGTGGTGTGGGCGCTGTGGATCGTCGGCGAACTCGCCGCGATGGCAACCGACCTGGCCGAATTCCTTGGCGGCGCCATCGGGCTGGCGCTTCTGTTTCAGATGCCGCTCCTTGTCGGCATGGCGGTCACGGCGTGCGTTACATACGGCATCCTGATGTTCGAACGCTCGGGGTTTCGACCGATCGAGCTTATCGTCGGCAGTCTCGTCGGCCTCATAGCGCTCTGCTATCTGGTCGAAATGTTCATTGCCCCGGTCGATTGGGGCGCGGCGGCGTTTCACACTGTGGTGCCGCGGATCGCGGACGCGGGGGCGCTACTGCTTGCGGTCGGCATCACCGGCGCCACTGTAATGCCGCACGCGGTCTACCTGCACTCCGCCCTGACGCAGGCGCGGACCCCGGTGCGCAGCGACGCCGAGACGCGTCAGGTGCTGCGCTTCTCCAATCAGGAAGTCGTCATTGCGCTAGCAGTTGCGGGCGTCGTCAACATGGCGATGGTGATGATGGCGTCGAGCGCCTTCCATGCCGGTCACAGCGACGTGGCCGAGATCGAAACGGCGTATCATACGTTGACGCCCCTGCTTGGCGGCGCCGCGGCCGGCGTCTTCCTGCTGTCCCTCATTGCGTCCGGTATCTCAAGCTCGACGGTGGGCACCATGGCGGGCCAGGTGATCATGCAGGGGTTTGTCGGCTTCCGCATTCCGGTCACGGTGCGCCGGCTCGTCACCATGGTGCCGGCCTTCGTGGTGGTGGCGCTCGGCGTCAATGCCACCAAGGCGCTGGTCATCAGCCAGGTCGTGCTCTCGATCGCGCTGCCGCTCCCGATGGTCGCACTCCTGTTGTTCACCCGCCGCCCCGACATCATGGGCGCCTTCGCCAATGGGCGGGCGACCAATCTGGCTGCGCTCCTCGGAACCATCGTGGTGCTGGCGCTCAACACATTCCTGATGCTGGACACCCTCGGGGTGCCGATTCCCGGGTTGCTGTTTTGAGGCGGCTCACTGTGAGCAGGGGTAACGCGGACGGTCGCTGAACGCCAACTGGCGACCGGATCAGTGATAAGATAAGATATGCCCGCTTTGGCCGCACGAGGAGTTGCTTCGACGGCGGTGCAAACGATGATCACTCCTGTAAACGCCGTACATTGGCCGCGACATGATTTTGTCGCTCGTGCGGCGCAGTTTTCATTCGCCGTCTCCCATCGGGACTCGGGTCTCGCACCGAGGAGGCGTTTCGTTGTCATGGTGGCAGCGCTGGCCTGTTGGGTCGGCTGCGGCGCCGCAAATGCGGAAGAGCAGTCGCGGTACTTTCTTCTGCTCGACGCTTACAACAACACGCTTCCAGCCCCAGAAACTTTCAACCAAGCCGTAAGAAATCGGCTGAGGGGGCGTTCGGGCGTCAAAATCAATGCGTATACCCAGTTTCTCGATCTCCTTAACTTCGCCGTCGACGCCCGACAGCGTGAACACTGGCAATTCTCCAAGGCCGTGCTTCCCCCCGAGCCCCTGATTTCATTCGGAAATGCTGTGCTCCAGCAAGAGCACCCCCTCCTCATCCTTTCTGCGGTTGTGGCTGTCAGCTTCCAAGCCACCATCATCATAGTTATGCTGATCCAGGACCGCAGGCGCCGCCAAGCCGAGAAATTACTTAAGGAAAGCGAAGAGCGGATGGCATTTGCCGCCGCATCCACAAGCACCGGCTTTTGGCAGATCGAGCCGACGGACTGGTCTCTTTTGACAACGGACCAATGTCGAACCCTATTTGGCTTTGCGGGCGACGCAACGCTCACGCTGGAAACATTGATCGAACGCATTCACCCGGAAGAACGCGCCGATTTCGCTCAAACCATGCGGACGGCTGTGCAATTTAGGCGGCCCATCGAATTCGAGTTTCGCGTTCTCCGACCGGACGGAGAAATTCATTGGATTGCAGCGAGGGGGCAACCACGCGACGGCGACACCAGCCGTTCGGCAAGCTTCATTGGCGTTTTTACCGACATCACGGCGCTCAAATCGGCTGAAAGTGACGCCGAACTGCAGCGCAGGCAAGTCACACATCTCATGCGGCAATCGATGCTTGCCGAGCTGTCCGGTACAATCGCTCACGAGCTCAGTCAGCCTCTCACCGCAATCCTTTCCAACGCCGAGGCCGCACAGGATCTCCTCAACCGGAAGGACATGGATTTAGATCAGGTTCGCGACATCCTGAAAGACATCATCGAAGACGACACTCGGGCCGGCGAGGTGATAAACCGACTGCGAAGGCTGTTGAGGAAAGGCGAGAGCAAGGCCGAGCCGATCAATCTAAATCAACTCGTCGAATCGACCTTGAATCTTCTGCATGGTGAACTGGTGAGGCGAAGAATCAATGTCGTGGTTGCGCTGGCGGCTGATATGCCTGCGAGTGTTGGCGACTGGGTAGAATTGCAGCAGGTCTTGCTTAATCTGATAATGAATGCCGCGGATGCGATGAGCGCGAAGCCGCCTCTGCAGCGTGAATTGATCGTAACAACAGGCGCCACAGGCGAACAGATTGAGGCGGTCATTATCGATCACGGCTATGGGATCACGCCCGAAATTGAGAAACAACTATTCCAGCCCTTCTTTACGACCAAGGAACTTGGATTGGGTCTCGGTCTGTCGATCTGCTCTACGATCGTCAAATCGCATGGTGGAGAGCTTACGGTGCAGAACAATGCCCACGGAGGCGCCACGGCGACGCTTACCTTACCAACCCAACTTGCCATGGCGCCGTCATGACCAGCGACTCGAGTTTCGTTGTCTTCCTGGTCGACGACGATCCCGGGGTTCTCAAGGCATTGACACGGCTGCTGCGTTCCAAGGGGCATGAGGTTCGGGCTTTCGCGTCATCGACTGAGTTTCTTGCTCAGCACGATTCATCGGTCCGCGGCTGTGCGATCTTGGACGTATCGATGCCCGATCTGGATGGCCTAAAATTGCAAACAGCCCTTATGGCAAGTGGAGCCGAGCGACCGGTGATTTTTATTACCGGCGGCGGCGATATTCCGGCAACCGTGCGAGCCATGAAGGCGGGAGCGATAGATTTCTTGACTAAGCCCGTGAGCAGTCGTCAGTTGCTTTCGGCAATCGAGCGGGCAATCGAAATAGACCTCAAGGCACGTGAGTCTCAAAAGGATTTGGAATTGATCAATTGCCGAATTTCGGCGCTCACGCCGCGTGAACGGGAGGTGTTGACACACGTAATTGCCGGGCGGCTCAACAAGCAAATAGCGGCGGAGCTCGGCATTGTCGAAAAGACAATCAAGCTGCATCGCGGTCGAATGATGCGCAAGATGGGCGTGCGGACGGTCGCGGATCTGGTGCGGATTGCCGAACGGGCCGGCATTCGGCCATAGCACAATGAGCTCGGCAGAACCGGTAGGACCTAGGTCTACCTTGATGCTTGCCGCCTAACCGCCGCAATCTCTTTCATGTCTGCGCCAATCGCTCAACGCTCCACTGTGATTGAATCACGCGCCATCGCCATGCCCGCGCTTGTCGAGGGCATCCACGCCATTATGCCTGCATTCCAGCTGGCGAGGCGTGGTTGGCCGGAGCGAGCCCGGCCATGACGCCGGAGAATGGTTCAACTTCACCGAACTGCGCTGTAGCGATCGTAGATGACGACGCCTCCGTCAGGAAGGCACTGATGCGGGTTCTCCAAGCGTCGTCGTACACCGTGGAGACGTTTGAGTCGGCGATTGAATTCCTCGGTTCCCTGAATCAACACATTCCTGATTGCCTGATTGCTGATCTGCAAATGCCCAGTATGGGCGGCCTCGAACTTAGGATTTCGCTTACTCGCGGCGGATTTGAGATCCCAACAATTATCATCTCCGCACACGACGAACTCGGCAGCAGAGAACGCTGCAGTGCGGCGGGAGCGGCAGCGTATCTGCTCAAACCGATACAAAAGAAAGAGCTTATCGCAACAATCAAAGCTGCAACAAAGAGCACAATGTGAGGCCACCGCACCTGTTGCGGTTGTCTGTCAAGCCATCCATCTCAACGCGGCGACCGCAAACGGCCACGGGTCGCCGCGGTGCGGCGCGCCCCCGGGCATCGCCGAATTCCGCCAGGTGCTGCATCCAACCCAATGAAAGAGTCATAGTCCCTGTGCGGAGGCATTGCTCTGGTGAAACTTCATCACTGCCTCGACGCGGTTTCGAACGTTAAGCTTCTGCATGATGTTCGTCATGTGATGTTTTACGGTTCTGTCGGTGCATTTGAGGCTTCTCGCGACCTCTTTGTTGGACCTGCCCCGCGAGACAAGCGCGAAGATTTCCTTCTCACGAGAACTAAGATCACGTCGATTATCGTCCACGATCGGTTTGATCCGCTTGCCCTCTTTGATTAGCAATCTCGCCGCGAGGTTCGGCGCCACATAGGAGTCGCCTCGAACGACGGCTCGCACTGTCTCGACCACCTCATGCCCGCTACTGTCCTTCAAAATGTAACCCCGCGCGCCAGCCCTCAGTGCCGAGGTGACATCCTGCTCGGCTTCGGAGGCCGTCAGCACGACGATTCGCACCTTTGGACAAGCGCGCGTGATGTTCGCGACCGCGTTGAGGTCGCCTCCCGGCAGGTTGAGATCGAGCAGCATGACGTCCGGAAAGCGTTCCCGTGCGATCGCTACGGCGTCGGTCGCCGTCGCCCCCTCCCCCACAACCTCAATTCCACCCGCCTCCATCAGCACTCCCACTGTACGCTCGCGAAACATCGGATGGTCATCGATGACGGCGATTCGGATCAAATCGGGTAGCGCTGTGTTATCGGTCGGGCGAATGTTCATGTTGGCTTGCATGTAGACTCTCCGGCTGGCAGCTCGCGCTGAATAGATTTAACCGTTCCCCACGCAGACGTTCCGAACCACGCGTCCTGTATCTACCATTTAGATCCCAACGCGCTTTGATGTTTCCGAAAACAGACATACAAAGTTACGATGACGAGGCGAAAGCTGGACCTTGGTCCATTAGTACAACGTCGTTTGAGCCATCGAGACTGCCGGACAAGTTGGCAACAGACGACGATCCGGAATTGTCGCGACTCATTCTCGACGACACCTCGATCTTCAAGACAGGGCCCCTTACATCGCTATCGACGATCTCTGAACTGGGTAATGCGCTCCACCCTATGTGGCAAGCGTGATCGGAACGGCAAGGTTCGGTCGATCGCAGGATGGGCGATACGGGATCACTAAGGATGTGATCTTAGAATACTTAAGGCGCGGTCTGTCGGATGAGGACAGCCGACAGCTAGCGAAAAGGCCCCGGGCGGACAGCTCCGTCGTCCTGGGTCTTTTTGCGTCCATGCCCGACGCCCCGCGTGGTGGTGTGGCCGCTGGATTGAGCCCCTTTGCGCTTGACCTAGTTTTTCCGAGCCCGTTTGGAATTCAGTACATGCGGGGCAATGTGCATCGGACCCGCTGGCTTGGCGTGCGGTTGATCGAGTCCGCTTCTCAAGATCATCATTACGAGCTGCGATGATCGCTGATGCCAGAATTGCTTCTGGGTCAGGGGCGGCGATGCCGCCTGCATCGCCTCATGGCCGCTGTACTTTCAGCAGCGGAAGAGGCCGCGCGGCGCTGCTACAGGCGGCGAGGTGGTGGCGCAGCGGTTATTATTATCCGGACGGTATAGTGCGACGGGTATATCATAAAAGTTTCGTGCCGCTGCCATAAAGCCGCACAATTTTAAACCTAGCGTAGTAGTTGAAGTGGACGTAATCTGAGCGAGGCAGCGAAGATCGGCTTCTCAGGACATGCCTGAGTGGATCGCAAGCGCATTCGATCCGGTCAGTCATCATGTGGATTGGCGTCTAACGCGATCTTCCGACGCAAGAATTTAAATTCTGATTTGGTGCTTTTCGAGGGGGCAGGCATGCTTCGCGCGTCGGGAATAGTTGGCTTGTGCGAACGGGATTCGCGTGAGATTACACGAATGCGGGCCGAAAAGTTCGCTGTCGCGGCCTGTGTTCTGAATATAATTGGGTTCCTGCAATGTGGCAGGTTTCTGCTCGACCCGAGGCGACGACTATTGTTTCTCAACCCAATTGCGGCGGATTGTTTAGGCAATGGCCTCACGCTCAGGGGGGACTGCTTGGCCGCAACAGATCGTGAGTCAGATGCTCGGTTGCAAAGCTCGGTCGAACTTGCATTGAATTTGAGTGAGGATGCAAACGTACCCAGCACTTCGGTTGAAGTGCATCGGGCCGCCAGCCTGCCGCTGCTGGTCCGTATTCTTCGCCTTGAAGAAAACGTCCGACCGGCCTTGAATTGCGCAAGCTTGCTGCTTGTTGCATTCGACCCAGAAATCCACCCAGCGCCGCCGGCCGACATGCTGACGCGAATGTTTGCGCTGACGTCAGCCGAGGCGGACGTTGCGATCGGAATTGTTTGCGGCAGGCACCTGGCTGAAATCGCCGCCGATCGCGGTGTCAAGACCGAAACGGTGCGGGCTCATTCGAAGACGGTGTTCGCCAAGACGCGCACGCGGGGCCAGGCAGAATTGGCGGCGCTCTTGACCCGCATGGCCTTCTTGGTCCCGCATCGCGAAGCAGGCATCGGGCAGGCAAACACCTTGAAAAATCCGGTGATTTTCCGTTCGGCCCGGCAGGCTCAACAGCGGACATAGTGGACCAACGTCAGCGACAATCCACATTACGACGACCTCCATGGATTCATCATATTGAAGGAAAACGTAGATGGCGACTCAGAGGCCGTCGATGGCCAAAAAGGGCCCCGCCGAGGTTTCGCCTGGCCTCGTTTCCTGGATGATCCGTCACCGGGTCAGCCTCGTGTGTTCCGCATGTCGGACCGGGCGATTGCTGTTCATCGGCTCGCGGAGCAATGGCGCGCCGGTCTTCACCGGAGCACAGTTCGCCGGCGCCATGGGGCTTGTGGCATTTTCGCAGCGCATCTATCTCGCCGTCCAGGCCAGTATTTTGCGTCTCGAAAATACGTTGCGACCGGATGAACTCGCCGATGAGCAGTTCGACCGGTTGTTTGTGCCCCGCAATTCGCAGATTACCGGCAATATCGGCCTGCACGAGCTTGCGGTCGAGCCGTCCGGGCGGATTATCTTCGTAAACACGAGATATTCCTGCCTTGCCACCGTGAGCATGACGCACGCGTTCATGCCGGTGTGGAAGCCCGCCTTCATCTCGAAACTTGCACCGGAAGATCGCTGCCATCTCAACGGCCTCGCCATGGAGGGAGAGCGGGTGCGCTACGTCACCGCCTTCTCGACGACGGATGTCGTCGACGGATGGCGCGAACGTCGTGCCGACGGTGGCGTGCTCATCGATGTGGCAAGCGATCGCGTGATCGCGGAAGGGTTTTCCATTCCGCATTCGCCCCGCTTGCACGGCGGCTTTGTCTGGCTGCACGATTCCGGTTCCGGCCATCTCTGCCGGGTCGATCCACAGACCGGACACCGCGAGAACATTGCCTTTTGTCCGGGCTTGCCGCGCGGGCTCGCCTTCATGGGGAATTATGCGGTCGTCACTCTGTCGTTGCCGCGCCACGGCAGGTTCCAGGGCTTGACGCTCGATAACGAACTGGCCCGGCGCCAGGCTGCGCCGTGGTGCGGCCTCATGGTCATCGACACCCGCCACGGTGACGTCGTCGAATGGGTGCGGCTAGGCGACGACGTCGTCGAGCTGTTCGATGTCGCCGTCATTCCCACGACCCGTTGCGCCACCGCGATCGGGCCGGACAGCCCGGAACTGCAGGATGCCATCACCTTCGAGGAGGCGGCGAAGGATGGCGGCGGACTGCGCGCTCATGTGTAGCCCCGGTGCGATAAACCGCGGCAAGCCGGTACACGTGGGAAAACATATACCGTCCGGCAACGGCGTGCTGGTGCTGGACTTGAGCAACACCGGCAAGATCGACTCGCCGCGCCAGTTCGAGTTCACCGCCTGGGATCCGACCGCCAAGACCGACATGCAGGCGCTCAAGGACGTGTTCGACACCAACCATGACGGCAAGCTCGACGCCGGCGACGCGGACTGGAACTTCTTCAAGGTGATGGTCACCAACCCGGACGGCACCACCACGCTTGAGAGCTTGAGCCAGCTCGGCATCACGTCGATCGACCTCACCCCCAACAAGAACATGATCGTGCTGCCGGACGGCTCCAGGATCGAGGGGCAGACCACCTTCACCAAAAGCGACGGCACCACCGGCGCCGCCGCCGACGTGGCGCCTCCTTTTGGCCACAAGGGTTTCGTGACCCAACAGACTGCCTCTATGCGGTACGAACGCATTGAGGCGCTTGCCGATTTCACGATTGGCGAAGTGAAAAAAATTATTTTCGCGTCTAACCCATATGGGGGGTGCGATACCGCGCGGAAGACAGTATTGGAAATCACAAGCGAGGCGGACGACGGTAGCTTCCGATGGTCGCCTCGCCGAAAACAGATGCACGGCGACAGGGAGCCGGCGCTGTTAATGGCGAGCGCGGCCAAAAAGCAGGGACCCCGATGGTCTGGCGCTTGGTACAGTTATGGAGACGGTGCATTCAATTCATCTGACGCATAAGGCGTCAATAGAATGATGTATCGTCGCCATCATGGCGAGAAGCCTGATGATGAACCGTTTGGCATTGTCGACGGTGTTGGTGCTCGGGCTTCTGACGGTCACCGCACCGCAGGCGCAGGTCGCGGATGAAGTCCCTGACGCATTGGCGATCCCGAATTGGATGTCGCATTTTCTTAGATCGCTGCAAAGCAGGAACGGACCGGTGAACACGAGCATGGAACCCCGAGAGGTCACGTTGGTCAGTCGCACGGGATCGACGGTTCGGCTGCGGGTGCCTGAGGCCTACATTGATCGCGTGGGCAAAGTCGAGTTGGCCGAAAGTGGAACGCCAGGGGGGGCCGGTGGATTCATTCACTTGGTGGCGTATCTGCCCGACATGCTGCCGAAACATTTGGCCGAGCAAGCGGGTCACAAAGTTCACGGGCCGGGAATCGGGGGGGTATTTCTTGATAGTGAGGATCGGGTCGACATTATCGCTGCTCCCGTTGTCCCCGTTAGTTGGGCATTCCAGGTCGAAATGGCAAAGAAGAAGTACCCATATGACCGTGATGCCGACGGATTTGCCGTCTATTATCAAACACTGCGGCTCTCGCCCGATAGCAAGCCATGGCGATCTAAGGATGTCCTCATTCCTATCGGGGTCGAAGACGCGATCATCGAATGTACGCTCGGTCAGAACGGTCAGCGCCTTGGATGCAGCGTTTCTGTGCCCCAGGAGGATGCAGTCAAACTCGATGTCAATCTGAAGAGCGCGCATCTGTCGCAGTGGCGGGAAATCGTCTCAAAGGCGCGGGCGCTGGTCAACTCTTTCATCGAAGCTCATTGAGCGGGCTGTACCAAGGCATCCGCTTGGTATGTCCGGCGGCGAGCGAGGAGCACGTGATTAGGACCAAAGTAATACAAGCCCACTTCAAGAAGTCGTCGTCATCCAATGGGTGCTCGCCATGTGCGTATGGAGTTGAAGGTTTTACTCTCCGAAGGAATCGACTTTTTGGAATTCGCAAGTTGATGAGTTGCGCGCCTTCTTGTGAACTAGGATGTGGTATCGAAATCCTCAAGCGTCAGCGAAGTGAATAGCTTACACCGGGAGTGAACCTCACGCTAGCAGCAAAGTTGGAGGATAGCCATGCCGACACAACTGACACCAGCGGACGTTGCCATACTACAAGAACGAATCGACGCTGGAGATCGGGCCGGTTTTTATTTAGCCTATCACAACATGACAGGAAGCAATGAGGCCCTTACGCAGGCTGAGATATCGAGCTTTAGCGGCGATCCTGGCTATTTAGCTTATGCTGCAAATGCCACAGCTCAATTCACACTCGGCTTGCTCGGGCGCGGGGATCAATATCCTGGAACGACAGATCAGTTCTCACTGCAAATTGCGACTGATCTCTTCAACAGGATTCAGACTGATGTAAATAACGGCGGTACTGGCGTATTTGGCGATAAACAAATATTTGATCTCGCCCAACAGCAATGGATCAATAACAACGTAGGAGATTTTTTCCCTGGAAACGTTGTTGATTCAGAGCGGGGTGGGCTCACCATGCAGAGTGTGCTTGGCGCACCGTGGGGTACACTCCTTGTCGATGGTGTTGCAGGGTTGATGTTGGGAACCTTCAAGGCCGGTGCAGCGGAAATCGGCGGTTTTCCACCGGTGCCCGTGCCCCCTGGGGGCCAGCAGATTACCACGCCCGACGGACAGGCTACCTACATCATTGATAGTGCTGGAAATGTCGTTTCGGGTTCCGTTGAGCGGACCGATTTGGCGCCGCAACGGCGACGGCGTGTTCAACCATGTGCAGACCGACGCGACCGTCGTCAACGCCGACGGCAGCCGGACCGAGACCATCGCAGGCCTCTACGCCAACGGGTCGGCGCACGACCGTCGCCAGCCGGTGCGTCAGAACCGAAGCGGTGCAGGCGCCGGCGCAATGAACCGACGCTCCTCGATGCGTCGAGCAACTCTACGCGCCAGGTCGCAATTTTCGACCGCATCTAAAGTACTCTCGAAGGGAGGGCGCGTTGAGATTGGCACGGCGGCATGATATTCGGTACGCGGACTTCCGGAAAAGCTCAGACAATAAACTTGACGAGTCAACTTCATATGAGCAAAATCAACAGGGATTGCGGATATTCAGAACATACTATTCAATACGTACTATTAAATCTGTCATAAGTCACTTCTAAAAATGTTCCAAATTCTGCGCAAAAGGCGCTTTATTTGCTGGCAAGCACGACAACATCTGTTGCATAGAGAAATATTGTCTGAACCGTGAATGGAATGAACAAAAACAAGTCATTTTATCACAGAGATTCCTTTGACCGGTCGCAAAGTAGCAATATTTGTAAATTATCGAAATAGTTGAAGTGGACAGCAGTCTGCGAAACAGCGAACGCTAGCCGCTCGGTGGTGAGCGGCAGTGACTCCGCCTCCGGTTTTTCGGTAGAACAAGAAAGCCGAGATGCAGATTTGATGATGTGCCAAGCTAGAGTACATGGAGGGAAATCACAAGCGATGGCGGACGATGGGTCGGCTCGCCAAAAGGATGCATGGCGACAGGGAGTGAGGCGCTTAGCGGAATCATGGTGCATTGCCGAAAATGCTGGGGCCCCAATGGTCCGGCGCGTAGCAGGATTTAGCGAGACGCTGCATTCAATTGATCTGACGCATAAGGCGTCAATCGTACGATGCGCGGTCGCCATTATGGCGAGAAGCCTAATGATGAGCCGTTTGATATTGTTGACGGTGCTGATGCTCGGGCTTCTGGCGGTCACCGCACCGCAGGCGCAGGTCGTGCATAACGCGCCTGATGCGCCGGCCCTCTTGGGTTCGATGTGCGCTTTCTTAGATGGCTGCAAAGCAGGAACGCACCAGTGAGCGCTAGCATCGAACCCCGGGAGGTCAACTTGGTCGGTCGCACCGGATCGACAGTTCGGTTGCTGGCGCCCGACAGCGTAGCGGGATTTTGCCCCGGCGAGATTAAGCCTCTGTTTCTTAATTCGATTGCGGCGGGTCTTTTTTGGCGACGGTCTCACGTTCGGGGGGAAGCATGGCCACTCAGGAGTCGTCGTCAGTTAAGAAAGGCCTTCAAGCGGGCGGGAACGGCGGGCGCAGGAGTGAGGAATCATGCGTAACGCCGGTGCGATGGCTGCCGCCAAACCAGACCTGCGAGACGATGGGCGCGAGCAGCCGAGCTATGAGTTTGGCGCCAATGCGGCCGGCAGGGTTTGCCGTCCCGGCCGGCGTTCTACACGCTTTTGAATCCTTTGGCTGCGGCGGTTTTCTGCTGGATCGCGAACGACAACTCCTGTTTCTCAACCCGGCGGGGGTGGATTGCCTAGGCAACGGCCTGATGATGAGGGGAAAGCGGGTGGCGGCAACGGATCGTGAGTCGGACGTGCGGCTGCAGTGCTTGATGGGAGTTGCACTCAATTCGACCGACGGTGCACGTGGCTCAGCCTCAATGTTGGTGCGACGAGACTCCAGACTGCCGCTCGCGGTCCGCATAGTTCACCTTGAGGAGGAGGCCCGAGCCGTTTTGAAGGCGAGTCTGCTCTTCGTGGCGTTCGATCCCGAACGCTGCCAGCCGCCGCCACTTGATATGCTGACCGATCTATTTGGGCTTACACCGGCCGAGGCGAGCGTTGCGATCGGAATCGTCGCCGGCAGGCATCTGGCCGAGATCGCCGCCGATCGGGGCGTCAAGATCGGGACGGTGCGGAATTATTCAAAGATAGTGTTCGGCAAGACAGGGACACGGGGCCAGGCAGAACTGGCGGCGCTCCTGACGCGCCTCGCCTTTCTGGTCCCATCGCGCCGCGGCGAGGAACCCTGACAGAGCCGACATCCGTACCGCCCAACTTAGGTCCAGGAGGCAGCGCCTTCCGCGGATCGATCAGATGCACAGCATGACGGGCAGAAATGTCGAGCCCTATTGCCCCTACTTCGGGGAAACGTAGTTGGGACAGGAGCGAGAAGATACCTGCCTCCATACTTTCGCTAACCCCGCTTTCGATTGCTTCTCCTCGATGTTGTGAGCGGTCGCATTATCCAGGTAGTTGTTCTCCCTGCGCATAACGGCGAAGTCACCGCCAGATGGAGGCTGAAACAATACCAGGTAGCCGCAATCTCGATCCACATTGGCAAATTGGCCGGCGAGATCGACGGCGACATAAATCCCGGCAGACGGAGCCCGAGCAGAGTCCTTTGTCCAGGTGACCTTCAGAACTCTCCAGAACTTTAAAGGTCCGGCCAGTGCTTGGAATTTATTTGCGTCTTGAATGAATTGCTCAAGTGTTTGGTCACGCTTTTTGAGCTCAGCTTGCAGCCCGTAGGCCTCAGCGTAGCGGCCACTTTCCACGGCATCGAGAAACACTTGAACAGCCTTTATGGCGCGCTGTCGCTGATCGACCGTCGGTGTCCAGCCTGGACTGGAGTCGGGTGTTACATTGATTTCGTCGACTATCCCTGGGGGTGTCTGGAAGGTAAGGCGGCTCTGAATGTCACGCAGCATTTGCTCATTGAGCTTCTTAAAGTCATCAACCAATTGATCGCACGCGCGCTTTGTGGCTTCACAAAGGACCTGCATGGTAAGATAGATAGCGCCTCCAACTTCTGTTGGGGTTCGTCTAATCACCGCGGGGTACGCTGGATGGGTGTTCGGTGTGAATGACCAAAGGCTGTTATGCGGATCTTCGCGGACATCGACTATGACCCAACCTGCTTGCGTTGAGAATTTCGCATTCGGGTCCTTGCGAAGCGCGGTGTAAGCCTCTGCGACAGTGCGATAGCCAATTGAGCTGGACTCCTGCGCCGAGACTGAAGCGCATATGCATATAAGGAGAACGATTGCGGATGCAGCTATGGTCTTCATGCTGGGCTCTCCAATTTTTATCGGTGGCGGCGAAAGAAAGTTGGAACGCTCCTGGTTACACCCGCGGCCCTACCAATAGGCAATGAAGGCTTCGAGGTCCTGCCCGCGTCTGTAGCGTGCAACTCCCCCATCGATTGCAGGATACACAATTGGCACGCCAAGCGCAGCATCCGGTTCCCAGTGTCGCGGGTGGCCCGTTACGCCGCCCGCGCAAATCGTCGGTGAGGGGGGCGAGTCTCCTCCTCGTGGCGTTCGATCCCGAACGCCGCCAGCCCCCGCCGCGGGATACGCTGACCAATCTATTCGGGCTCACGCCGGCCGAGGCGAGCGTGGCGATCGGAATCGTCGGCGGCAGGCATCTGGCCGAGATCGCCGCCGATCGGGGCGTCAAGATCGGCACGGTGCGGGCTTATTCGAAGACGGTGTTCGGCAAGACGGGGACACGAGGCCAGGCGGAACTGGCGGCGCTCCTGACCCGGCTGGCCTTACTGGCTCCGCACCACCGAGGTGACATCGGGAGGGAAAATGCGTTGAGACGCTTCCAATTTTTTCGCTCGACGAATTGATGCAAAATAGGTTTGCTGCGTATTGAGGCACCTGCGGATTGGAAGCCCATTGAGCGGGGCGCGCCGCGACGGCTGGTCGCGAACGCGTGGGCGGGACGTAGTGATGCGAGGCGGGGCTGACACCGCGGCCGAATGAGGAGGATTTCAAGGGAACACTATGCGTTTATTTCAAGCCCGTCGAAGGAACTTCCGCAGATGGCTTCCGATGACTTAGAGCGGCGCGGGAATTGGAAACGCATGGATGGGGCGAGAGTCGCCCTTACCTGTACAAAATGTGGCTACGTGTACGCCCTATGCAATAACAGCGTTATCCGAATCTGAACTCTACGATTGTGGAGACTACCACAATGAAAGCCAAGCAGAAGATTATACCAACTAGACTAAATAAAGCAAGCCATTGGCAGCTTGGAAAAGGGAGTTGTATCACAAACTGTAGCGGCCCTTTCTCGATATTGCCGATTCGTCTGTTAAATTTTCGTATAAATCGATCCCAGCCTATCAGAGCCCAGATTGGACCAGCAAGCACGAAGACACCAAATAATATTGTCGCGAATGGATTATAGTCGACAATAATTCCGACTGCGATCAACATTAAGTCAACTATTATCGATAGGAAGGACCAGTACTTGATACTTATAGGTAGCTCCTCAGGATATTGAACATCGCGTCGGTCGCCGTAAGGAAAAAACGGCTCATCAGGAATAAGTCGGCCCAACATCACCCTTAAATTGCCGTGCATCACCACCTCCTCCGACAGCAAATCATTCGACAGCTACACACAATAGCTCCAAATCAACGGAGCCGGCTTCTGAGAATCGAAAACTGAAGCGCTGGCTGCATCCGGCAGAGCCGCGGAACCATCGTTACACCGCGTGGCCGCCTTTTGGCCGCAAATAGCTTGCTGATCCCGCAGGCCGTTTTCGCGCGTCAACAGTTTGAAGCGTCTGAGGAATTTGCGGTTGGCGAGGTGATAAAAAATTATCTTGTCACCCTGCCCATATGGGGGGTGTGCCACAGCGTGGAAAGGCAGTAGGGAAATCACAGGCGATGCGGACGATGGGTCGGCTTGCAAAGACGGGGCGCGGCGACATGGAGCCAGGGCGCGGGACGGCGAGGCAACTGCAGCGTCTACAACTGCTCCTAAGGCCAAGTCTTTTTGAGGAGACTGAAAGTAGGAGGCAGCGCGGTTCGATCGGATGTTCGCGCATCCAGGCCTACGCTCGACGACCTGCGCTCGCGTCGGGATCGTCGTTGGCTGCGTTGGCGATCGCCGGCGTCCTGTTGTTGTCCGCGCCCAGCGACGCGCTCGACAACGAGTGCACGAAGGCGGCATCGCTCTGGGTTCCATCGGTCGACGGTCATGATGGGACAATCCGCAAATGGACCAAGGCCATACGGTTCGCGGTCATCGCGGGCGACGGCAAGCTCGCGACCGACACGTCGCGGCAGGCCGAAAAATCCGCCGAGGACGATATGATGTTCATGGCCGGCAAGGCCCGGCTGGATGTTGTGTCGCGAACGAGCTCCAACGAAGACCTCCGCAACATCGATTTCTTGATCTTCGTGGTTCCCGACCTCGTGGCTTTTGCGCCCGGGCTGAGAGAGACCGCCGAGCGGTTTCTGCAGGGGAAGCCGCAAGCGGGCGCCGGCCGCATGAGGATCGATTCGGCGGCCTGGGATCGGAAAAACCGGGACATGGTGCCGAAATGCTCGAGCCTCAGCCTCTATTTCGGGGGCGAGATCGTGGGCGCCTTCGCCATGATCCAGGACGACCAACCGGCCGCATGTCGCGCGGTCGGCCTCGGTGAATTGTTCGGGCTGAGCAACATCAGGAAGCACCACGTCGACAACGGCCAAAGCATCTCGGCCGAGACCACGGCGTTGGCGCTGCAATCGCTCTATTCCGACGCTATCCGTCCGGGCATGAGCGGACCGGCCGCACGAGAAAAGCTGGAGGAGATCTGCAAATGATGAGGATTGATCCGCTGACCCCCGCACTCGATTCCATTTCGACGACGGTCAATGTCGATTGGACGGTCACTCCCATCTGGAGCTTTGGCGGTCCAACGGTCGGGGTGGAATTCAATTTCACCAACGGAACGATCGCGCCGACCGCGGGCGGCCAGACGGAATTGACGATCGGTGCCGGTGGCTCGCTTGGGGGAACGGCGACATTCGGATCCAACAACACCTCGATCGAAGGCAATGCGGTTTTTAACCTTGGACCGATGATTTCGCTCAACAAGATCGGTCTAGGCGCCGTCTATAGTCACGATTTCCTGCAGGGAACGGACAAGCTTGAGATCAGGATCGGGCCCATTACGGTCGAGATAGCGAACCAGCCGGATTTGAAGGGCACGCCGAAGGTCGACATTCCTTACGGCACGCAGGATCTCAGAAATGCGTTGAGCCAATTGTTCAACAATCCCGAGCGCGCCACTGAAACCGGGGCTCAACCCGTTCAATATTTTCAGGAAACGCAGACCTTCCAACAGCAATTGTCGCAACTCCCCGCAGCCCCAGATCCTCAGGTACAGTCCGTAGTCGCTCCGGCGTGGGAAACCGGTGCTCAACCAATTCAATATCTCCAGGAGACGCTAGACGTCCAGCAGATATTATCCGGAAACACGCCAGCAGATTTTGGCTTCGGCGCTCAACCCGGTCAATATTTTCAGGAGACACAGACCTTCCAAGAGCAATTATCGGGGCTCCCGGCATCGCCGGATCCGCAGGTGCAGTCCGGCGACATCGTTGCTCCGGCGTGGGAAACCGGCGCTCAGCCTGTTGATTTCCTCCAAGAGACGCTCAACTTCCAACAGCTGTCGTCGGGGTCGGCCCCAGCGGAGCAGCCGATGGAGCAGCAGGGCGCGATTGCCGGGGACACCACGGCGGCGAGCGCGTTCCTGATGACGAACGAGTCCGGGGTGATTTCCTTCGTGAGCCCCAACGGGACGCAGGCGGTGGATTCAACGGGCTTCCAGAGCAACGGCATGAACAATGCCGGTGCAGCAGATAACAATAACAACAATGGTGGGCCCACGTTCAATCAGATCATCCAGACGTTCGACCAAACTAATAATAATGACAATGCTAACAACAACAACAACAATGATAATACTAATAATACGAATAATAACACTGACACCAATACAAATACGAACACAAATACGGATACCAACACATCCCCCGCGCCGATGGATCCCTATCCGACGCAGGTCAGCAGTTACCCCAGTTATCCCAGCAGCGCCGGTGGCACCGGCTATCCGCTGGTCCTCGATCTCTCCGGCAAGGGCATCAAGATCACCCCGCTGACCTCGTCGAACCAGTTCTTCAACATGACCAACGACGGCTATCAGCACCGCACCGCCTGGGCGGGGGCGGGCAATGGCGTGCTGGTGCTGGACCTCAGCAACACTGGCAAGATCGATT
>Ga0257161_1000147_pt1 | contig 18660 bp, 22 predicted proteins | sample NR01A_FD_185954 | JGI IMG/M metagenome (GOLD analysis project Ga0257161, IMG submission 185954) | Soil microbial communities from H.J. Andrews Experimental Forest, Oregon, United States - NR-01-A | ecosystem: Environmental > Terrestrial > Soil > Temperate forest > Bulk soil | place: USA: Oregon... | reverse complement strand
AGATGGCGAATTCCCTGCCCTGACAGGTTAACTCCCTGCGCTGGCGAAGAAAATTCCCTGCCCGGCGAAGCCAATTCTCTGCCCCTGCCGGGCAGGGAATTTGCGTGCGAGGCACTGAAATCGCAGTACGAATTGACGTCTGGAAACGCCAAAAATGGCCGGAAAATCGGAAACTCTGCCAAATTCCCTGCCGGCAGGGAATGCGAGGATCAAGCCCGACCCGGCCCACGCGGATCGCCTTATCGGATTCGAATTTCCGGAAGCGCCGTACGCGCCCTTTGCCAATAGATCACGTGCTTTTGGCGTGAAGCTTGCTACGTTTATCAAGTTGAGCGGGGCTCGCGAATCAATCACAGAGCCGCCGAGGCGGCTATGGCAGCAGCATTCAACGAAATGAGAGAAGCCGACGGCCGGGTGCGACCGGTCTATGCCGGTCTCGACAAATGGCTGAGCGATCTGCCTCCCGACGTGCTCGACCATCGCCGTCGCGAGGCAGAATTCCTGTTTCGGCGCATCGGCATCACCTTCGCGGTCTATGGCGAAGCGGACTCGACCGAACGGTTGATTCCCTTCGACGTGCTGCCGCGCATCATCTCGTCCTCCGAATGGAGCACGCTGCGCGCCGGCCTCGAGCAGCGCGTCAAAGCGATCAATCTCTACATCAAGGATGTCTACGGGCGCCGCGAAATATTGCGCGCCGGCATCGTGCCGGAGGATCTCGTATTCCAGAATCCCGTCTTCCGTCCGGAAATGAACGGGCTTCGCGTTCCCCACGACATCTACGTTCATATCGCCGGCATCGATATCGTGCGGGTCGACGCCGACACCTTCTATGTTCTGGAGGACAATGCGCGCACGCCTTCCGGCGTCTCCTACATGCTGGAGAACCGCGAGATCATGATGCGGCTGTTCCCGGAGCTGTTCTCGCGCCATCGCGTGGCGCCGGTCGAGAACTACCCGGACGAATTGCTCGCCACCTTGAAATCGGTGGCGCCCAAGACCGCTTCCTCCGATCCAACGGTCGCGCTGCTCACGCCGGGCATCTACAACTCGGCCTATTACGAGCACTCGTTCCTCGCCGACAAGCTCGGTGTCGAGCTGATCGAAGGTCGCGACGTGATCGTCAAAGGCCAGATCGCCTATATGCGCACCACTGAAGGGCTCAAGCGCATCGACGTCATCTACCGGCGGGTCGACGACGACTTTCTCGATCCACTGGCCTTCCGTCCGGATTCGGCGCTTGGCGTGCCCGGCCTGATGGCAGTCTACCAGGCCGGCAACCTGACGCTCGCCAATGCGGTCGGCACCGGTATCGCCGACGACAAGGCGGTCTACAGCTACATGCCGGAGATCGTGAAATTCTTTCTCGGCGAGGAGCCGATCTTGAAGAACGTGCCGACGTGGAGGTGCCGGGAGCCGGAACACCTGTCCTACGTCCTCGATCATCTCGACGCCCTCGTGGTCAAGGAGGTCCACGGATCCGGCGGCTATGGCATGTTGATCGGCCCGAAGTCCGACCAGGCAACGATCGCCGTGTTTCGCGCCAAGCTCAAGGCCAATCCCAAGAACTTCGTCGCCCAACCGACGCTTGCGTTGTCGACCTGCCCGACCTGCGTCGAGGAAGGCGTGGCGCCGCGTCATGTCGATCTGCGTCCGTTCGTGCTCTCCGGGGGCGACAAAATCCGCATTGTGCCGGGTGGGCTTACCCGGGTCGCGCTCAAGAACGGCTCGCTGGTGGTCAATTCGAGCCAAGGCGGCGGGACCAAAGACACATGGGTGCTGGACGTATGAAGACCGTAGGGTGGGCAAAGCCAACGGGTCCGGCTTTCGGCCGGCCCCATGACAGGCTCCGCGTGCCCACCGGGCGCGTGGGCACGGCGCGCGAGGCCTCGCGCCCCATTCGCATCGTGCCACGCGCCTTTACCCACCCTACGGGTTACTGGATGTATGAGGCCTGAGCATGCTCGCCCGTACCGCCGATAACCTTTATTGGCTTGCCCGCTATGTGGAGCGCGCCGAATATCTCGCGCGCATTCTCGAAGCCACCTTGCGGCTCACCGCCCTGCCGGTCGCCTACGTGGGCTCGACCAATGAATGGGAAACCGCGGTGGCAACCGCCGGTTGCGGCGATGCGTTCTCCGCCTTATATTCCGAGGCGAACGAGGAGAACGTCACGGAGTTCCTGGCCTTCTCGTCCGACAACCCGTCGTCGATCCGCAACTGCATCGAGATCGCGCGCCAGAATGCCCGCGCAGTGCGTACCGCGCTCACCACCGAGACGTGGGAAACCATCAACGGCGCATGGCTCGAGCTCAAGCGATTCCGCAACGGCCTCGACGCGCGGGAGGAATTCCTGCGTTTCCTGCACTGGGTGCAGGAAACCTCGTTGCGCTTCGACGGCTCCGCCTACCGCACCATGCTGCGCAACGACGTCTACTGGTTCTCCCGGCTCGGCCTGTACATCGAGCGCGCCGACAACACGGCGCGCATTCTCGACGTGAAGTACCATATGCTGCTGCCCGCCGACGAGCATGTGGGCGGCCCGCTCGACTACTATCAGTGGGCCGCGATCCTGCGCACGGTGTCAGCGCTGACGGCCTATCACTGGGTCTACCGCGAGAGCCTCAAGCCCTGGCTCGTCGCCGACCTCCTCATCCTCAACCAGCAGATGCCGCGCTCGCTTGCAAGCTGCTATGAGAACCTGGTGCGCTTCTGCGATGCGATCGCGACCGCCTATGGCCGGCAGGGGCTCGCCCAGCGCCAAGCCCGTGCCATCCGGACCCGCCTCCAGAACAGCCGGATGGAGGAGATCTTCCAGACCGGCCTGCACGAGTTCATTGAAGAATTCGTTGCGGACAACAATGCGCTTGGGGCTGCGGTCAGCTCCCAATATTTGATATAGGCGGGCAGCACATGCTGCCGGCAGTCATTGCGGGAATGAACCATGCGCATCTGCGTCGCGCACGAGACCGTTTATCGCTACGACACCCCGTCCTCGGGCGTGATCCAGACGCTGCGCCTGACGCCGCGCAACCACACCGGCCAGTATGTGGTGGATTGGCGCATCGACGTCTCTGCCGACTGCCGGCTGGAGCCGCAGGAAGACGCGTTTGGCAACATCATCCATGCGTTTTCCGCCGGCGGCCCGATCTCGGAGTTGCGGCTGCTTGCCGAGGGCGAGGTGGAAACGCAAGACACCACCGGCGTGGTTCACGGGGCGGTGGAGCGCTTCCCCCCAAGCCTGTTCCTACGCGAGACCGCGCTTACCCGCGCGGACGAGGTCATATCGACCTATGCGGCGCAGTTCGACCGCCCTGCCGCGGCCGATACGCTTTCCGTGCTGCATAACCTGCTGGCGCGCATCCAGGACGACATCGCTTTCGACGCCGAGCCGGCCACAACGAGCGTCACGGCCGCCGAAACCTTCGCGAAAAAGCGCGGCACGTACCAGGGCCTCACCCACGTCTTCATCGCCGTCGCGCGCGCGCTCGGCGTGCCGGCGCGCTATGTCAGCGGCTATCTCCACCGCCCGGACGCCGTCTCGGCCCAGGAAGGCGGCCACGCCTGGGCGGAAGCCCATGTGCCGGAACTCGGCTGGGTCGGCTTCGATCCGGCCGAGGGCCTTTGCGTCACCGACCGGCACATCCGCATCGCCATCGGGCTCGATGGCCTCGGCGCCGCCCGAGTGCGCGGCGCCCATTACGGCGGCGGCCGCGAGGTTTTGGCCGTCAAGCTCCAGGTGACCCAGGCGTCCTGGCAGACGCAGGGGTGAAGAGGTCGACAACTCAAAATGCCGGGGCGACGATCTGTCGTTTCGCCATTGGATCGCCGCGCGCACGCAGATTAGTAATTTGCGTCGCCAACATGGATTGTGCATCGGCGAATGATGGCAGGGCTCATGCGACAGCTGAAACCGCTGGCGGCAACTTCAGTAAGGCGCCAACCTTACTTGCCGGAATCGCTCTTCCGAACAGGTAACCCTGTCCTTCGGAGCAACCAAATGCCTTGAGTTGCCCGAGTTGATCGACATCTTCGATGCCCTCCGCCGTGGTGGTCAGGCCAAAGCCTTTCGCCAGCCCGAGGATCGCCCGGACGATCACCAGGCTTTCCTCGTCCTTGACAAGGCCATCCACAAAGCTGCGGTCGATCTTGATTTTGTCGAGATGCAGTGTCCGCAACTGCGCGAGGGTTGCGTAGCCCGTCCCGAAGTCATCGATAGCGATGCGAATCCCGGCCTGCCGCAGTTGATCGATGACGCGGTGGACTGTCTCCAAATGCTCCACGAGCGCGCTTTCGGTGATTTCGATTTCGAGCCGGCGAGGATCGAATCCAGTATCCCCGAGGATGGCGAGAATACGCAGCCCCAATGTCTCATCGCGCAGTTGAATCGGCGAAATATTGACCGCGAGCTTTATGTCCGCCGGCCACGCTTTTGCATCCTCGCAGGCGCGCCGCAACACTTGCTCTCCGAGTTGTCCGATGAGCCCGCATTCTTCGGCAACCGGAATGAATGTGACCGGCGATGTCAGAACCGAATCCTCGCCTTCAAAACGTGCCAAGGCTTCAAAGCCGATGATGCAATTCGTTTCGAGCGAGACCAGCGGCTGATAGTAGGGGACAACGGTTTTGGCGGCGAGACGATCTCGCAACTCGCGCTCAATCAGGACGCGCCGTTCTACATACGCATCCATGTCAACCTCGAAGAATCGGACAGTCGATCGGCCGTCCGCCTTCGCACGATAAAGCGCCATGTCGGCGCGTCGCAAGAGCGCGTCGCCGTCCGTCCCATTGTCGGGCGCCACGGCGATGCCGATGCCGACGCCAAGCGTCGAGGCAGAGCTTTCGATCATGAAAGGTTCGGCGATCGTATCAAGGATTCGTCGTGCCAGGCCGGCCGGATCGTCGAGCGAAACAATCGCCGGCATCAGGATCGCAAATTCGTCGCCTCCGATCCGGGCCAACACCGCGCCGGGCCGAATCACGCCGGACACCCGTTCGGCGAATGCGATCAGCGCCCTGTCACCCGCTGCATGACCATGTATATCGTTAATCTTCTTGAAACCATCGAGATCGAGCATCAACACCGCCGTCCGCTTGAAGTCCGATGATGCCTGTTCGAGCATCTCATTCAGCTTCTCCAGAAAAAAGCGGCGATTCATCAATCCGGTGAGAGGGTCATGTCGCGCAATCTGGTGGGATTCCAGCTCGGCAGCACGGCGCGCCTTGACCTCCTTGGCCAGGTCTTGAAGACGGCGGTAGCAAAAGATGCTCAAGGCAATGCTCAGGACGAGCGACATTACGAGGACATCATCGGCTCCCCATTCTTCATAAGCCCTGGCAAAGTCGCTAACTTGGAGGAAAATATCGCCTAGATCGAAAATAAAGAAAGCAGCCATCAGTGCGCCGGTGAGGATGACAGCATCTCTGATATCGCGACGGCGCCAATCGATCCGGGACGCCAACGCCCCAAGCTGCGCTCGAAATGATGTCCAGCTGATCCGGTCCATGACGCACGGCCTCTGCCGAACGTGCGCCTGCTTTGGGCACATCCGCGTTGTCATCATTGCGCCGATGCGTTCTCAAAGAACTAATTTGCGAGCGTGGTAAGCATCCGCAGAAATACCTACAGTGCCCGCGTGGCAACGGATGCCCGGCAGGCTGCCTTGGCTCAAAGCCGCTCTCAGCCGGGCCCGCTGGGACACCCCAGGCCTCACGCGATGGCCTCAAGGCCCTTGTTCTTCACAATGGATAGGAGCTTCAACGACGGCCCGCTTGGCCGCTTTTCGCCACGCTCCCACTCGCTGACCAGCTTCGTCTTCACATTGAGATATTGCGCGAACACCCCTTGGCTCACGCCGGCTCGCTTGCGGATGGCAGCAATCTCCTTGGCCGATAACGGCGCAACGGCGGTCAGGCACGAAGCGTCAAACTCGCGCATGGTGGCCTTGTCCATCAACCCGATGCGGTGCAGCCCGCGTGCGGTCTCATGGATCGCGGCCGACAACCGGCTGCGGTGCTTACCCGCCTTACTCTTGTTCTTGATCATCGCACATCACCTCCCGCAACTCGGTCTCCGACAGCGCCTTTGCAATTAAATCGCGTGGCGGGCCTGCCACTATTCGCTGTTCTCGTCATCGGCAAATGGAAGGTGGCGCTGTAAGTCCGTGCTGTCGTGCAGGATGCGTCCGATTTCGATAATCCTTCCTGTAGCAACCCGGTACAGAAGGAAGTGACGTCCGCGACGACCGTGTCGCGCAATGTGGAGCGTGCGCAGTCCTCGCATGATCTCATCGCGGGCTTTGGACCCGGCAACGTCGGGACCGTTGGCAAGTTCGCCGATCGCCTGAACGAGCGTGTCCCGATAGAGCCGGGACTGCCGCGCGCCGAAATTCTCAGTGGTCCATTTGAGGATATTTGCGAAATCGAGCTCTGCAGCCGCGCCCAGGCGAACGCGCCATTTCCGCTCGACCATCTCCTATTCGGCTGACGTGGAAATGACCTTCTCGGAGAGGTCATTCAAATAAGCCTGCAAGTCCTCGATATTTTCGAATTCTTTGAACTCACCTTGATCCAATGCGGCGACGCCGACGCGAGCCGCTTCCCGCAGGACTTCCAGCTTTGCGGCGTCCTCCGCCTCGCGTTGCTCCACCAATCGCAACCCATCGCGGAGCACCTCGCTGGCGTTCTGGTACCGACCGGACTCGACTAAGGCCTCAATCAGCTTTTCTTGGTGTTTCGTCAGCACGACATTTCTGGTCGGCATCGGCATCCTCTCCAACGTCTCATTCGAGAACCGCGTGAATAATAATATGGCATATTATGCCATATGCCGATTCAGCCCCACATCGCAAGGCTGCTGATCGGCGCATTGTAACGGGCGACCGCACGTTGTCCCCGGCCCCGATGGCGCGACGGCGCCTTCGCTATGTCGACCTGGCCGGCACGACCGCCGAACTCGGCGGTTGCGCCGGAGGGTGGATTCGTCACATTTCCCTGCGCCGAGTCTGTATACTTGCAACGGTGCCGGGCGACGGCCATTGATGTGGGCGGGGAGCAATCGAAACGTCATGACCTATTGCTGCGGCATTCTCGTCCAGGACGGGCTGGTCATGATCGCCGACACCCGGACCAATGCGGGACTCGACAACATCTCGATATTCCGCAAACTGCACACCTTCATCAATCCGGGCGAGCGCGTCATGGCGATCGCGGCTTCGGGCAACCTGTCGATTACCCAGTCGGTACTCAGCATCATGCGCGAGGGTCTGGAAAATCCGACCACCGGCGAGCGCGAGACGCTGATGAACGCGCGGACCATGTTCCAGGCGGCGCAACGTATCGGCCGGGCGATCCGCAGCGTGCACGAGCAGGAGGGAGCAGCGCTCGAAGCCTCCGACGTCGACTTCGAGGTGTCGTTTCTGTTCGGCGGCCAGGTCAAGGGCGACAGGCCGCGCCTCTACATGATCTATTCGGCCGGCAATTTCATCGAATGTACTACCGACACGCCCTACCTGCAGATCGGCGAGCACAAATACGGCAAGCCGGTGCTCGACCGCGCCATCCGCTTCAACATGGACCTGTACGAGGCGTTGAAAGTGGGCTTGGTGTCGGTTGATTCGACCATGCGCTCTAACCTCTCCGTCGGCATGCCGATCGACGTGCTGGTGGCGCGGCGCGACGCCTGTTCGGTCGAACTCGTCTACCGGATCGAGCCCGGCGAGCCCTATTTCACCGACCTGCGCGAACGCTGGTCGGCGGCGCTGCGCGCCGCCCAGGCCAACATTCCCCCGGTCCCCTATAAATCCCCCACCCTACCCTCCCCCGCTTGCGGGGGAGGGTAGGGTGGGGGCACGCGAAGGCATAAAGACCGCATGACCACACCGAAGATCGCAATCGTCACAGGCGCCGGCACCGGCGTCGGCCGCGCCGCCGCGCTCGCCCTCATGAAGGCCGGCTATGTGGTCGGCCTCGCGGGCCGCCGCAAGGACAAGCTCGACGAGGTTGCGGCGCAAGGGGCGTCTTGGGGCGCGTCCACGCAAGGCCGCAGCATGGTGGTGCCGACCGACGTCGCCGATCCGGCCGCCATCAAGGCGCTGTTCGCCGCCGTGAAGGCCGCCCATGGCCGGCTCGACGTGCTGTTCAACAATGCCGGCATCGGGGCACCGGCCGTGCCAATCGAGGATCTGCCGCTCGATAAATGGCGCGCCGTGGTCGACACCAACCTGACTGGGCCGTTCGTCTGCACCCAGGAAGCCTTCCGCATCATGAAGGCGCAGACGCCACGGGGCGGGCGCATCATCAACAACGGCTCGATCTCGGCCCACACGCCGCGCCCGATGGCGGCGGCCTACACCTCGACCAAGCACGCCATCACGGGGCTGACCAAGCAGACCGCGCTCGACGGCCGCCCGTTCGACATCTGCTGCGGCCAGATCGATATCGGCAATGCCGCGACCCCGCTCACCGACCGCATGGTGCAGGGCGCCGGCGTCATGCAGCCCGACGGCCGCATGATGCAAGAGGCGCGCATGGACGCCGAGCACATCGGCGACGCCATCGTCTACATGGCGAACCTGCCGCTTTCGACGAACGTGCTGTTCATGACCGTGATGGCGAACCAGATGCCGTTTGTGGGAAGGGGGTGATAGCGGCTGTTTGACATCAAGACATCAAATGATTTATGTTTTGATGTATGCGCACGACATTGACCATCGACGACGACGTAGCGGCAACGCTGGAGCAGCTGCGCCGCAATCGGGATGCTAGTCTCAAAGACCTGATCAACGAAGCGTTGCGCCGTGGATTGCGCGACATGAGCGCTCCGCCGAAGCAACGAAAGCCGTACCGAACCCCGTCGGTGGATCTCGGAACGCCACGGATCCCCAATATAGATAATATTGCCGAGGTCCTTGCCGTTATCGAGGGCGAAGCGTTCAAGTGATCCTGATCGACGCCAACCTTCTCATCTACGCCTACAGCAGCAATTTTGCCCAGCATGCGGCGGCGCACGAATGGTTTGATCGGCAAATCAATGGATTGACGCGCGTAGGTTTGCCATGGGCCAGTCTGTTGGCGTTCCTGCGGGTCACCACAAATCCACGCATGTTTCCGCGTCCGCTTCCGATGGCGAAGGCTTGGGATCAAGTGTCGGTCTGGCTCGCATGCGAAACGGTATGGATGCCGGCGCCGACGGAACGCCATGCCGGCATACTCGCGACCCTACTCGCCCAGCAAGGCGTACATGGCAATCTGGTATCGGACGCTCACCTTGCCGCTCTGGCAATCGAGCATGGGCTCACGCTCTGCTCGGCTGACGGCGATTTCGCACGATTTGCAAGTCTGAGATGGCACAACCCGCTCGCGCCGGGATAAGCGCGCTCCTTCGGAGCCTCACCCCACCATACTCACCTTCACCTTCGTCCCTGTCTTCACCGCCGCCAGCGTCTTCACGTCGCCAAGCGCCCGCGCGAACACATTGCATGGGCTTGCGAGCCGCGTTTCATCGCCCTGGCTAATCGGAGTGCGGCCGAAGCCGATGGCGATGGCCGGGCCGTCGGGCCAATAGGCGATCTCGCCCGGCGTCACGATGGCGCGCGCCGTCTTCTCACGCGCTACTTGCACCGGAATCTCGAAGTAGACCTCGTCGCCCCAGGTCAGGGCCGACGACGTCAGCGGCAGAGCAGCAAGAATCGCCTTTGCGGTCGGCGTGTCGAACAGTTCGGCATCAAGTGTGAGTGCGACGAATTCGAAGCGGATGCGCGGCATTGAACGTACCGTTGCCTAGTTAATCGAAACTCTGTGAAACCGATCGGCGTAGCCCGGATGGAGCCACCGGGTCCGGCCGGAGCCTGTAATCGGGCCGGCCCAACGGGTCCGGCCTTTGGCCGGCCCGATGACAGGCTCCGGCCGGACCCGTTGGGCCGGCCCGATGATAAACTCCGCGAAATCCGGGGGCGGCCTATCGAAATTCCGGAACCGCTGATCCCGGATTGCGGGACCGCAAAGCGGCGATCCCGCAATCCGGGCTACGAACTACGAAATGGCGGGTTAAAGCGAACCCGCCCTGCGGCCCCCATCACCGCGTCAGCGGCAGCAGCGGTGCTTCGTCGCCGGGCTTGCCAGTCGCCTTCTGCACGATAAGGGCCATCGAAACAAGGTCGTAATAGCCGATGATCCCGATCAGGTCCATGATGCCGCGCTCGCCGAATTTGGCGAGTGCCGCCTTGAAGGTGGTATCGTTGACGTTCTTGTCGCGATAAAGCTCGGTGCAGAAATCGTAGAGCGCGGTCTCGTCCTCCTTCATGCCTTGCGGCCTTGTCCCGGCGCCGAGGTCGACGAGAATCTGACGGTCGAGGCCGCCCTTGATGGCCAACGGATAGTGCGCCCGCCATTCATAGGGCTGGGACCACTGCCGAGCCGCGATCATGATGGCAAATTCGCTGAGCCGGGGCGGCAGCGCGCTGTTGAAGCGCACGTAATCGCTCACTTGCAGCAGCAGGAGGCCCAGCCCCGGGCTGCGCGCATAGGCGTTGAACGGACCGGAGTTGAGGGCGCTGTTGCGCGGCGGCGTAGTCAGCATGGTCGCCATCTTTTGCTGTTCCGGCGTCAACTGGTCGAGGCGAAGTTCGGAAAAGCGCTCTTGCGCCTGCGCGGCGTTACACAAGAGACCGGCAATTGCGGCGCCGCCTGCGACGCACCTAAGCGCATGAATGAGACGCACCATCTTGGTTACCTCCATCGATTATGTTGTCATCGCCCGATGAGCGTAACAGTTCGTAGCCGGATTGAGGACAGAGCGAAATCGGGGGATTAGTGCTTCTGTCGCGGACAGTCGCTTCCCGGATTGCGCTGGCGCTCTCAATCGGGGCTTCACCCGGATCGCGGCCGGCAACAGCCCTCCGGCCCCTGGAAGCGTCCGCCACCTCAATCGAATCCCGGTCGCGGCAACCCGCACGGCTGTCAGCAGACTCATGTGAATGCTGCTAACACATTGATTTTACTGGTTTGTTAAAACTCGTGGGCTTGTAATAAGGAGGATTAAACCGCACAATTCAGGAGTCAGAACGGAGAGTAGATATGGCCTCGGAAGATTTCCGCAAACAGATCGCCGGCTACGGCTTGACGACCGCCAACATCTTGTACCGGCGCCCCGATCACCCTTGGCTGCTGCAAGCCTATGTGTGGCAGGCCTATGATGTTTGTCCCAACTTCCCGGAATTGCAGCGGTTTCTTGAGTTTTGGCAGAAATCCCTTGAGGGTATGCTGCATTCCGTGACAGTCGCCCATGCCAAGCTGATCAAGCCGGCCGAAATTCGGGCAGTGGACGGCGTGTTCCGGCTGCATTGAGAGCCGCCAAACTTTATGTGAGCGCGCCCACAACGGCGCCGATCAGGCACGTCGACAGCGTTCCCGATACGATCGATTTGAATCCTAGCGACACGACGTCGTCCCGGCGCTCCGGCGCCATGGTGGCAAGGCCTGCGATCATGATGCCTAGGCTGCCGAAATTGGCGAAGCCGCACATCGCATACAACATGATCAGGCGCGAGCGTTCGCTCAGCGTATCCGCCGGCAGCGCCGCCAGTTTCAGGTAGGCGACGAACTCGTTGAGGATGGTCTTCAAGCCCATGAGGGCGCCGGCCGGCACGGCTTCGGCCCATGGGATACCCATCAGCCAGCACACCGGCGCCATCGCGATCCCGAGCATGCGCTCCAGCGTCACCGGGGCGCCGGCGATTTCCGGTAGCAGGCCGAGCGCCGCATTGACGAGATGTACCAGCGCAATCAGCACGATCAGCATGGCGCAGATGTTGAGGAGGAGTTCGAGGCCCGCCGTGGTGCCGCGCACGATCGCGTCCATGGTACTGGTGGCGACCGGCGCGAGCTTCTCGACGTCGCTGGCGACGGCGCCCGGCTGTTCCGGAACCATGATCAAGCTGATCAGAATCGCGGCCGGCGCGCCCAGCACCGATGCAACAACGAGGTGACCGGCCGCATCCGGGATCGTGGCGCCCAGCACCGTTGCGTACAGCACCAGCACGGTGCCGGCGATGCCCGCCATGCCGCCGGTCATCACCACGAACAATTCACTGCGGGTAAGGCGGGCCAGATAGGGCTTGATGCACAACGGCGCCTCCACCATGCCGAGAAAAATGTTGGCGGCGGTCGACAGCCCCACCGCGCCGCCGACCTTGAGCGTGCGCTCAAGCGCTATCCCGAAGGCGCGTACGATCGGCGGCAGGATGCCCCAATGGAACATCAGGGTGGTGAGCACGCTCATCACCAGCACCACCGGCAGGGCCTGCAGCGCCAGAACGAATTCGTTGCCCGGCGCTTTCAGTTCGAACGGCAGTGGGCCGCCGCCGAGATAGCCGAACACAAAACTGGTACCGGCGCGGCTTGCCGTCGCGACGGCATTGACAGCATCGCCGATCACCGAGAAGGCGAATTTGAGCTGCGGAATCTTGAGGAACAGGGCCGCCAACAGCACCGTAAGGCCGAGTCCGACGGCGGCCTGGCGAAACGACACGGCGCGGCGGTTTTCGCTGATCGCAAAGGTGAGCGCCAGCAAGCCGAAGATGCCGACGATAGATTGAACGGTCTGCATGGTTCCCCCGGTCCTTTCATCCGATCTTAGCGAGGGCGGGGTGGCGTTGTCGTGGCGCGTCTTGGAATTTGCGGGGTGGTATCCGGCTGCACCGCACACGGATAAGGGCGAGCCAACGCATGGTGCCGATGTGCGCTGCCGTGGTCGATGTTATTCGTAATCAAACCAATAGTTTAACGGAGTTTTCGCACCGAATTCGGCATCCGAGAGCTGCCTTGCGGCAGCCGCACGACGAGGTGCTGCGAGGACAACTCCGAACAATGGTACCAATGTCTCTTGCAGGGCTCATCCGAAAGGCGCAGGGTCGGGTGAGTCGCTTGCTTCAGCCAAGATGAAGGGATCAAAGCTTTGAAGAACGGTTCGACAGCAGTCGGCCACTTCAGTCTTTGATCCATTCACTTTGGGTGACGCTTTCGGCTTGTTTTGCTCAATATCTTGGAGATGGTTATGTCTACCGGAACGGTGAAGTGGTTCAATCCGACCAAAGGCTATGGGTTCATCCAACCGCAGGGCGGCGGGCAGGATGTGTTCGTTCACATATCGGCAGTGGAGAGGGCCGGCCTCAGTACGCTCAATGAGGGCCAGCAAGTCGAGTACGAGATCGTCAGCAATCGAGGAAAATCGTCGGCCGAGAACCTCAAGGTCAAGTGACGGCGCATCGCGCCGATGAATCGGCGACGCAAGGTGGGCCGCGCGGGTAGCGCCGGCCCACATCGGAAGCTAAAAACTCTTATCAGCAACGCCCGCCGTCCGGCAACTCTGCGAAGCAGCTCGATCCGCATGGCCGCGTCCATGAATCGTGCAGGGCTGTCAATAGCGTTTATGCGGCGGGCGGGTTGATCTTTTGCGTCGGCACTCGGGCATAACGCAGCCCCATAGACCATGCCTTGCTTCTGTCCGGTTCGAAGGACTCATGGAATCCGTGCTCTTGTGCTGGTCTTGACTGGTCATATATATGTGACCAGTCATCATGAGGCGACCGCATGAAAGAAGCCCAGTCCTACACCGCCACCGAGTTCAAAGCCAAATGCCTGGACATTCTTGACCGTCTAGCGGCGCACAAGCTCACGCGGGTGACGATCACCAAGCGCGGTAAGGTTGTCGCCGTTCTCACGCCTCCAGAAGATTCCGAATCGGCCGTTCGTCAGCTGCATGGGTTCTTGCGCGGTTCGGTGATTGCGCCGGCGGGCTTTGATTTCACCGCGCCTGTGCTCGATGAACCCTTGTCGGCAGAAGACGGCGAACCCTATGCATGAGCGCAGAAATCCAACCAACCGCCGTTCTGCTGGATACTTGTGCAGTGATCTGGCTCGCCAATGGCGATCCGCTCCAGAACGACGCGGACCACAGGATCATCTATGCTGCTCTGGCTGACGGCGTCTTCGTCTCACCGATCTCCGCTTGGGAGATCGGTATGCTCAGTCGCCCCAGAACGGGTCGGATAATTGAGTTTCTCCCAGATCCGGCGACTTGGTTCGCCCGCTTCATGGCGGGTCCGGCGATCAAGACGGCAGCCTTCTCCGCGGATATCGCCATCGCGGCGTCTTGGCTTCCCGAACCGCTGCACGGCGACCCCGCCGACCGACTGCTAATCGCCACGGCGCGTCACATGGCAATGCCGATCGTCACTCGGGACGCCAGGATCATCGCTTATGCGGCAGCCGGACATGTTGGCGCGATATCGTGTTGATCTTGGGTCTGGAGCATGAGCGTAGATATTACATCGGCTGAAACGTCATTTCTCCGGGATGGTTTTCATCCAAGACATCTTTCAGCAGCCATTCTCCAACGTGGTTCCTCGAACGGCGACGGTCCAAACTGCCCCGTCTCCCAAAGCCCCGAAGTGATTTGCAAGAATCTTGCAAGTGGCTTCAAAAACAAGTCGGCCCTTCTCGTCTGATAGTACCGTTCGACGAGATGTCCCCTCGAGGAAGGCGACTTGCGGAGGCTCGGAAAGGGTCACTTCCAGGGAGTGATCCCATCCGTCATAGCGTCCGCGTGGGTGTGGCCTGACCTGGTCCAACGTCGTAGTCAGTATCGGAGCAAGGCGGGAAAGCGAGACCGATGGTGCAACCACCCCATCCGTGCTCTCATGCGAACCGCAAATAGCAAGAACTCAGAGCTCCAGGCCCCTGGTCCGGCTCTTCATGCGCGCCAGCCAGTCCGTGCAGGCCTTCAGCACACATTCCAACTCGGGAATCAGTTTGCCTTGTGCACGATGGATCAAGTGTCGGCCGCGAATCCAGCGCAAGCTCGCAATTTCGCGGCCGGTACGATCGTCATGTAAATCGATGTCGATCATAGAGTCCCGCCCGCTGCCCACGTATAAGCTGACTGATGCCGTGTATAATCTAGTCGCCGGTAGCGCCCGGAGCACGGTTCGCTTGAACGCGCCATCGATCGTGATCGACGCAGGCGACAGCACATGACGTCGCCCGGCCAGATAGGCTTCCACCTCACTTTTGGCCGATCCGATCTGATTCGCGATGACCGGCAGGTCCGCTCCGTTCTGCCACAGATGCTGGGCCAAACGACCATTCTCCGCGTCCAGGCGTACGGTGGTGTTGCGGTTGGAAAGGGTCGGCCAAGGTCGCTGGCCAAGCCAAATCTTGCGCGCTGGGGATGCCGGGTCGTGTCGTCTCTCTTCTTCCAAGGGTATTGACCGTCGGATCGCAAGATCCTGCTCCAGCTCCCGCTCAGTCTCCAGGTCGAAAGCGTACACGGTCCTGTACGGCGCGCCGGAATCATCGATATCTGAAGCTTGGTGAAAGCTGAGCCAGCGAGACACACTCGCCAAACGCCGTTTGATGCGTTGTTCAGGCCAGTAGAGCCGAGCCAGGAAGCTCAGGCTTTGCGGTCTGTCTCGGTTTTCTTCCTGCTCAACCTGCTTCAAATCTGACTTCGGCAAATTGCGCCGCTGGATATCGGCAACGACGTCTACGTCGCCGATATCGTCACCCTCGGCAGCGGTCAGTAAACTGCCGAATAGGCGTATGGAAACTACACGTCGCGAGTTCGACGGGTCGGCGTTGACAGCGCGCGCTTCAGCCACAAGGGCGTCGACGATTCTTTGACCCTCGGTCGCTGGAATCCGCTTCAGCAGGCGCGTCGCCACAAGCCGCTGCCCATGGTCGCCGGTGCGCCAGCAATCGACAAAAGCCTCTGTTTCTTGGAATTCGATCCAACCCTCGTCCGCCAACGCAACCAACGTGGATGTTGCGTCCGGCTCGTCCAGCGAGAGCAGCTTCATCGCAGTCGGCGTGTCGAAGGTGTCCCGCCGCAGCAGCGCCTTCAACACCGAAGGACGCAGACCACAGATCGGCTGGTTTCGATTGATCCGCACTGAGGCATCTCTGTTTCAGTTCGCTGCCGTTACAGCCCTGCAGGGCGGAATACCAACGCCGGTTCCAGCGCGGACGCTCGTGATGATATCTCAGTGCGATACACTTCGCTGTGACATCCCTGTGAAAATGGAACTTTCCCGCCGTTATGCCAGCGCGTGTAGAGGGCGTCCATTTCTTTCTTACGGCACTTTGCTGAGCAAGGCATCATGGCCGGGACAAGCGTGGAGAAGCCCGGCCATGACGCCAAAGACATGGTTCAATATCACCGTGAAACGAACCGCTACCGCGACGGGGCGGCGTATTGCGTCAGCTCGTTGCGGATGATCTTGCCGCCCTTCATGACGAACTTGACGCGTTGAAGCTCGGCGATGTCCGCCAGCGGATCGCCGGAAACCGCGACGAGATCGGCGAACTTGCCCTTCTCGATCGACCCGATCTGGTCCTGCCACCCCAGCGCCTCGGCGTTGACGATGGTGGCGGACTGGATCGCGCGCGCGGGGCTCATGTGGGCCTGCTTCACGAATGACTCGATTTCCAGCGCCTGCGTCCCATGCGGGAAGGTCGAGCCGTCGACCCCGCTGCCGACCATGATCTTCAGCCCTTTGGTGTTGCCCGCCATGGTGACGGCCTTCTCGAAGATTGGAATCATGCGGTACTTGCCGCCGGTGTTCTTGTTGTCGTTGTCGTCCATGTAGGGCTCGGTGTAACGCGCCAGCGTCGGGTCGTAGTAAAGGCCCTTGGCCACCATCGTGTCGGCCTGCTCCTGAACCAGCCCGTAGGCGTGCTCCACCGTGTCGCATCCGGCCACGATGGCGTTCTTCAGCCCCTCGCCCCCGAACACGTGGCAGCCGGTCTTGTGCCCGAGGCGGTGGGCTTCCTCGATCAGCGCCTGCAACACCGGCAGCGGATAGGTCGTGACGTATTGGGCCTCGCCGGTGGCAGCGAAGGAATAGGCGCCGCCCGGAAACAGCTTGATCCAATCGACGCCATGCTCGACGTGCTCGCGGACTGCCGCGCGGGCTTCATCGGCCGAGCGCACCACGATGCTGGTCAACGGGTTGGCGGGCCCGGTTGCGGGATTTGCGCCCCACACAATGCCGCGGCCCGAGACCCGAAAGCGAGGCCCATCGATGCGGCCCTCGTTGATGGCGTTGCGGATATCGACGTCGCCATATCCGTTGCCGTGCGAGCTCATGTCGCGCGCCGCAGTGAAGCCCGCGTGGAGGTCCGCCTGCAAATTGTGGATGGCGATGAGGGTCGAGGTTTCCCGCGACATGCCGGGTTTTGGATTGTTGAACATATGGGTGTGCGCGTCGATCATGCCGGGCAGCACGGTCGCCTGGCTGAGGTCGATTACCTGGGCGCCGGCCGGAATTTTGATCTGGGCTTCGGGGCCGACCTCGATGATGCGCTCGCCCTGCAGCAGGACGACCTGCCGGGTCGCCATCTGGCCAGACTTGCTGTCGAACAACTGGCCCGCGCGGATCGCCACCGTGCCGGTGGCCGGTACGCATTTAATTGTGCCGCCTTCGGAGCCATAGCACGGCGGCGCGCCCGCACCTCGCCAGGGCGTCCCCGGCCCGCCTTCTTGCGCATAAAGCACCGTTGCCAGGGTCGTGGCGCTCAACATTCCAAGTGTCGCCGCCTTCAACACCGATTTGCATCGCATCGCGCTCTCCTCCGCAGGAATTTGTTCCCCGACTCCATTTCGGCCGACCGACCGTCCGGGTTGGCGATCACTATACATCGAGCGGCGTCGCAGGTAGCCAGTCTTTTCGCGGCCGATCGCTCGGACCAAATCAACGCTGCCGGTCTGCATCGAGCCTAAATGCATTGTGCCGGGGCGATTTGGCCCCGGCACAATGGCCTCACATCTGCGCTGATTTATTTGTCGTTTTGATCGTCGCCCCGGTCGCCGAAGTCGAACATGTCGAACAGATCTCCGATTGCCGGCATATTGGTCGGCACGTAGGAATCATCATCGTCCATCTTCGGATTGGGCAGGTTGTCGCGGCTGCGCGCGGTGAGCTTGCCGAGATGCCAATTGCGCTCGACGAACTTCACGAACGATGAGTGTTCCGTGTAGCTGTGCGTGATGCGGCCGCCGGTCGAGAACGGCGAGACCGCGATCATTGGGATACGCGGACCGGTGCCGAAGAAATCGACCGGCTGGATGAAGCCGGAGTCGTAGTAACCGCCGCCCTCATCGACGGTGACGAAGATCGCCGTCTCCTTCCACTGCTCCTTGTTGCTTTGGGCAAGCTGAATGATGTTGTCGGCGAACGCCTCGAAAAGCGTCCATTTGGAGGATTGCGGGTGGCCATCCATGGCGCCGTCCGGCTTCACATAGGAAACGGCGGGCAGCGTGCCGTTCTTGAGGTCGGTGAACAGATCGGTCACGTCGCGCATGTGATCGGCGCGAAGCGAAGGATAATTCGCCTGATGTTCGAACGGATTGCAGATGTCGCAATAGCCGTTCACCGGGTTGCCGGCGACCGAAAGATTGTAGCCGCCGCCGTAGTAGATCCACGGGACTTTGTGGTCGTTGAGCTCGTCGCCGATACTGCGGATAAAGACCGGTGGGATGATGTTGGGCGTGCCGTTCGGCGTGCCGCCGGGCGTGAATGCCGGAGTGATGTTGACCGCGGGGTAATAGTGGCCCGGATCGCACATGGGCGACATCTCATAGGGGAGTGCCTTCAAATAATC
>Ga0257161_1000146_pt1 | contig 18860 bp, 17 predicted proteins | sample NR01A_FD_185954 | JGI IMG/M metagenome (GOLD analysis project Ga0257161, IMG submission 185954) | Soil microbial communities from H.J. Andrews Experimental Forest, Oregon, United States - NR-01-A | ecosystem: Environmental > Terrestrial > Soil > Temperate forest > Bulk soil | place: USA: Oregon... | reverse complement strand
CGGACTGATTACCGAGCCGCGCCAGGCGGAAGCAATTGTTTCCGGCGGCAAAGCCGACCTGGTTGCTCTTGGACGCGGCATGCTGTTCAATCCGCGCTGGCCCTGGCACGCCGCAATGGAGCTTGGCGACGAGGTGTATTATCCGCCGCAGTATGAGCGCTCCCACCCGAAAATGCGCGGAGGCGATTTCCTGAAACCGCGTGCGGGCAAATAAAAGTCAAGGCCCGCGTTCCGTTCCGCCGCATTATCCGCGAAAGTATCAATATTTTGGCACAAATTTGCGGGATTTCGGGCCGGTGCCTGCATTTTATGCATATTTTTTGGGCGAAAGCGGCCGTATTCTCATTGACTTTACTGCAATGAAGTAGCGAAACCGGGCTCGCGGCAATCGCCGCTTTTCTGATGACTATATCTCACGAGTTCCAAAATACATTCCATATTTTTGCCGTATTCGTCGCTCAATCGTCCCGCACGGGGATACCCACTATTTTAGGCTAAACACCGGCACATGTCTATTCAAGACATGCGGCAACAGGTATGCGCGAATCGAAGACGTCTGAATAGCCCTCAAGTGGCCGTAACTCGCTGGGAGGACCGCAATGCGTTGCACTTTTGTAGCCATCCTCGCTGTCTTAACATTGGTGTTCTCCGCGCCCTCCCCGCGCGCTGAATTTGGCACCAGGGCGGAAGCCGTGGCGATGGTCAAGCGCGCGCAGGCAAAGTTCAAGAAGGATGGCTTTGATCCCTTGGTCAAGACGATCAACAGCGGAGCGAAAGAATTCAACGATCGCGACCTTTATGTGTTCATTGTTGATTTCACTGGCCGGAATCACGCGAACGCGGTCACGCCTGCGATAACCGGAAAGATGATCTGGGACATCAAGGATCAGGATGGAAAATTCATCGTCCAGGACATGATTGCCATAACCAAGGAGAAGGGCGGAGGCTGGATTGACTACCGTTGGATCAATCCTGTCACGAAAAACTTCGAAGAAAAGTCGGCCTATTTCGAACGCCTGGGGGGTACCGCCGACTATTTTGTGGCCTGCGGCGTCTACACGAACGAGCAGCCCAACTCCAACACGATCGGCCTGATCTCCGGCAGCCCGAGCTCAGACGACACCTATCTGCAAATGGCCAACGATCTGTCGCAGGTTCTCAACGACGGCGACAATCTCCGTATTCTTCCGATCGTCGGCATCGGTGGCCCCCGCAACATTCGCGACGTGCGCTATGTGAAGGGCATTGATATCGGCCTCACGCAAGCCAGCATTCTCAACAATTTCCGTCGTTCGAACGAACGGATGGGTCAAACCGACAGCAAGATCGCTTATATTGCCAAGCTGTTCACCGAGGAGGTGCATCTCGTCGCGCGCACCAACATTACCTCGGTCACGCAGTTAAAGGGCCTCAAGGTCAATCTCGATGCAAGAGGTAGCGGCACGAGCTACTCGATGCGCGACGTCTTCAAGGCCGTCGATATCGGGGTCGAAGAAGTCAGCATGTCGCAGCTCGAAGCCTTCGAAAAGGTCAAGAGCGGCGAGATTGCCGCTACGGTTCTGATCGCCGGCAAGCCAGTGCGATCGATGTTGAGGCTTGGCCCGGCCGACGGTTTGCATTTCGTGCCGCTGCCGTACGTCAAGACGCTTTTTGACGATTACCTTCCCACCAAGCTCACCCATGACGACTATCCCGACATCGTTCCCACCGGTCAGCCCGTCGATACGATCGCGGTTAGTGCCGTTCTGATCTCGTATAATTGGCCGAAGTCCAATGTCGATCGCTATCAGCGGGTGCAACGATTTGTTGACGCCCTCTTTTCCAACATCGGCGAGTTCGGGAAGCCGCCGCGCCACCCGAAATGGCGTGAGGTCAATATTGAGGCCACATTGCCGGGTTGGCCTCGGTTCGAAGCCGCACAGGCGTGGATTGACAGCCGGCGCGCGGAGACTCAGGCCCAGACTGCGGCGCGACCGGAGCCTCGTCAGACGGTGGCTACCGGCGGGGCCGGGCGTTCGGCCGCTCCGCGCGATCTAGGTTTAGAGGATCCCGCGCTGTTCCAAGAGTTTCTGAGGTGGCGGCGACAGCAGGGACGCTGACGTCTGACCTCAGTCGTAAACGGCCTCTCGCGCCGGCGCTTTGAGCGTTCCTCCGCCACAAAGGCGGACCCCTGGTCGAACACGATGGGATCTTCCCCAGCCCGCTGCGACGAAACACTTGCCGCGCGCGACTGATCAGACTGAGCAAAATGTAGTATCCATTGACAATAGGCGCATCATATCTATGATGTAGCCTATGCTACAATCCAGCGGTAAAGCCGGCTCGACCCGGGACAGGTTGCCGGACGGGGATGGATCGTGGGACGCAGCGATGGCGGGCCCCGGTTCGCTGACCGCACGCAGCGTCGCGGCTGCACGGGACGTGCTGGCGGGCCGCCGCAGCGGTCTTGCGGCTCGCCTGGCCTTCGTGGGGCCGGCCGTAGTCGCCTCGATCGCCTACATCGACCCGGGTAATTTCGCCACCAACGTCCAAGCCGGCGCCAAGTACGGCTACGAGCTTCTTTGGGTGGTGCTGGCGGCCAATCTGATCGCGATGCTGTTCCAGGCGCTCTCAGCAAAGCTCGGCATCGTCACCGGGCGCAACCTCGCCGAAATGTGCCGCGATGAATTTCCGCGCCCCGTCGTGTGGGCCATGTGGATTGTCAGCGAAATTGCCGCGATGGCGACCGATCTCGCAGAATTTCTCGGCGGCGCGATCGGGCTCGCGCTCCTGTTCCAGACGCCGCTCGTTGTCGGCATGGCGATCACCGGCTGCATCACCTATGGCATCCTGATGTTCGAACGCAGGGGGTTCCGGCCGGTCGAGCTTATCGTCGGCTCCCTCGTGGGCCTCATCGCGCTCTGCTATCTCATCGAGATGTTCATTGCCCCGGTCGATTGGGGCGCGGCGGCGTTTCACGCCGTTGTGCCGCAGCTCGCGGACGCCGAGGCGCTCCTGCTCGCGGTCGGCATCATCGGCGCCACCGTGATGCCGCACGCGGTCTACCTGCACTCCGCTTTGACACAGGCGCGCACGCCGGTACGCGGCGACGCCGAGACCGGTCAGGTGCTGCGCTTTTCCAATCAGGAAGTTGTCGTCGCGCTCGCGGTCGCCGGCCTTGTCAACATGGCGATGGTGATGATGGCGTCGAGCGCCTTTCACGCCGGCCACAGCGACGTGGCGGAGATCGAAACCGCGTACCATACGCTGACGCCGCTGCTAGGGGGAGCCGCGTCCGCCCTGTTCCTTTTGTCCCTCATTGCTTCCGGCATCTCAAGCTCGACGGTCGGCACCATGGCGGGCCAGATGATCATGCAGGGGTTTGTCGGCTTCCGCATTCCGATCGCGGTGCGCCGCCTCGTCACCATGGCGCCGGCGTTTGTCGTCGTGGCGCTCGGCGTCAACGCCACCAAGGCCCTGGTCATCAGCCAGGTCGTGCTCTCCATCGCGCTGCCGCTGCCCATGATCGCGCTCCTGATGTTCACCCGCCGCCCCGACATCATGGGCGCCTTCGCCAACGGCCGAATCACCAACGTGGCCGCACTGTCAGGAACCGCCGTCGTGCTGGCCCTCAACGTGTTCCTGATCCTGCAGACCCTTGGGATACCGATTCCGGGATTATCCTGAGGCGCGTTCCGATGAAATCGCATCACTGCTGCCGCGTCATGCCCGTCCACGGACTTATCTGGGGTGGCTTGTCGCGGCCATGGCTCCGAGTAGATGCTGCCCCGAGGGGGTGCTCCATCGGATGCATCGGTCATGCCAGCGTCGTAGGATACCTTTAGGTAAAGCCTTATCAGGCTTACATTTTTTTGATCTGACAGCTTCGCCTGCCGCCGCGTCGCCAGAAGGCCGAATAGATCGCACAGCGAGATGCGACGTGATTGCAATCCAGCCTTGCGTTATTGAAGAGCTGCCCGTCCTCAATTCGGCAACAAATACTCGCTTCAAGCGTTGTCTTTGACGCTGGGCTGGTTAACCAAAGACTGGACTTGAGCGGGGACACCGTGGTTCGGCACCTCAATCACCATGACCAGTTTCATTTTTTGCTGCGCACCAACCGGACCGTGGTGCTGGCCTTGTTGTGGGCGGCGCTTGCGGCCTGCGTTGTCGCTTCGCTGGTGTATGATGTTGCGGATTGGGTCGGCGCCTGGTGAGGTGTTCCCATCCTTAAGATCATGTCCTGAGGCGTTCACATCCGTAGCACGCGCTTCGAATTGCCGCTGAGGATCTTTACCTTATCCTCATCGCAGATCGGCGCCGCTTCCAGCCATCGCGTGGCCGGCGCGTTTTCCACAAACGGCCAATCGACCGCGAACAGGATCCGATCGATCCCCAATTCCATAATGCAGCACAGCAGCGCCGGATTGGAGAAATTCCCGCTGGTGGTGATGTAGAAGTTATTGCAGAAGACGTCGCGGAAGCTCAGCGATTTCTGCCCGGGCCGCGCCAGCGCCTGGTCAATGCGCCAGACCAGGAACGGCAAGGTTTCGCCGAGATGGCCGAGGATGATCTTCAGGCCCGGATGAGCCTCGAACACCCCGCTCAGCACCATGCGGATTGCGGTGGTTGCGGTCTCGACCGTATAGCCCCAGGCGGGCCGCACCACCATGGGGAACTGGTGGGCGTAGTCGGCGTAGTAGGCCTCCGTCACGCCGGCATGCGGCAGAGACGGATGCAGATAGATCGGCACATCGAGCTTTTCGGCGCGCGCATAGATCGGCCAGAATTGCCGGCCGTCGACGAATTTGCCATGGGCAAGGCCGTGAATCATGGCGCCCTTGAAGCCGAGCGTCACCACGCAACGCTCCAGTTCGTCGGCCGCGGCCTCAGGCTCGGCGGTCGGCAGCACCGCAAAGCCCGCAAACCGCGTCGGATGAGCCGCGATCGCCTGATGCAGCCGGTCGTTGACGCGCCGCGTCAGCGCGACCGCGATGTCGGCTCCGATTTTCTGGGCGGACGGCGCGCCGTGGGACAGCACCTGGATGTCGATGCCGGCATCGTCCATTTCCTTGAGCCGCAGGGCGCCGAGATCATCGAGACGCCGCTGCGTCTCCCCGGGCCGGCCGGCTTCGATGCCGGTGAAATGCGACGCCAGCTCGGCGTCCCAATAGTGCTCCTCAATCGCGATAACCGGACATTTCGGCTTGGGCAGCATTCGCTTTTCCCCACTCCCCTATAGACTTGACCCCTCGTATCGACGGTGAAAGACGTATCGTCAAGGCTAGAGTGCGTTCCGATCATATTGATCGCTTTCCGGAGTCATGGCCGGGCTTGTCCCGGCCATCCACGTCTTGCTTGCCGAAGTGCCGCAAGAAAGGCGTGGGTGCCCGCGACAAGCGCGGGCATGACGGCCGGGAGATGATTCAATTTCGATCCCGACAGCGACAGGAGCACTTTCATGCGCGCTTTCAGTCTGACGCAGGAGCAGGAATGGAACCCGACGCGCCATGTCGAGAAGATCCTCGACCGCGCCGGCGCAGGCGATGTGTCGGTGGCCTGCTGGGAGCCCGGCCAGATCAGCCCCTATCATTGCCACCCCGACGCCACTGAAATCTATTTCTGCTTCGAGGGCGGCGGCAAGATGCGCACGCCGTCCGAGACAATCGACGTTGTGCCGGGCATGTTCGTCGTGCATCCGCCCGGTGAGGTGCATGAATATGCCAACGGGCCGCACCGCACCTTGCTGTTTCGCGTCCGCTATGGCGCCGACATGAGGGCGCATCATGCGCAATGGCGGGACAACCCGAGCTGGAAGCAATCGGAAGCGGATGCTGCGTACTACCGCCGCCACCCGGTCGGCGGCAGATGAAGTTGAAGTGGCAATTCCTAGAGCCGCGCATGACGACGATCTACAAAATCTGCGAGACGGCACAGTGGGCGCAAGCCGAGCGCGACGGCGCGTTCCGCGGTTCGGCGGTCGATCTCACCGACGGCTACATTCATTTCTCGACCGCCGCCCAGGTCGCCGACACTGCAGCGAAGCATTTTGCCGGCATGTCGGACCTCGTCCTGGTCGCAGTTGAGGCCGAGGACTTGGGCGGCGGTCTGAAATGGGAAACATCGCGCGGCGGCGCGCTGTTTCCCCATCTCTACGGCCCATTGCCGCTCGCCGCGGTGCGCTGGGTGCAGGCGCTGCGACTCGACGATGACGGGAGGCATGTGCTGCCGCCGCTCGACGCGTGATGCGGTCGGCGCGGGACCCGCGCGAAATCCCGAGGCGCTCGGGATCTCCGCCGCCATCGCCACGGGGTAGAGCTATTTGCAGCTGCTCTCGGTCATCGGCAGCTCCCTGATCACCCCTCGCCATCCAGCGGCGTCCCTTTGGTGTACGCCGGCGCGGACAACGCGACCTAGTTCAGTATCTATACCGGGCTCGATTCAGTTTGTGGACTGGCAACTTGGCCGGCGGACGTAGGAGGTCCGGGCCACGCGGTGGATCAACCCCCGAAACGGCCAGCGAACGGCGTCGGCCGTAGGTTCTGGATCAGCCCGCGAAACAATCGAGAGGTGACCTATGATTGGTTTCAACGTTCCCCGCAAATTGTCCCGCCCGACTTTGATGCTGACGGTGGGGATTTTTTTGATCGCCGCGACGGAAGGTGCCCTTGCTAAAGGTGGCAATTCCGGTGGTGGAATGAGAGGTCCTGCGTTCGGCCCCAGCTCTGGCGCCCACGTTGGGATGACGAGCCATGAATCCAATCGTGATCGCGGAGACATGTACTCCGACAGACATAAGCACAAAGACCACGATAAGTACGCGGACAAGTGCAAGCACCCGGCTCCAGGCACCTGCGGGACGAACACGATTCATCCCATCATCAACCCCAATCCGAAACCCGTCGCCGCTCCTCCTCCGGCGAGCAACCCCGGCCCCGTCGTCCGCGATCATCGTCCGGGAGGAAATGCTGCTGGCCTCGTCCCGGGAACGATCATTCGCGATCACCGCAATGGTGCCGATGGAAAACCGGTCGTAGTCGTAAGCTCAAGTGGAGGCGTTACGGTTACTCGACCTGCCACCGGTGCCGATCTGCAGAAAGCCGGTCTTCTTCCAAAACCCGCACCTTATGGGGTTACGGTGCCAATCGGTGCGTTGGGTGGCGGCCGCTAATAGCGAGGGTTGAATAATTTATGCGAGCGATGGGAAACCCGTCGCTCGCATTGCCACGGAACAAACAAATCGAAAGAGGGACATTCGATTTGAATATCCGGCAGATCGAGACATTTGCCGCGGTGATGAAAACGGGAACTGCTTCCCGTGCGGCTGAAACACTTGGAATTACGCAACCGGCGGTCAGCCGGTCCTTGGCGCAACTCGAATCCGCAGTCGGCTTTTCTCTGTTCGCGCGCGTTCGCAATCGCCTTGTTCCGACACCGGAGGCAAAGCAACTTTATCGAGATGTCGAATCCACATTCCGCGGCATCGACTCACTGCGCGCGTCTGCCGCACGGATTCGGGATCGCGGTTCCGGAGAGATCCGCGTAGCCACCCTTGCTGCCCTCGGCTCCTCGCTCGTGCCGCGTGCCGTGCGTCACTTCCAGAAGAAGCATCAGACGGTCCGCGTGACCCTGCACGTACTCCTGTCGCGTCACGTGCGTGATGTCGTCGCTTCAGGGCAATTCGATTTGGGCCTGGCGGCAGACGAGATCGACCTGACCGGTGTCACGCACCAGCTGTTCGCGTCGCGCCATGCGCTTTGTGCCATTCCTGCCGGCCACCCGCTGGCGAAGAAGCCAAAGATCGTGCCTCGTGATCTCGATGACATGCCGTTCATCGCCTACGTGCCCGAAGATCGCTCGCGGCAGCGCATGGAGCTGATCCTTCAGAAGACCGGCGTGGTTCCCCGCGTGGTGGTGGAAACCATCTTCACGTCGACGGTGTGCTCGCTCGTGGCGGAAGGCGTAGGGATCGGGATGGTGCACCCGTATGTAACGGTCACTGATGCCCGTATCGTGCTCAGGCCGTTCGAACCCGCGATCGAGATCCGCAGCTATCTGATCATGCCGACCGACCGGCCGAAGTCGCGGCTCGTCCGGGACTTCATCGACGCGCTTATGGTCTCCCGCTGACCAAACGTGAGTGTCAGCTCGATCTGATAGATCCATCCTAAAGCTCGAAGTGCGGCCGGCGCCTCCCGCGACGCGCCGATGTATTTCTCTCTCCGCACTATCAGGTCGGAGCATGGTTCCATACCGCTCAGGCAATTGTTCTGCGCCACGAACCTATTAGGTATGGCGACGAAACAAACTGCACAGAGCAGATCATGCACGACCTGACCCGCTGTGTTCTTCATCCGGCTGTCTCACACGTCGGCTTCGCCAGCTTGGCAGTGCCGACATACCGGGCATCGACCATCAGGTACGAAGATGCGCAGTCCTTTGCGGAGCGCTGGGATCGCGGCTTCGACGGATACACGTATGGCCTGCACGGAACGCCAACAACGCGGACGCTCGAAGGGCAGATCAGCGAACTGCACGGTGGCATCCGCACGATCCTGGTTCCCTCGGGGCAGGCCGCCATCACCTTCACGATGCTGCCTTTTCTAAGGCCCGGCGATCGCGTTCTGATCCCGGATCACGTCTATGGCCCGGTTCGCCAATTTTGCTGCGACTACCTCGCGCCGCGCGGCATCGGGCACACCGTTTACGATCCAATGATCGGATCCAGGATCAGCGACGTGATTACTGGCGGGACGAAGCTGGTTTGGATCGAATCCCCTGGCACGGGAACAATGGAGGTTCAGGACGTCCCCGCCATCATCAGGGCGGCAAAGGCCAAGGGTGCGCTCGTGGGCTGCGACAATACCTGGGCGACGCCCCTCCTCTTCAAGCCTCTGGCCCACGGCGCTGATTTTGCGGTCGAAGCGCTGTCGAAATATGTGGGCGGGCATTCCGACCTTCTTCTCGGATCGATCACGGTCAGCGATATCGAGCTTCACCGGCAGATCAAGCTCGTCGTGCACCACACCGGCGTTGCGGTGTCGCCCGACGAGGTCTCGCTGGCGCTGCGCGGCATCGAGACGATGGGCGTGCGGGTCGCGCATGCAGGGCGAGTGTCTGTGGCGTTTGCCGAGCGCATGCAGCAGTTCGCTGTTGTCGAGAGAGTCTTGCATCCGGCTCTCCCGTCGTGCCCTGGACACGAGTTCTGGAAGCGTGATTTCAGCGGCTCCGCCGGCTTATTCAGCGTCGTGCTCAAGCCTGAGGTGGCAGCGCAGCTCGGACCGGCGATGAAGGCGCTCAAACTCTTCGCGATCGGGGCATCCTGGGGCGGTACGCGAAGCCTCATCGCGCCAATGGCAGTGAAGGCACACAGGACAGCAGTGCCTTGGCCCCACGATGGCACCATCCTGCGTATCAGCATCGGGCTCGAAGATCCCGACGATCTTTGGAATGAGCTTGAAAGCCTGCTTCGCACACTTGAATCGGGTCTCACGTCATGATTCCACGCCATTTGGCAATGTTGGAATTGCCGACAACCACAGGGTCTGCCGTCGCTTCTGCGAGAAGCAGGCAACATAGCCTTCAGCGTGGACGTTCAACATGCTCATATGAACATTTGCCTAGGGTTAGCGACTATCAAAAGAAACGCATTTCTTGTTGTTTGTGCAGGAGGCCGTGTCATGCCATCGGATTTTAGATCTGAGGGGACAATCGTCCAACAGAATGAAAACACGTATTGGTTCAAGGACGACTTTAAAGGAGAGCAAGTACCCACTCTTCACGCAATCGCCGTGGTGGAGGCTATTGTTGGTCGCAAGCTGAATACCTTTGAATTCAAGTTGCTAATGTCTAGGCCATTCGACGGTAGCGCAAGCATCACGATTGTAAGTATGCTGGTGAGTGACCCGTCGGAACGCAATTATATAAAATCGATAAAACATGTAGTAATAGGCTATGCCATTCGGCGTCGGGAAAGCAAAGCAAATTATTACTATGGCGATGTAATTGGAACCGACGCGTTTTATGATACTGATGGAAACAGGGTTGGCGAAGTCAAGGTCACCCTCAAGCAGGACCCGGCATGTACGACACCGTTGTTGGACCCGCTCGACTTTATCGGCGGGGCACTCGCCGACATTATAAGGAACGGACCGAAAGCGTTGCTTCGCGGAGCCATGGCAGGGGCCGAAGAAAGACTTCTCGCTCGCGGCGCTACCGGTGAACTGGCGAAACTAGCGACGTTGACGACAGAGGAGTTGCAAGCAATTCGCGGCGGCGCTCTCAGCGTGAAACCGCCCCTGATATCGGCCGCAGAGCTCAACAAACCCGTGCAGCAGATCAAAGCCGGAATGGGAGCGAGACAAATGCTCACTGGCGACGAGAGGAGCGGGGTCATTAAAATCCTTAATGTCCTTGAGCGCGTCCGTGCTAACCCTGCAGATGAAGCACCATGGGCGGACATCACGAATCATATGGTCAAGAAGATGGAGTTCGGCAATTACGCAAAGGAGGGATGGATCGAAATCTACGTGTTGGAGAAAAGCAAGGCAGCCGCCTATTGGGCCAACCGGATGCGCGCAATCTTCCGGGCCGTGAAAGGCGATATGGAGGCTAAGATCGTGCAGATGCACTGACGGCAGGACGCCCCACAGTTGCCTGAGCGGGCGTCCCCGTTCTTTTCTACTACCTCAATGATTTCGGACTGAAGGGCAAATCCGCCCGAATTCGGTCCTGGTCCGGTCAACCGAAATTGCCGCCCAAATCCGCCTGGGAATGCCACCCGGCCGACGCGGAGCCCCCAACGCGCGAATCCCGAGGCGCTCGGCGTCACCGAAGCCAGCCCGGTCGCCCGCACGCGCGCTCAAAACGGCTCTGCCGTGCCGGCAAGCAGCCCGCTGTAAACGATTCGCTACGCGACCAGCTTTTTGACTTTGGCAAACGTACTTAGGCCCAACCAGGAGCCCAAATCGACTTCAAGCTGCCGGTTCCCCGTGATGATGAGCCTTTCCTGTTCTTTGGCGCGCGCAATCGTCGTGTAACCCATCCATACCTCTGTCATGGTCCGGAGATTGGTGGACAAGTAAAGATCAACGTCGAACCCCGGATCGACCCGGCACAAATCGACTTCTTGACCAGGCTGCACGATCAGCCACCAGTTTCGCCGCGCTTCTTTAAGGTCCGTGAAGATGATCTGAATTGTGTTGCGGCGGCGAGGCATGGGAGTGGGGTTGATGTTGCGCCGCATATCCCACATCAGAAGCTCGGGATCCAAATTCTCCAGCGACGCTTCCGTCTCCAGCCACGTTTGTCCCCAAATACCGACTGCCTCGATAACCGGCTTCAAACCCCGTCCCGCTTCTGTGAGCCGGTACTCGAACAGGTCCGGCGCCCCGGTCACCCGAGAGCGCGTCACGATTCCTGCCGTTTCGAGATCTTTCAGGCGCTTCGATAGAAGTGCGGGCGACATTCTCGGCACGCCACGCCTCAACTCATTGAAGCGGGTCGACCCGGCGACGAGTTCGCGGATGAGAACCAGGCTCCACCGCGCACCAAGGATCTCCGCCGCCATCGCCACGGGGCAGAACTGTTTGTAACTGCTCTCGGTCATGGGTCGCTCCTTGAGCACACATCGCCATCTACAGGCGTTCGTTGGTGTACGCCGACGCCGACGATGAGAGCTAGTTCAGTATCTATACCGGGATCGATTCAGTTTGTGCACTGGCGATCTGGCGGGCGGACGTGCGAGGTCCGGGCCCACGCGGTGGATTGCGCCCCTGAAACCGCAGGCGAACCGCGTTGGCCGCAGGTTTGGGGGCACAGAAGTCCGTTGATCAACCTAATTCTTAAGGAGGCGAGCATGACCGATCTGGCCGTCCGAACGCTTGAGGCGTCGACCAAAACGATCCCGCAGGACACCGTCGCAGCGTTGCGCGGCAAGCTGCGCGGCACTGTCGCGTTGCCTGGAGAGGATGGCTACGACGCCGCCCGCATCATCTGGAATGCCATGATCGACCGACGGCCCGGCCTCGTGGTGCGGTGCCTCGGCACCGCCGACGTCATCAATGCGGTCAAGCTCGCGCGCGACGAAAAGCTGCTCGTTGCCGTGCGCAGCGGCGGCCATAACATCGCCGGCAATGCGGTGTGCGACGGCGGTCTCCTCATTGATCTCTCCTTGATGAAGTCGGTGCGGATCGATCCGGCGTCCCGCACGGCCCGGGTCGAGCCCGGCGCTACGCTCGCGGACTTCGACAAGGAGGCGCAGGCGTTCGGGCTTGCCACGCCGCTTGGGATCAATTCGACGACCGGCATCGCCGGCCTCACGCTTGGCGGCGGCTTCGGCTGGACCACCCGCAAGTTCGGGCTGACGATCGATAATCTCATCTCGGCCGACGTGGTGACGGCTGATGCGAAGGTGGTTCGCGCCAGCGAGAAGGAGAACGAGGATCTGTTCTGGGCGTTGCGGGGCGGCGGCGGCAATTTCGGCGTCGTGACCTCCTTCGAGTTCAATCTGCATCCGCTGGACCCCGAGGTGCTGTCCGGCCTCATCGTGCATCCCCTGGAGAACGCGGGTCAACTCCTGTCCGAGTTCAGGCAGATCGCCAGGGAGGCGCCCGACGAGCTCACAATCTGGGTGGTGATGCGCAAGGCGCCGCCGCTGCCTTTCCTGCCGACCGAATGGCACGGCAAGGAGGTGCTCATCTTTGCGGCCTGCTACAGCGGCGACATGAAAGAAGGGGAGAAGGCCGTCAAAGCCCTGCGCGCGCTCGGCAGGCCGATCGCCGACGTGATCTCTCCTCACCCATTCACCGGCTGGCAGGCGGCGTTCGATCCGTTGCTGACGCCGGGCGCGCGCAACTACTGGAAGAGCCACGACTTCACCGATCTCTCCGACGGGGCGATCAAAGCTATGCTCGACGCCGTTCGCGCGCTGCCGTCGCCCGAATGCGAGGTGTTTATCGCCCACGTCGGCGGCGCCATGGCGCGCGTCGCCGCCAAGGCTACTGCGTGGCCGAACCGCGATGCTCACTTCATCATGAATGCGCACACGCGCTGGCGCGACAAGGCTCAGGATTCGGCCTGCGTCGCGTGGGCACGCCAGCTGTTCGAGGCCACTGCACCCTTCGCTTCGGGCAGCGTCTACGTCAATTTCATGCCTGGCGATGAAAATGACCGCATCGAGAAGGCGTATGGCCCGAACTATCGCCGCCTCGCTGAAATCAAACGCCGCTACGATCCCGACAACCTGTTCCGCATGAACCAGAACATCCTGCCGACCAAGTAGCTCATTCCCGGAAGACCGGCGAATGACGAAGCCGAAGGCGCCTTGCGATACGCCACACTATCGCATCCTGCGAAACCGGCGCGTTCCACGAAAACCGACCCCGCGTTCCCGCCGGGAAACGCGGGGTCCGGCGGCTACCGCGACGGCGCCGCGTATTGCGTCAGCTCGTTGCGGATGATCCTGCCGCCGGCCGCCGATCATGGTCTTGAGGGCCTTGGTGTTGCCCGCCATCGTGACGGCCTTCTCGAAGATCGGGAACGTCGGACGTCGGGATGAACTCTCGGGACATCGTCATGCCGATCCGGGATTATTAGAGGGGTCGCGTGCGCCGTGGCGCACGGCATGAATAATGATCTCGTCGTTGGTCGCTTCGTAAAAGATGAGATATGGATACGGCGTTATCGTCATACGCCGGATGGTTGGGTCGTCGGTCGCCACGCCAGCCAGCGGATACTGCAGGAGCAGATCGGTGACAGCGCGAATTCGGGCATGGATGCGTTCGGCCCCCTGAGGCGAACGGTCAGCGACGTAATCCAGAATCGATGCGAGGTCGGCAACGGCAGGAAGCGTATAACGCAGCCTCAGAGGCCATGCTTAGCCCAGACGGCCTGCACCTGCTCATCGGTCGCAAATTCACCACTGCGGGCTGCCGCCTTGGAGCGAGCGATAGCCGCGCGCTCGTCGGGCGAAAGGGGAACCGGCGCTGCGAGATCCGAGCCCGCGAGCTGCATGATAGCGCGCGCGATGTCATCCTGATCGCGCGACGGCAGACGGCGCACGGCCTCAAATGCTTCGTCAAGGAGCCTTGTCATCAGCACAATATAGGGTTGAGGAGGGCAGAAGTCGAGGCTCTCGGCGGAGAGCTTCCCGATGGCCGGGACAAGCCCGGCCATGACTTGGGAGATATGGTTCGGCACGACGGCGAAACGAAAAGCTATCTCGTCGGCGCCGCGTATTGCGTCAGCTCGTTGCGGATGATTCTGCCGCCCTTCATCACGAACTTGACGCGCTGAAGCTCGGCGATGTCCATGAGCGGATCGCCCGAGACCGCGACGAGATCGGCGTATTTGCCCTTCTCGATTGACCCGATCTGATCCTGCCACCCCAACGCCTCGGCGTTGACGATGGTGGCGGACTGGATCGCCCGCGCGGGACTCATGTGCGCCTGCTTCACGAACGACTCGACTTCCAGCGCCTGCGTGCCGTGCGGGAAGGTCCCGCCGTCGACCCCGCTGCCGACCATGATTCTGAGCCCCTTGGTGTTGCCCGCCATGGTGACGGCCTTCTCGAAGATCGGGATCATGCGGTACTTGCCGCCGGTGTTCTTGTTGTCGTTATCGTCCATGTAGGGCTCGGTGTAGCGCACCAGCGTCGGGTCGTAGAACAGGCCTTTGGCCACCATCGTGTCGGCCTGCTCTTGGACCAGCCCGTAGGCATGCTCCACCGTGTCGCAGCCGGCGACGATGGCGTTCTTCAGGCCCTCGCCGCCGAACACGTGGCAGCCGGTCTTGCGGCCGAGCAGGTGCGATTCATCGATCAACGCCTGCAACACCGGCAGCGGATAGGTGGTGACGTATTGGGCCTCTCCGTTGGCCGCGAACGAATAGGCGCCGCCGGGGAACAGCTTGATCCAGTCGACGCCGTGCTCCACGTGCTCGCGCACCGCCGCGCGGGCTTCCTCGACCGAACGCACCACAATGCTGGTCAACGGGTTTGCCGGTGCCGTTGCGGGAGTGGCGCTCCACACGATGCCGCGGCCCGAAACCCGAAAGCGGGGCCCGTCGATGCGGCCTTCGTTGATGGCGTTGCGGATATCGACGTCGCCGTATCCGTTGCCGTGCGAGCTCATGTCGCGCGCCGCCGTGAACCCCGCATTGAGGTCGGCCTGGAGGTTCTGAAGGGCGATGAGGGTCGAGGTTTCCCGCGACATGCCGGGCTTGGGATTGTTGAACATGTGGGTGTGCGCGTCGATCATGCCGGGCAGCACGGTCGCCTGGCTGAGATCGATCACCTGGGCGCCGGCTGGTATCTTGATCTGAGCCTCCGGGCCGACCTCGGTAATGCGCTCGCCCTGCATGAGGACGATCTGCCGGCTCGCCATCTGGCCGGTCTTGCTGTCAAAGAGCTGGCCGGCGCGGATTGCAACCGTGCCGAGGGCCGGTGCGCATTTGATGGTGCCGCCTTCGGGCGCGAAGCACGGTGGCGTGCCGGCACCCCGCCACGGCTTTCCGGCCCCGCCCTCCTGCGCGCATAGCGCCGTCGCCAGCGCCGTGGCGCCCAACATTCCAAGTGCCGCCGTCTTCAGTGCTGATTTGCATCGCATCGCGTCATCCTCCGCAGGAACTCGATCCCCGATTCCGTTTTCGGCCAACCGCCGTCCGGGTTACGGAAGGCATTATACATTGAGGTGTGTCGGGCGTGGCCAGTCTTTTCGCGGCCAGCGCTGATTTCGATCGAAACCTGGTCTAAAGTAGCGGCTCGACGATACGGCATAAGTCCAGGGAGGTAACCATGACGGTGCATCTCGTTCACTCACTCAGGCGCGTTGCAAGCGGCGCTGCGATTGCGGGCCTATTAGCTCTCGCTGCGCATGCTGATGAGCGTTTCTCCGAGCTTCGCCTCGATCAGCTCACGCCGGAGCAGCAGCAGATGGCGGTGCACCTCAAGACGCCGCCGCGCAACAGCGAACTCAACGGCGGGCCATTTAACGCCTATGCGCGCAGCCCCGGCCTTGGCCTTCTTCTCCTCCAGGTGAGCGATTACGTGCGCTTCAACAGCTCGCTGCCGCCCCGATTGAGCGAATTCGCCATCATGATTGCGGCCCGGCAATGGTCGCAGCCCTACGAATGGCGGGCGCACTATCCGCTGGCGATCAAAGGCGGCCTCGACCGCCAGATTCTCGTCGACCTCGGCGCCGGCTCGCGGCCGCAAGGCATGAAGGAGGATGAAACCGCGCTCTATGATTTCTGCACCGAGCTTTATCGCGACAAGAACGTCAGTGACGCGGCGTTCAAGGCGGCCCTCGCCAAATTCGGCGAACGCGGCGTCATGGACCTGATCGGCGTCATCGGCTACTACGACATTGCCTCGATGGCCCTGATCGTGCAGAAGGCCACCGCCAAACCGGTCGAAGAGGCGCCCCTGGTGCCGCTGACGCGATGAGGGGTCTTGGTAGTGCTGTGGCTCTGACAGTCCACTCCGTTTTGTGTCACGCCCCGCGAAAGCGGGGCATCCAGTAACCGAGACTCACATTTCTATTGAGGTACTGGGGCTACTGGATCGCCCGCTTTCGCGGGCGATGACACTATTGAGAGATCAACGAGGCAACGGGACATTCAATGCCGCACATCCGTTTCGAATTCGCCACGGTCACGTTGGAAGCAGAACTCCTCGATACGCCGACCGCAAAGGCGATCCTGGCGGCGCTGCCGGTCACATCCTCCGCGCTGACCTGGGGCGAGGAAGTCTACTTCGATGTTCCGGTGGAGGTCGGGCGTGAAAAAGCGGCGCGCGCCATCGTGACGCCGGGCGAAATCGCCTATTGGCCCGACGGCCCCGCCATTGCGATCGGCTTCGGCCGCACTCCCATCAGCCAAGGCGATGAAACGCGGCTCGCGAGCCCATGCAACGTGTTCGCCCGCGCGCTCGGCGATGTAAAGACGCTCGCCGCGGTGAAGGCGGGGACGAAGGTGAGGGTGAGCGTCGTGGGGTGAGGCGGGACAATGCGCGTGCGGCAGGCCGTCACTTACCCGGCCTTTAGTTAAGGCCGTTTCGCAATCGACTTTAGCCGCTCTTGCAGTTGCTCAGTGTTAATTCGATAGTCCCAATAATCAAGCAAGACTTGACGGTTGAGTTCGATGAATTCCCGAACTTGCTTAAGCAGCTTTATTGGGACCTTGCCGTCAACAACGTCACCGTCATGAATTGCAATGGTGGCTGTCTCACAACGAGGATCAAAACTATCCTTCGGATCAATAGCGACCTTGATCCTTGGCGCGTGCCTAGTGAAGCCTTTGGGGGAAATGAAGACGGTATGGACAACGCCTGTGGTCTTCTTGCTATACGAGACCATCTCTTCAAGCAGTTCCCTCTCTGCGAGTTCGTCACGCTCAAAGGCGGTTTTGACGGCTTCTAGTCTCGGCATAGCTTCGCTCACAAGAAAGTTCCTCAGCAAAGATAGTTCTTCTGGCCTAGGCCCGCTAGCCCGGATCATGCACAGTCAGCTTTGAAACCACGCGGCAACCAACCTCACCCCCGCCCGACGAACGGCATCTGGTTCGCCATCACGGTCATGAACAGCACGTTGGTCGACAGCGGCAGGTTCGCCATGTAGACGACGGCGTCGCCGACGTGCTCGGCCTCCATGCGGGCCTCCTGCATCATGCGGCCGTCGGGCTGCATCACGCCGGCGCCCTGCGCCATGCGCTCGGTGAGCGGGGTGGCGGCATTGCCGATGTCGATCTGGCTGCAGCAGATGTCGAACGGGCGGCCGTCGAGCGCGGTCTGTTTGGTGAGCCCGGTGATGGCGTGCTTGGTCGAGGTGTAGGCCGCCGCCATCGGGCGCGGCGTGTGGGCGGAGATCGAGCCGTTGTTGATGATGCGCCCGCCCCGCGGGGTCTGCGCCTTCATGATGCGGAAGGCTTCCTGGGTACAGACGAACGGTCCGGTGAGGTTGGTGTCGACCACCGCGCGCCATTTGTCGAGCGGCAAGTCTTCGATTGGCACCGCCGGCGCCCCCATGCCGGCATTGTTGAAGAGCAGATCAAGCCGGCCGTGGGCGTCCTTCACGGCGGCGAACAGCGCCTTGATGGCGGCCGGATCGGCGACATCGGTCGGCACCACCATGCTGCGCCCCTGCGTGGCGGCGCCTTCCGCCGCCACCTCCTCGAGCTTGTCTTTGCGTCGGCCGGCCAGCGCCACAACGTAGCCCGCCTTGATGAGGGCGAGCGCGGCGGCGCGGCCCACGCCGGTGCCGGCGCCTGTGACGATTGCGATCTTGGGTGTGGTCATGCGGTTTTTGCGCCTTCGCGTTGGGTTGCGTTTCGGTCAAGGAGTGATGGGGCACCGGCATATAACGATGCCGGCGCTTACACCGCAAGGCTTCACGCCAGCGTCGAGCCTGCACCCAGCCAGGCCTGCATCGGCCAAGCCTGCATCGGCCCAGCCGGCGCCTGCGTCCGACACACGTCGCGAGTTTCTCCGTCGGGTTCAACCTCGTCCCAGCCGTCTGAAAAAAACAAAGGATCAACAAAGAACATTCATCCCGTTTCGACGTTAATCATGCACTCAGCACTAAGGCGGAACATTTCCGCAGGAGACGGGATCATGTGGAACAGTAGGAAGTATACGGCGATGGCAGTTGTCGGGGTGGGTCTCGCAGTTGCGGCGGCTACTCCGGCCTCGGCTCAGCTGTTGGGATTGGGCGGGGCTTACGGCTACACGGGCGGCTGCGGCGGTTACGCTTCTGCGCCGGTTTATGGTTCCGCCGGCGGTTGCGGCGGGTACGGTGCTTACGGCGCCGCCTATGGTGCAGCACCGGCTTACGCCGGGGTTTACAGCTACGGCTGGCCCTATGGCCTTATCGGTGACGTCGGCCACT
>Ga0257161_1000145_pt1 | contig 18884 bp, 18 predicted proteins | sample NR01A_FD_185954 | JGI IMG/M metagenome (GOLD analysis project Ga0257161, IMG submission 185954) | Soil microbial communities from H.J. Andrews Experimental Forest, Oregon, United States - NR-01-A | ecosystem: Environmental > Terrestrial > Soil > Temperate forest > Bulk soil | place: USA: Oregon... | reverse complement strand
TGTAGCCCTGGGATTGCATCTCGCTGAGACGTCCGCCAACCAGCACCACTAAATCGGAGGCCTTCACCCGCGCCGCCAGCTTTGGATTGGGACCGATGCCGAGGTCGCCCGCATAATTGGGATGCAGTGCGTGGAAGAGATGCGCGCGGCGAAACGTGGTGGCGATTGGAAGCGCGAAGCGCTCGGCAAAACGCGCAATCGCGGCGCAGCCGGCTTCGGTCCAGCGGCTGCCGCCGATCAACACCATCGGACGCTCGGATCTGGCCAGCAGGGTTGCAAACCTATCCATGTCGTCGCGGCCCGGCGATGCCTCGACGGCCTGGTAGGGCAGCGCGTCGCCGACCGCGACCCGTTCGGTGAGCATGTCCTCGGGCAGCGCCACCACGACCGGGCCGGGCCGGCCGTTGGCCGCCATGTGAAAGGCCCTCGAAACGATTTCCGGCACGCGAGCCGGATCGTCGATCTCGGTCGTCCATTTGGTCATGGAGCCAAACACGGCGCGGTAGTCGAGCTCCTGGAACGCCTCGCGTCCCCGCATGCGGCGCGCAACCTGCCCCACGAACATGATCATCGGGGTGGAATCCTGGTGCGCGATGTGGATGCCGGCGGAAGCGTTGGTGGCGCCCGGACCGCGCGTGACGAAGCAGACGCCCGGCTGGCCGGTGGCCTTGCCCACCGCTTCCGCCATGATGGCGGCGCCGCCTTCCTGGCGGCACACCGTGACGGCAAGATCGCGATCGTGAAACGCGTCGAGGACCGCGAGATAGCTCTCGCCGGGCACGCAGAAAGCATGGCGTACGCCGTTGACGACTAGCTGGTCGACGAGCACTTCGGCGGCCGTGCGCATGTTGTCCTTGGCAGTCATCTAAACTTTCCAGGCCGTTCAATGAATTTCCGCGTGGCGGCGCGACCGTTATAGAGGCATCCCGGACCGCTATCTAGTAGAGCGTTTTCGAGGCCTCCGGCCCTTCCGCATGCGAGGCAGCATAGGGGGGAAAGCGGGGCGGACGCCCCGCCAATCCAGCTCCGTCAGCGCGTGATCGGCGCGAACCTGGCCGGCAGCATCAGGTTGTTCTGCTGCGAAACCACGTAACCCGCCTCGTTGTTAAGGCGCAGGTAATTCTGCCACTCCGGATCGGCCGCCATGGCGGCGCGCTTGCGGGCGCGGTCGGCAACGTCGTCGTAGAGCCACATGTGAACCAGGGTATTTACCTCACCGGACTCGGTGAACAGGTAGGCGAACGGCTGACCGAGATGGCGCGACTGCGCCTTGAAGCCGGCTTGTTCATAAAGCTCGAGATGGGCCGGAACCATTCCGGGCTTAATCCGATAGTAGCGATGGTCGATCAGCACGCTTTTCCTCCATGGGTTCGGCGCCACGGCGGCGCCGTCACGATCATTCGAGCCCGGTGAGGTTGAGGTCAATAGACCCGTAGCCCGGATTGAGCCACCGGGTCCGGCCTCTGGCCGGCCCGATGATAAACTCCGCGAAATCCGGGAATGCCCTGCCAATGGGGAAAGCCGACCCCGGGTTTCGCTTGCGCTCAACCCGGGCTACGATTCCTCATCGAAACGCGAGTCAACCGGCGCTGATCGCGATCTTCTTTTCCTTCTTGGTAATTTCGGCGGGCTTCGGCAGCCGGACCCGCAACACGCCTTTCTCGAACTTCGCTTCGACCTTCGAGGAATCCGGATCGTACGGAAGCGTGATGGTCCTGGTGAACGAACCGTAGCGGCGCTCACTCACGTGCCTGTTCTTGTCCTTGTCGGTTTCGTCGCGTTCCGTCTTTTTCTCGCCGCGGATGGTCAAAACGCCATTCGAAAGGGTGACATCGATATCCTTTTCGTCGACGCCAGGCAATTCGGCCGTGCACTTCGAGTCCGTCTTTGCTCTCGGAGACGTCGATTTTCGGCGCCGTCGCGCCTTCGCCCAAGCCGGCAAATCCCGCCAGCGGGCCGCGGCGGGAAAAATCGTCGAACGTCTTTTCGATCTCGCGAAACAGCGAGCCCAATCCGTCATTGCCGCGTGTAAACATCGAGGGAAGATAGGAACCTGCCATGATGACCTCCTATGTGGCGATTGTGGTTGAGGGTTTGTCATCTCGGCCGCGCCCGCTCGCGAATCCCGATCCGGGTCGCGCCGTTGGCCTAAAAGATTGGAGCGTCATGGCGGTTTAACAAGCACCCGGTTGGCCGGAGCCATGGCCGTCCCCGGACTTGATCCGGGGATGGGCGTGACGAGTTCAGGCTGCCGCTTTTACCGCAACCACAAGGAAGGTGTGCATTGCGCCGTCCTCATCCTGAATGGTGACATATTCTCCCGGCCGGAACGCGTGGGAACCGAAGCGGTATCCGGCCTGCTCGTCCTCCTCGGCGCCATCCCCATAGTCGAACACCCAGCGCGCATGCTCGGCGCCGCCGGGCTTGTGCACGAGGTGACCATGTTCCTCCTCGTCGTCCCAGAAACGGCGCACGCGGCAATTTTCACGATGCTTCTGCCATTGCGCCGGGTCGATATGCCCGGCAGCGTCGAGGGGGGCAACGAATTCGTAACCATGCCGCGTCGAACCGGAGGGGAATTCCTTCGACCGCGCGAGATTTAACCAGATGCGCTTGAACGCGGGGGAGAGCTTGGTCATGACAATCTCCAGCTTCAACGTTGCCCGACCTTGGCGTTATCGCGCGTTGGCATCTCGCCAGCAGCACTATTTGTTAGACAGATGGGTTGCCGCTCGAGGCAACGCATTGATCTCAATCAGTACGGAATGTCGCAGCGTGGCATCGCATCGGCGGCAACGACGCAAAAGGGGTGGTCGGGTGGACGTTATGCGCCAAAACGGCGATTGTCAGAGCGAGGTGCTCGCGTTTTTGGCCAACCCGGCAACCTATGGGGGCGCGCCGGTCCGGCGCATCGACACCCACTCGGCGGCGGTGTTTCTCGCCGGTGATCGCGCCTTCAAGGTCAAACGCGCGGTTCGCTATTCTTATCTGGATTTTTCCACTCTTGCGCAGCGCCGGGCGGCCTGCGCGGCGGAACTCGAAATCAACCGTGCTTTTGCGCCCGGGCTGTACCTTCGCGTCATCCCCATCACCCGGGAGCCAAACGGCGCCTTGCGGCTCGGCGGCCACGGCGACGTTGTCGAGTGGGCGGTGGAGATGCACCGTTTCGATGAAACCAGGACGCTCGATCGCCTGGCCGACGACAACGCGATCGACCTTGCACTTGCCGATAAGCTCGCGCGCGCCGTGGCGGCGACCCACAATCGTATCCCGGTGCTGGAAGGTGCGCCGTGGATCGCGGCGCTTTCAAGCTATATCGCGGAAAACGACGCGGCATTCCGCGCCGACCCGGACCTGTTCGATCCGGCCCAAACAGCCTCGCTTGGCCGCGACAGCCGCCTCGCGCTCAATCGCCTCCGGCCGCTTCTCGCCGCGCGCAGCGCGGCCGGCATGGTGCGCCGCGGCCATGGCGATCTTCATCTCGGCAACGTGGCGCTCCTCGACGGCAATCCGGTGCTGTTTGACGCCGTCGAATTCAGTCCGTTGATCGCCGCCGGCGACGTCCTGTACGATCTCGCCTTTCTGCTGATGGATCTGGTCGAGCGCAGTCTGGCCGCCGCCGCCAACGTGGTCCTCAACCGCTATCTCACAGAGACACGGCGCATGTCCGATCTCGATGCGGTTGCGGCATTGCCGTTCTTCATGTCGTTGCGGGCCGCCATTCGGGCCAACGTCACGGCCTCCAGGGCCGCAATCGCGAGGACGCCCGACCGCGCGGAGGCCCGGTCCAGCGCCAAGAAATATTTCGCCTTGGCGTGCCGGCTGATCCAGCCTGCCCCCCCGCTCCTGGTTGGGATCGGCGGCTTGTCGGGCACCGGCAAGTCACGGCTTGCCGCCACCCTCGCCCCGGAGCTGGCGCCGGCGCCCGGCGCGATCGTGCTGCGCTCCGATGTCGAGCGTAAGGCGATGCAAGGACGCCGCGAGGATGAGCGTCTGCCGCCGCAGGCATACGCCCCGGAGAGCGCGGCGCGCGTCTACGCCATGCTCGTCGAAAAGGCGGGGCGTGTCATCGCGGCGGGTCACTCGGCCATCGTCGACGCCGTCTTCGCTCGGCCACAGGAGCGCGACGCGCTGCGCAACATCGCGCAGGCGCGCGGCGCCACGTTTCACGGGCTGTTTCTCACGGCCGATATGGCGACCCGCGTGGCGCGGGTCGGGTCGCGGTTGGGAGATGCGTCGGACGCCGACGGGGCCGTTGCGCGCGCTCAGGAGCGCTATATGCTCGGGCACAACGACTGGCAGTCGATCGACGCCTGCGGCGCTCCCGAATGCACGTTGGCGCGCGCCCGCGACCTTTTGGCGTGACAGCCGTGTTGCGCTTTCTGCACACCTCGACATCGTGATCGGCCGTTGCGCTTTCCATGCACGCCGTTATTAAGCCGGCATGGCCATTGATTTTCGGCGGCTTGCCGTCGCCGCCGCGGGATTCTCCACCTTCCTCCACCTTTACGCGCCCCAGGCCTTGTTGCCGGAGCTCGCGCACGAGTTCGGGGTCTCGGCTGCACAAATCACCGCCATGATCACGGCGAGCACGCTCGCCATTGCGTTGACCGCACCGTTTACCGGCGCCGCCGCCGACGTACTCGGACGTAAACGCCTCATCACGACGGCGATGTTTGCCGTCACGGTGCCGGTCTTGATGGAGACCATTGCGACCGCACCGGGAACCCTCATTTTCTGGCGTTTCATCGAGGGGCTGCTGCTACCACCGATCTTTACGGTCGTGCTTGCCTATGTGGGCGACGAGTGGCCGCCGGCCGAGGTCGTCGGGGTTGCGGGGCTTTATGTTTCTGCATCGAGTCTCGGCGGCTTCTGCGGCCGCCTAATCCCCGGCATTGTCGGCGATGTTGCCGGCTGGCGTTACGCCTTTCTGGCAATTGCGGCAATCGGGCTTGCGGGCGCCATCGTGGTGGCAGCGAAACTGCCCAAGGAGAAGCGCTTCGTGCGCTCGGATGGGTTCCTGGCCTCGGGCCGGCAGATGCTGCGCCATCTCGGCAATCTGCAGCTCGTGGCGACCTGCGTCGTCGGCTTCGGCGTGCTGTTCAACTTCATCGCGATTTTCACCTATGTGAGCTTCCGCCTCGCGGCGCCGCCCTACAATTTCACCCCGTCCCTGCTGGGCGCGGTGTTTTTCACCTACCTGGTCGGCGCCGTAGCGACGCCCTGGACCGGACGGGTGGTCATGCGCTACGGGCGGCGCGCGCTGATGATCGGCGTGATTTCCGTCTGGCTGGTGGGCCTCGCGCTGCTGCTGGCGTCGCCGCTAGCCCTGATCCTGATTGGCCTTTCCCTGTGCGCCGGGTGCGGAATGCTATGCCAGGCGACCTCGACGGGTTACGTCACGGCGAGCGCCAACGAGGGACGCTCATCCGCGATCGGCCTCTATGTCAGCAGCTTCTACACCGGCGGCAGCGTCGGCGGCGTCGCCGCGGGCGCGTTGTGGAGCGCGGCGGGCTGGTGGGGCGTGGTCGCATTGTCGGCAGCCGTCGTCGCGATGATGGGGATGATCGTCATCCTCGTGTGGTCGGCAAAGCCGGTGCGAAGGTGAGAAGATGACAGACTTGACGCAACGGCTTGTCTCAGCCCGTCAAGGCATCATCTCATTTTCACGGCGATGCTCGCATCGACAACATAACTGGAATAAACGAGTGGCCGGGACAAGCCCGGCCACCACATGCTGAAATAATCCGCGCTCCACTCACGCCTGAGGCTGCGGCTCCATGCCTCCGGTTTCAGGACGCGGGCGCGGCTTGCCGGCGTTCGGGACCGCAGAGGACCGCGGCGTTGCAGGCTCGATCACGGACTCGCGGCGTGGCCGTTTGCCGTTCAGCAGGTCCTTGATCTCGTCGCCCGACAGGGTCTCGAACTCGAGGAGCCCCCTGGCAAGCAATTCCAACTCGTCGCGCTTGGCCTTGAGGATGGCGTTCGCCTCGCCATAGCCCTCCTCGACCAGCCGCCGGATTTCGCAGTCGATCTTCTGGGCGGTCGATTCGGATATGTTCTGCTGCCGCGATACGGAATATCCGAGGAAGACCTCCTCCTGGTTCTCCCCATATGCGACCGCGCCCAATTCGTCGGACAGGCCCCAACGGGTCACCATCATGCGAGCGAGCTTTGTCGCTTGCTCGATGTCGGACGCCGCGCCCGAGGTGACCTTTTCACGGCCGAACACCAATTCCTCCGCCACGCGCCCGCCCATCATGATGGCAAGCCGCGAAGTCATCTGTTCCCGACTCATGGAGAGCTTGTCGCGCTCCGGCAGCTGCATGACCATGCCGAGAGCGCGGCCGCGGGGGATGATGGTGGCCTTATGCACCGGGTCGGTCGCCTTGACGTTGAGGGCAACGATTGCGTGGCCGCCCTCGTGGTAGGCGGTGAGCAACTTCTCCTCCTCGGTCATGACGAGGGATTTGCGCTCGGCGCCCATCATGACCTTGTCCTTGGCGTCTTCGAACTCGAGCTGAGTCACCATGCGCTTGTTACGCCGCGCCGCCATCAAGGCTGCCTCGTTCACGAGGTTCATGAGGTCGGCGCCGGAGAACCCCGGCGTGCCCCGTGCCACCGTCTTGAGATTGACGTCCGGCGCGAGCGGAACCTTGCGCACATGCACCTTGAGGATGGCCTCGCGGCCCACGATGTCGGGGTTCGGCACCACGACCTGGCGGTCGAACCGGCCGGGCCGCAGCAGTGCGGGGTCGAGCACATCGGGACGATTGGTCGCGGCGATGAGGATGATGCCCTCGTTCGCCTCGAAGCCGTCCATCTCCACCAGCAGCTGGTTGAGAGTCTGCTCGCGCTCATCATTGCCGCCGCCAAGGCCGGCGCCGCGGTGGCGGCCGACGGCGTCGATTTCGTCGATGAAGATGATGCAGGGCGCGTTCTTCTTGGCCTGCTCGAACATGTCGCGTACGCGGCTCGCACCGACACCGACGAACATCTCGACAAAGTCAGAGCCCGAGATGGTGAAGAACGGCACATTGGCTTCGCCCGCAACAGCGCGCGCGATCAGCGTTTTGCCGGTGCCGGGCGGGCCGACCAGAAGCACGCCGCGCGGAATACGGCCGCCAAGGCGCTGGTACTTGCCCGGATCGCGGAGGAACTCGACGATCTCCTGGAGATCCTGCTTGGCCTCGTCGACGCCAGCCACGTCCTCGAACGTGACGCGTCCGTGAGCCTCGGTCAAAAGCTTGGCGCGCGACTTGCCGAAGCCAAGCGCCTTGCCGCCCGCGCCCTGCATCTGGCGGGACAGAAATATCCATACGCCGATGAGCGCGATGAAAGGCAGCCAGGAGACCAGAAGCGAAACGAACCACGGCACATTGTCCTGCAGGGGGCGCGCCGTGATGGTGACCTGCTTGCTGTAGAGACGCTGCACCAGCGACGGGTCGTTGGGCGCATAAGTATTGAAGCCGCGGCCGTCCGTATAGGTGCCGTGGATTTCCGGCCCCTGGATCACAACGTCCCGCACCTTGCCCTGATCAACGTCATTGAGCAGTTGTGAAAACGAAATATCCTGCGATACCGACCGCTGTCCGGGGTTCTGAAAAACCGTGAACAGGGCCAGCAACAACAGAACGATGATCACCCAGAGGGCGAAATTGCGCAGATTGGCATTCATCCAACGACCCTCATGGTGCAAGGCCACGTGTCTTCACTTAACGCGTCTTCACTTAACGTGCCTTCACTTAACGTGCCTTCACTTAAGTTGCCTTCACTCGCCGCCCTACCGTTGGGTTCCTTCGGCATCGAGCTTTCGGTGAACCGCAACTTCATTGACACGACATTGCCATTGCCGCTCCCGCCAACTCCCCAGATCATAACTGCCCAGTCACAATGTAGGCGCGCCACCTGCCGCTGCCAAGCTGGCCTAAAGGATTTCGGCAAATATAGCCGAGCCGTTGGTGAATGGCCTCTTCCACCCACGAGACGGCCTTACGGCGCAGAACCAGGCTTGCTGTGCGGAAAATGCGGGCCAGGCGTGCGCCGCAAATCGCCATTACGTCGCTTGGAACGGCGCGCCGGCGCCTGGTCAATAACTATGCAATTCTTCTGCAGCGATACCATCGCGCCCGCCAGCGTGCGGCGGAATCGCGGGACGTCTCCCGCCACCGCGGCATCCAGTGCTTCACCCAGGGCCTCGAGCTTGCCGAACTCGACGGGTCCTTCGGTCCCGATCGTGCCGATCGCCCGGCCGAGCAGCCGAAGCGCAATTTCGGCGGGAAATTCGCTCCAATCAGCGCTGCTCAGCGCCAGCCGCCGGGTATCCGCCGTCAAACCAAGGCGCCTCGCGGCCCAATCCACAACGGCCTCGTGCGCGGCTTCGCTGCGCCGGACGCGGCGCGCCAGACGAGCAAGGCATCGGGGGGTCAGCCCTTCGTCGGCCAGGGCCGGCATAAGCTTGCGTAGGCGGGCTCGCGCGAAACGCGGGTCCGCATTGCTTGGGTCGTCCGCATAGGCAATCCCGGCCTCCTGCAACGTGGCGATCAGCCGCCCCTTCGGAACCTCGAGCAGAGGCCGGACCACGACCACGCGCTCGGACCGGCTGGCCCCCTCCGCGTCGCGTGCAGAGTGCACGGCATCGATTGGTTGCCCGAATCCAGTGGCCAGATTGTCAATCGGCACGGTGCGCGCCATCCCGCAGATGCCGGCGAGCCCGCTGCCGCGCGCCATGCGGAACAGCACGGTCTCCGCCTGATCGTCGAGGGTGTGGGCGGTGAGAACGCAACGCGCCTTGGCGCGGTGGGCGGCAGCGCGCAGCAGGCGGTAACGGGCCACCCGGGCCGCCTCCTGAATCCCGGTCGACGGTTTCGCGCCCCTCCACCGCATGGTTCGATGTTCGACACCGAGCTTTTCGGAAAGGCGTTTTACGGCGGCCGCTTCGCGCCGGGCTTCCGGCCGCAGGCCATGATCGATCGACACCGCCACAAGATGCGGGGCCGGCCGCCGCCCTGCGCACCAGCGCGCCATGAGATACAGCAACGCCGTCGAATCGGGACCGCCCGAAATCGCCAGTACGAGAGCCGGCTCGGCAGCGATATCCGCGAACAATGCGTCGGCCTCGGCTTCGCCAACAGCTCCGCTAACAGCGGGCACGCTTTTGTTCTCGGTCGATCGCTTGCTTGACGGTCGGCTGGGCGCGCGGATATTTGCGGCCAACGTCGCCGAAGGCCACGCAGGCAAGTTCTCTCTCGTTCATGGCGGCGAGCGATTGGCCGAGCCGTAGCAGCGCTTCCGGCGCCTTGGGACTGGTTTCATATTTTTTTGACAATGCAACGAAGGCATTAGCAGCTTCTTGATAGCTCTGGCGCTGGAACAGGCTTTCGCCGAGGCCAAATTGGGCTTCCGCCGCCAGCCTGTCGGACGGATATCTCGTCAGAAACCCGCGAAATGTCTCCTCGGCAAGCGCATAGTCTCTGCGCTGGAGATACGCTATGCCGAGATCGAGGGACTCCCGCGGCGATGACGGCGGCGGCGCTGCCGCCACCGCATAGGGGTCGACGGAGCCTGGGTTTCGCTGCCCAGCCGCCGGAAATCGCCCGTAACCAGGGTCCACAGCCGCTCCTGCTCCCGCGGCCGCACCATAAGGCGCAGGCTCTGCGCCAATTCCTCGCTGCGGAGGCATCATCGGCGCCGGTTGAGGGGGAATCGAACCCAGCACCCGAGGTGCACCGGGAGCATTAGGGTTATCCATCGGATCGAATGCGTCCGAACGCCGAGACATCAAGGGTGGCGGTTGAGGCGGAACCGAACCCAGCACCCGAGGTGCGCCGGGCGCATTGGGGCTTTCCGCCGGCTCGAACGCGTCCGAACGCCGGCCGCCTGGCGCACCTGCCTGATTCGGCGGCACGGCACCCGGTGGGGCAGTCACATTGCGCGGCCCACTGTTGTCGTCTTGAAGCCGCCTGAGCGCGGCCTCGAGTTGTTGATTTCGGTACTGCATCTGCTCGATCTGGCCGGTCAGCTGACGAATTTGGTTCTCCAGGCGATCAATTCTGACCACAAGCTCCGCGGGGCCCGCTTGCGCAAACGCGCGCGTCGGAATCGCCGCGATAAAGACGGCTGAGATGGCGGCAAAAGCGACGCGGTTCAACATCGTTCGCACCGACCAGCAAAGAACGGAAGACCGCCAACGATAGCCGCGGCTGCGTCGAAATTGTGACTTCAACGCGCCAAGCCGCGATGGCGGGTACCGACGTAGCCGAAACATCACTGACGCCCGGGCGGCGGTGGCGCCCGGCCCCGAATCATGAACTCGCGTTGAGCACGGTCACCGCGCGACGATTCTGCGACCAGCAGGAGATATCGTCGCACACCGCAACCGGGCGCTCCTTGCCATACGAGATCGTGCGCATGCGCGACGGCTCGACGCCTCGCGACGCGAGATAGGCCCGCACCGCTTCGGCGCGCTTGGCCCCAAGAGCGACATTGTACTCGCGCGTACCGCGTTCGTCCGCATGGCCTTCGACGATGAACGCATAGCGATTGTAGGTGGCGAGCCATTGCGCTTGCTTGTCGAGGGTGGCGCGCGATTGCATCGTCAGTTCGGTAGAATCGCTATCGAAGAACACTCGATCGCCCACATTCACGACGAAATCCTGTTGGCTGCCGGGGACGGCGGCGCCGCCGCCAGCTCCCGCCGCTCCAAGTTCATTCACCTTGCTGGCACAAGCCGCCGCGGTGAGCGCCGCCAGCAACGCGAAGGCAAATCTGGCGTTCCGCGCGAGGCGCATGACGTTCGGCATGCGTTTACTCCTTCTAGCTGTTGGGGCGGCCGCGCCCTCGTCGTGATCTTTCGCTTTAGCAGGGGTTCGTTAAGCGTAGGTTTGTCAACCTTGACGTAGCCTTACGGTCCTCCGGCAACGCTGCTCATTTGCTGGAAACCAATTCGAATGGTTACTGAAGCGTCAATGGGGCGATTGCGAGGCCCGCAAGGCGAGCTCGCGATTCGAGGCCCCGGCCTCTCCCTCTCCCCGCAAGCGGGGAGAGGGAGAAGAGGTGCCGCACCACATGCTGCCCGCCAGCCGGCTCACGCCAACAGCGGCGACCATGCGGGGTCGGATGCAAAGCTTGGCGTCGGCACCCTCAGTTCATTGCGGCCGGTGATATCGATGGTGTGGAGCGCCGGCCCGGTGTTGCCGCCGGGATCGCGGAAGAACATCACGACTCGGCCGTTGGGGGCGAAGGTCGGCCCCTCGTTGTGGAAGCCTTCGGTGAGGATGCGTTCACCCTTCCCGTCAACCGCCATGACGCCGATCGCGAAGCTGCCCTGGCCTTGCTTGGTGAACGCGATGAGATCGCCGCGCGGTGACCACACCGGCGTCGAATAGCTCCCGTCCCCAAAGCTAATGCGCTGCGCCGGCCCGCCGCTCGCGGACATGATGTAGATCTGGGGCCGTCCGCCGCGGTCAGACTCAAAACAGATCCGGCTTCCGTCCGGAGAATAGCATGGCGCGGTGTCGATAGCGGCCATGTCGGTGAGCCGCGTGGTGGCCTTGGAACGCAGGTCCATCACGAACAGGTTCGAATTGGCGCCCTGCTGCAGGCTCATGATCACGCGCTGGCCATCCGGCGAGAAGCGCGGCGAAAATGTCATGCCCGGGAAGTTGCCGACGATTTCCCGCTGCTGGGTTTCGGTATTGAACAGATAGACGCGCGGCTCGCTCTGGCCGAACGACATGTATGTGATTTCCTGGGTCGAGGGCGAGAAACGCGGGGTCAGAACGAGATCGCTGCCATTGGTCAGATAGCGTACGCCAGCGCCGTCCTGATCCATCATGGCGAGGCGCTTGATGCGCCGGTCTTTGGGACCGGTCTCGTCGATGAACACGATGCGGCTGTCGAAATAACCCTTCTCGCCGGTGAGCCGCTCATAGATCCTGTCCGAAATCATGTGAGCGACGCGGCGGAAATTATCCGGCACCGAGGTATATAGCTGGCCGTCTAATTGGGCCGCGCCGAACACGTCCCACAGCCGGAACTCGGCCCTGATGCGGCCGTCCGGCTGGCGGGCGACGCGCCCGGTCACCAGCGCCTGGGCATTGATGGCGCGCCAATCCGGATAACGCGGCGCAACGTCCGTGTCAGAAATCCTCTCGATGAAGGCGGCCGGATCGATTGGAGCGAACAGGCCGCTGCGCCTGAGATTCGCGGTAATGATCTGCGAGATGCCGCGCGCCGATTGCCCATCCGACGGGCTGCCGGCAAGGAAATCGGGCAGTGCGATCGGCATCGGTTGCACGTTGCCCTGGTTGAGATCGAAGCGCAGCACCGCCCGGGCCGGGGCGACGCCAAACGCAGCAACTGCGCCGATCCCCGCCGCAGCGCCGACCAATAAGTCGCGGCGGCGCGTCAGCAGTGCGTTGCATCGCCCGCCACCGTGCGAATCGTTCTTGAGTTGGGACGTGCCAAATCGATCGTACATGGCGAAAATCACCTTGAGAGGGTCGCGGATCTATTTGTATGTTGCCCCGATGCCGTGGCGCATCAGCCACGGAACATGTCGTTGGGATCGAAGTTGACTTCGACTTCCTGCCACGCCTCGTACTTCGAAGCCGGAAGGCGAAACGGCTGGCAGCGGCGCACGGCCCTGGTCGCGGCTTCGGCAGCAATCTGGAACAGGGCGTTTCTTCCGTGATTGAGTACCATCGGCTCGGCAGCGAGGGAACCGTCCCGGTTAAGGGAGAATCTGACGGTCACCACGAGGTCCTTCGCCTCCACAACGCCAACAGGCGGATTCCAGCAGCTGTGAAGCTGGGCCTTCAACATCGCAATTTCATTCTGCGACAATTGCGGTGCGTTTCCAGTCGTCGAACCGAGCGACTGCGTCGGATTGACCATGGTGCCGGTGACGGCCTGACGCTGCGGCGCGCGCTTGTCGAGCAGCGCGGTCTCGATGCGATCGAGATCCGACTTCACCTCTTCGCGTTTCCTGGCTTCCTCGCGTTTCCTGGCTTCCTCGCGTTTGCGGGCCTCTTCGCGCTTCCTTGCTTCTTCGAGCTTCTTGGCCTCTTCTTTCTGTTTCGCCTCCTCGCGCCGCAGCGCTTCCGCAATCGGATCAGGTTCGGGCTTTGGGTCCGCCGCCGCGGGCTGCACAGCCGCGGGCTTCTGCTCCGGCGGCTTGACGTCGGGCGGCTTCTGTTCTGGCGGCTTGATGTCGGGCGGCTGCGTCGCCGGCGGCGGCGCCGCCGTCATCTGCACCTCCGGCTTGTTGGAAACCTTCTGCACCGGATCCTTTGGCGGCTCCTTCACGTCGCCGATCTTATCGGCGACGGGGACCGGCTTGGTGACTTGCTGCGCAGTCTTTATCCCGGCGGTGAGCTGGTTGAATTCGCTTTCCGAAATCACGTCGGCCATGACCGAATCAGTCGGCGATACCTCGAAGGGCTTGGGGGAAAACGAAACCAGTCCCCATCCCAGCACAAGGGCATGTCCGATTGCCGATATGGTGTAGCCGGTTCTCATCCCAAATGGTCGTCTGCCAAATGCTGGTCCAAAACGTTCATCGCCCTTGTTCGACTTCGGTGACGAGCGCCACCCGCCGGAATCCGGCCGACGACAGTCGCCCCATCACCCGCATGACTGTACCGTAATCCACCTTGCGATCGCCCCGCACGTAAATGCGCTCGTCGTTCCCGCCGCGCGCGTCGGTCACGGCCTTGAGCTTGGAAACGAGATCATCGAGCGGAATCTCGCTGTTCTGCAAAAACACCTGGCCCTGGAGGCTCACCGATAATGTCAACGGCTCGCGGTCCTGGTCGAGGCTCTTGGCGCGCGTTTGCGGCAGGTCAATCGGCACGCCGACCGTCAACAAAGGCGCGGACACCATGAAGATGATGAGCAACACCAGCATCACGTCCACCATCGGGGTGACGTTGATCTCGCTCATCACGGCCTTGCGCCGATGCCGCCGTCGGCCAACCGCAACGGTGCTGGCTGTTCCTCCAATTCCCATCTTCGCGTCCTTTAGCTCACGTCGCGCTCGTCGATCTGGCGCGACAGGATGGCGGCGAACTCGTCTGCGAAACCCTCCAGGCGCTGCGCCTGCTTGTTCACTTCGGAGCTGAATTTGTTATAGAAAATCGTCGCCGGTATGGCGGCCACGAGCCCGATCGCGGTGGCGAAAAGCGCTTCCGCGATACCCGGTGCGACGACCGCAAGCGAGGTATTTTTCGACGCCGCAATCGACTGAAAACTCGTCATGATGCCCCACACGGTGCCAAACAGGCCGATGAACGGCCCGGCGGACCCGACCGTGGCAAGCACGAGGAGCCGGCGCTCCAGACGTTCGATCTCGCGCATGATGGTGACGTCCATCACCTTCTCGATACGCATCTGCAGGCCCGCGAACGAACGCGGCGGCCCCTCGAAGCTGCGTTTCCACTCCCGCATGGCGGCCACGAACAGCGCAGCCATGGAGTGATTCGGCCGCGCCGACACCATGCGGTAGAGTTCTTCCAGCGATTGACCCGACCAGAAGGTCTGCTCGAATCCGTCCATCGCCCTGCTGGTGCGCGCGTAAAGGATGATCTTGTCGACCGCAATCGCCCACACCCACACGGAACAGGCCATGAGACCGATCATCACCGACTTGACGATCCAGTGGGCCTGCCAGAACAGGGTGAAAATGGAGAGATCCGACGAGGCCGCATCGGGTGGAATCATGACTAGTCCTTTCGGCTCGGTGGCCAGTGCGAGCCCGGCCGGCGCCGAGGCAAGGACCTCTCAAAGGGGCCAAGGAGGGACCTGATCGGCCCCGTCAACCTTCGAGGTTTCGCGTGAAATCAATGAGCCGCTGTCGGCGATCACGAATTCCCCGCCAAAAATGTCAAATCTTGTCGGCATCAGCCGGATGATCGCCCGGGCCATAACGCCGCATCCGTGGTTAACAACGGCTTAGCGCGGATGCAAGAATACCCTATGAAGGCCATCAGGGCCGATGGTCGCACCGGGATATCGCGCACATAAACGTAAGAGCGGCAAAACGGCATCGCCGGGCTGATGGGCGGCGACGCGCGTCTTGTCCAGGCTAGTCTCGGCGATGTCGATCAGGAAGGCACAGCGCGCCGATTATCGAGATGGCCGGGACAGGCGCAACCAGGACAAGTAAAAACCGCAACGAATTTTGCCCCTCTTACTTTGGGGTGCGCATAATCCCTTGATTCGACGCTATTTTTTAGGGGCATTTCGTTTTGCCAAAATGGCGCTGGCCGACGCCAGAAACCTGACTCACGCCAACAATAACACTCTAGGAATAAAGTCCTGCAGCGGAAGGCACAGCACGCCGATTTATCGAGATGGCCGGGACAAGCCGGCCATGACCAAGTAGAATCGCCACGCGTTTTGCCCTCTCACAAAAAAAGCCACCCGCGCGGCACGGGTGGCTTTTCAATTTTGGCAGAGACCTCCCCCGAGCAAGCAAGCGGAGGAGGAAATTACCTCTAATGCGGCTGGGGCTGCGATTCCGGCGGGCGGTTCGCCTCGGGCGGCCGGTTGCGGCGTTCCGCAACGAACTGGTCGAATTCGGCCTTGTCCTTGGCGTGCCGCAACCGGTCAAGGAAATCGCGGAACTCGCGCTGCTCCTCCTCGAGCCGGCGCAGCGTCTCGGCGCGGTATTCATCAAAGGCGCGATTGCCGCTGGACCGCTGATGGCCCCACCAGTCGCCTCCGGAGCTCATCCTTGAGCGCATGCGCTCCATCTTTCCCTGCATGCGATCCATCTTGCGTTGCCAATGGTCCATGCCGTGGTGGTTCCAGCAACTCATTCGTCCGCTCCCGATGATGAACGCCAGCGTCGCAAGGCCCAGCGGCCACCAGAACCAGAACCCTAGGATCATGAGCACGATCCAGGCGGGCCTTCCTAACTCGTCAAGCTTTGCAACGATGGGCATGACAGCCTCACGATTGTGAATGGGGTAGCTCTCGGTGTGAATGTTAATCACATTTACATAGGTACGGGACGACTTTGAAATTGTCAAGACGGTGCCTGAAATCAAGACGCGGCGGTATCATCCGGCAGCCCGAGCCCACGTAGATAGACAAGAACTCCAGCCTCAAGCAGCTCAGCAGGCGACATCGGAACCGGGCGGCGGCCGGCGTCGCCGCGCCCGAAGAGCGATGCAATCCCATGCGCTAAAGCCCATACATGCAGCGCGACCATCAAGGCTGGAGGACGCTTCGCAGCCGGAATCTGCATGACAAGCCGTTCGGCAGCGACGCGAATCGCCGCGAAAGCGCGCTCGCCCGCTTCTCGGAGCTCATGGTTGACATCGAGCGGAACGCCAGCCTCGAACATGGCGGAATAATAGGCCGGTTCGGTGCGGGCGAACTCGAGATAGGCGCGGCCCATGCGTTCGAAGGCCGCGAAAGCCCCCGGCTGGCCATCATTCCACGCCCGCGTCAACGCCGCCTCGAACAGCGCAAAGCCCCGCAACGCCACGTTGGCCAGCAGTTCGTCGCGGTCGCGGAAATGCCGGTAGGGCGCCGCCGGGCTGACGCCGGCGAATCGCGCTGCCTCCGCAAAGGTGAACCCGGAGGGCCCCTTTCGGGCAATCAAATCGAGCGCCGCACGGATCAGCGTCTCCTTGAGATTGCCGTGATGGTAGCCGCGCGGCGGCGGCGGCCCCTCGTCGCGATTCCACGTCATGTTAAACGTGTTTACATTACTCAGACCGGCGCGTCGACCTGTCTTGTCAACCTGCCGCCAAAATCGAACGATTCACAAACACGGAGGCGAAGCACGTGGCTACTACGGAGCGTGAGTTGGCCATTTCCCACCAAAACCGCCGGATCACCGCGGCTCGAATCGTGCGGCTCCTTTTGCCGATTACCGCAGCATGTCTTGCCGGACAGGCGATCTCAATAATTGCGCTAGGGCGAACGATTGCAGCGGAATCATCCCCAGTCGGAAAGTCGACCGTACCAGATTTGCGGATCGTTCGGGAATTGCGAACCACGGGAACGATCTCCGCAATAGTTTGGAGTGCCGACGGCACCAAGCTTGCCGCTACCAGCTGAGGTAGCTCAGCTAAAATTCCGACGATCCCTCCAACAAACATCCCCAATCCATTTGGCAGCCTCATCACGATCTGGAATTCCAGTGGAGAGCTCTATCGCGAACTTCAGCGCCCACAAGCATTTTTTGAGCAGCACGATGCGTTTGCCTTCGTTGGCGGAGGGACGCGGCTTGTTGTCCCTCCCTCAATGGCATCAAATGATATCGCTTTTTCAGTATTTGAAGCTGAAACGGGCAATCTCCTTCGCGACCTGCCGGGCTCGCATCCCGGGAGGCCACGCAACGTAAATGGAGCGACAGTCCTCATTGCCTCGCCGGAAGAATCAATCCTTGCGGTGATCTTCGGTCGTGCGCTCAAACAGCCTCTGGCGCTTTATTCAACGGGAGATTGGGCCAAACTAGCGGATCTGCCAGACGGGCAACGACCGGAAACAGCAGCTTTCTCTCGTGATGGGAGATTGCTGGCGGTTGGTCGATTGGCTCGCTACGTGCTGATTTACGATGTGTCCTCAGTAAGTCTTGTGCAACAGATAGACGCGTTTCCCGACGTCGTAACCGGCGCAGCTACGATCGCCTTCAATCCTGACAGCACCATGATTGCTGTTGGTTCTCACAGCGGATGGGGCATTCGTCGGCTTCCAAATGACGAAATCGAAAGATTGCCCAACGGCAGCATTCATTTCGTTCCGCCAGGTGACCCGGTCCGCCTATTTCAAGTGAAAGATGGTGCCCGCGTCGCCGCGAATAACGGTGCACCGGAAATCACGGGCAATATCACGTGGAGCGCGGACGGCCGCATTATCGCGTTCACGACGAAATATCGATTTCTGCATCTCTGGAACCCGAACCCTTTTCAGTCGGGCGTTTCCGAGCGCGTATTGCCTCTGAGCGAAGCGAGTAATGTCGGGCCCGTCGCTTTTTCGCCCGACGGTAAAAGACTGGCGGTCGGTGTTGGTCCAGTCGTCAAAATATACGAAGTCGTGCAGTAGGTGAGACCGAGACATGGCACCAAGAAATTCAGATTAGGTGGGACTTATCCACAACTGCAATATGATCGGTGCCACTTCCTACTCACCTGGGCGTCGTCCTCACCCGTGGATACAAGTCCGCGTGAAGGGCCGCGCGCAACGGCTTCGGGATCGGCCGCGCCCGGCCGCCCGACACAAAGGCGACGCGGACATCGGCTTCAACCAGCACGTCGGCCTCGCGCGTCACGCTTTGCCGCAAGGTCATGGAGGCGCCCTTCACCTCCTCCGGCTCGGTGGTGACAATGAGGACGTCATCCATGCGGGCGGGTTTAAGGAATTCGATCGCCATCGACCGCACCACGAATGCGAATCCCGGCGCCTCCAGTTCGGCCGCCTCAAACAGCGCGCGCTGATCGGCGCCGACCAGGCGCAGGTAGTTGGTTCGCCCGCGCTCCATGAAGCGCAGGTAGCTCGCGTGATAGACGATGCCCGTGAAGTCGGTGTCTTCGTAATAGACGCGCACCGCCATTTGGTGGCGGCCGTCGCGCACTTCACCGTCAAGGCCCGACGCTGCCACTTGAGCCTTCCTCCGGATTGGCGAACAGGCCGAATTGCGCCGGATCGCGGCGCGGCTCGGCGAGGCCGAGATGCCGGAACGCCTGGCCGGTGAGGAGCCGGCCGCGCGGCGTGCGCTGGATGAAGCCGCGCTGAATGAGGAACGGCTCGATGATCTCCTCGATGGCGTCGCGCGGCTCCGACAGCGCCGCCGCGATGGTCTCGATGCCGACCGGGCCGCCGCCGTAATTCACCGCGACCGTGGTGAGGTAGCGCCGGTCCATGGCGTC